>Ga0181530_10000984_pt1 | contig 36379 bp, 35 predicted proteins | sample PEATcosm2014_Bin_42_FD_119769 | JGI IMG/M metagenome (GOLD analysis project Ga0181530, IMG submission 119769) | Peatland microbial communities from MTU Mesocosm Facility, Houghton, MI, USA - PEATcosm2014_Bin10_60_metaG | ecosystem: Environmental > Terrestrial > Soil > Wetlands > Peat | place...
CCGAGTCCGCCTACGCCGCTTCCGGGAGTGTTCTGCACAATGCCGAGAGGGACACCGAGAATGCCGGCGCCGGCCTTCGTGCGCCAGACGTCGGTATCGGCGATGTTGAGGTTGTAGCGGGCGATGGCGATATCGAGGTTGTTTTCGAGCGCCAGCGCGACCGCGTCGTTCATCGAAATGTAAAGTTTGCCGTCGTGCATGAGCTGGTCGATGCGCGGCGTGTTCGCCAGGTTCGGCAATTCGACGTGGCGCGGAGTATAGGGGGCAATCGGGTCGGGGAAATGCGACCGCGGTTTCGAGTACTCCTTCACGTCAAACGGCTGCGACTTTGACGGCGCCGCCGTTTGGGCCTGGACTTGCGCCGAGGGCGCGCTGGGCACGGACGATGCATCCTGGGCCCACAAGGCAGGTGTCATGATTACGGTAAAGAAGACGGCGGCGAGAGCAAGGGCGCCGGCCCGCTGAAACGCAGTCAGTACTTTAGAACGTTGCATTCGCATCATCTCCATTGATCGCACTCAAGCGACTACACTCAAACGACTACACTCCAGCGATCGCACGCGGACGATCAGACTCGAGGAACGGACGTCGTGGTCCACACTTTTGCTGGCACTCTGCTAATACGTAGAACGATAGGAAAGAGTTCCTTGCAATCTTTGCCTTGCAGTGTTTTTCCTGCAATGCCTGGGAAACACGATCTTTGCCATGGATCGTAAATCGTAATCCAAACTGGCCGTAAGTGAACTAGTATAACTGACGCGGCCCCGCACGTTCCGCCACGGCGGCGGTAAAACTTTCGCCATGCTGACGACGATGAGCGGGCAGCTGAAGACTCGAAAACAACGTGCGCAATCTCAAAGTCATCCTTTCGTATGACGGCAGCGAATTCGCGGGCTGGCAAGTGCAGCCCGGCGAGGCGACCGTGCAGGGCTCGCTGGCTTCGGCTATTGGACGCTTGAGCGGGGAAAATGTACTGCCGCAGGGATCGGGTCGCACCGATGCGGGCGTGCACGCGCTGGCCCAGGTCGCGAACTTTCAGACCGCGTCGGCGATTCCGCTGGAAAACTGGATGACAGCGCTCAACCATATTTTGCCGCCTTCCGTCCGGGTGCTGGAGGTGACCGAGGCCGCGTTCGAGTTCCACGCCCGCAAGTCGGCGCGCGCCAAGACTTATCGCTATCGCGTCTACCGCGGAGCGGTCTGTCCGCCATTTCTGGCGCGCTATGTGTGGCATTATCCGTTTCCGCTGGAAGAGCCGGCGATGATCGCTGCCGCCGGCCTGATCGAGGGCGAGCACGATTTCACCTCGTTCGCGGCGGTCGATCCGGAGCGGGTGGAAAGGATGGCGGCCGCGGAAAATGTGCATAGGACCGGTGTTCGAACGAACAACGTCCGCACGATCTACTCTTCCAGTTGGACGAGGGAAGGCGACGAACTGCTCTACACGGTTCACGGCAGCGGGTTTCTTCATCACATGGTGCGCAACCTCGTCGGTACATTTCTGCTGATGGGGAAGGGAACGGTGAGCCCTGAAGACTTGCGCCGCATCCTCGATGCGCGGGAACGCGCGGCGGCCGGACCGACCGCGCCTGCCAGCGGGCTGTATCTGGTCGCGGTGGAGTATTGAAACGACGGACTCGCCGAGTTTTTCCACCACCCTATTCCTGTCATCCTGAGCGAAGCGAAGGATCCCTGCAGTTGTTCGCGGCGCCGGAATGGAGAGATCCTTCGCTTCGCGCAGGATGACAAATCGTTTATAAATCATGACTCTGGCGCGCGCGTTCCGTCGCGAGTACACTTCTCCGCAGATGGGCCTCAGCCTCGAATTCGCGGTTCCACGAATCGCCTCGGTGAATCCGGCGACGGGTGAAATTCTGGGCGAACTCGACAGCGCCGGCCCCGCCGAAGTGCGCGCCGCCGTGGCCCGCGCGCACGCCGCACAGCCGGAATGGAATGCCTGGGGCATCCGCAACCGCGTCCGGGTATTGCGGCCGTTTCAGCAGATTCTTCTCGCGCGCAAGACCGGCGTCGCCCGCCGCATTACGGAGGAAGCGGGCAAGCCCGTAGTCGAAGCGCTTCTCACCGAAGTTCTGGTGGTGCTCGATACGGCGCGGTTTCTCGCCGACAACGCCTCTCACATCCTGCGCGAAGAAAGGCTGCCGCATGGCAATTTCGCGCTCAAAGCCAAGTCGGGGCGCATTCTGCGGGAGCCCTATGGCGTGGTCGGAATCGTCTCGCCGTGGAATTATCCGTTCGCGATTCCGGCGACGGGGGCGCTGGCAGCGCTGGTTGCGGGAAATGCCGTCGTGCTCAAACCCTCCGAACTGACGCCGCTGATCGCGCTTGAGCTGGAAGCCATGCTCGGCGAGGCCGGAGTTCCCGGCGACATTTTTCAGGTCCTCCCCGGCGAAGGAGCGACCGGAGCAGCGCTGGTAGCAAGCGCCATCGACAAGCTGGTCTTCACAGGAAGCGTGGCGACCGGACGGCGTATCGCACAGATCGCCGCCGAGCGCCTGCTTCCGGTGGTTCTTGAACTCGGCGGCAAAGACGCCATGCTGGTGCTCGACGACGCCGACATTGATGTCGCATCGAGCGGCGCCGTTTGGGGAGCGTTCATGAATGCGGGTCAGACCTGCTTGTCGGTCGAGCGCTGCTACGTGCATCGGAGTTTGTATGCGGAATTCCTCGACGCCTGCTGCGAGAAAGCGCGCAAGCTGCGCGTCGGCAATGGCATGAATGAAGCCGCGGCCGCCGATATCGGCCCCATGATCCACGAGCGGCAAGTGCGCGTCGTGGAAGCGCACATCGAAGATGCCAGGCAGCGCGGCGCCCGCGTGCTCACCGGAGGCGCACGACTCAAGCTGCGCGGGCTCGCTCCAACATTTTTTGCTCCCACCGTGCTCGCCGGCGTCGATCACACGATGCGCATCATGCGCGAAGAAACTTTCGGGCCGGTGCTGCCGGTCATGCCTTTTGCCGACGATGCCGAGGCGGTGCGCCTGGCCAACGATTCCGACTACGGACTCGCCGCCAGCGTTTGGACCCGCAACCGCGCCCGCGGCGAGCGGTTGGCTCGCCAGATCAATGTGGGCACGGTGATGGTGAACGATACGGTGTCGTCGTTCAGCATCAGCGAAGCTCCGCACGGCGGCGTGAAGTTGAGCGGCCTCGGGCGTTCCCATGGACGCTGGGGCCTGGAAGAAATGGTGCGCGTGAAGTATCTCGACAGCGACCGGCTTCCGCGCATGAAAAAAATCTGGTGGTACGGCTACGGCGGCGGATTCGCGGGCGAGATGGAAAAATTCCTCGATATGCTGTACGCCAGCGCGCTGCGCGAGAGACTCAAAGCCGGAGTCCGGGCCGTTCGAGCGTTGTGGCGGAGAAAACTGTAAAAGCCAGTTCTCAGTTCCCGGTTCTCAGTTCTCAGTTGTAAACTGTGAAAGATTTCTGAGAACCGAGAACTGAGAACTGAGAACTGAGAACTCAATCATGACCGACTCTCGCGCCTTTCTGCGTCACATCCTCGCTACCCTCGCCTATCGCGGAGCGAAAACCCTCCGTAACGCTGGGCCTAACTTTGCCGAATATGGAGCGCCGGAAACTTCGCGCACTCCGGCGAAGATTTTCGCGCACATGGGCGACTTGATGGATTGGGCCCTCTCCATGGCCGATGGTCGCCGCGAGTGGCACGATTCTGCCCCGCTCGGGTGGGAAAAGGAATGCGAGCGCTTCTTCGCCGCCTTGAAAAAGTTCGACGACTACCTGGCGTCGGAAAAGCCACTCGAAGCCTCCGCCGAAAAATTGTTTCAAGGCCCCATCGCCGACGCCCTCACCCATGTGGGTCAACTCGCAATGCTGCGGCGCATGGCCGGCGTCCCGATAAAAGGCGAAAACTATTTCGTAGCCGATGTTACCGTGGGATGCGTCGGCGCGGATCAGGCCGCGCCGCGCAAGGAATTCTGACTAAGGGATGTCTCGGAAGTGGTACGACGTTGGCCGGGAATCCGATAGATGCGGTAATCGCCTGTTTTCGACAGTTGCAACATTTTCAGGTCGTCCGGTGTCTATAAATAGGGAGTTCACCGTTTCATGATACGTATCTCAATCATCGCAATGTGCGTGTGTATTCCTGCGCTCAGTCAGACGCGGGCACCGGTAGACACGACCGTTTGCTCAATCGCAGCACATCCATCCAAGTTCCACAACAAAAATGTCCGGATCCGCGCAACGGCGCTCAGCGGCATGGAAACCTCCATTCTCGTCGATAGCAAGGACGGAGAATGGAATAGAGCGTGTGGGCGTATCAATCTGGATTTGCATTCTGCTGGGAGTGATGAATCCACCAGCAAGTTTCTACGACTTTTTAGGGAGCAAATATCCCCGCCGGAATGCAACAGGGACAAAGAGATTATGCAGGGAATGGCGCACATTTTAGACCCAAGCGCCCCGATTCCCGCTCCTTGCTTCAACTTCATCTGCGTTCATTGTCCTCGGTACAACATTGTTGCAACTTTCACTGGAAGGCTACGATACTCCGAAATGGAGCAGGGACATGCACGCTTTGGCCATATGGGAATGTTCAACCTGCAACTAGACGTGGCAACCGTATCGAATCTTGACGTTACAGATACCCAAGCTCCGTCGAAGCGATAGTTGGCGATAGATCGCCACATCGCTAGCAACCGCTGACCAAGCCATTCGCACTTCCAAATAGGCCAGCCCCGGAGCGGGTGACTCCGTGTATCGGTTCCCAACGGTGTAAACTCGGCGTCCTTGGTTGAACGCCTGAGGCTCTGTAAAATAGCAGGGTCGCGACCATTACAGCGGAGCGCAGGAGATTTGATGGCTTCCGGAGAAACGGCAACTGCGGTTATGAACACGGTTCCTCAGCTTCCCAATCACAAGGTCAAGATCAAGAAGCCGGGGCAGCGCGCTTGCAATGAGAAAAATGATAAGGGCAAGTTCTGCGGCGGACATTTGAAGCGCTGGTTCTACACCGCCGACGTTCTGGAACGCGAATGCGGCTGCGTGGAGAAAGCCTGGGGAGCGGACGCCGAAGTCTATCGCTGCGAGTTTTGCCAGACGCTCTACCTGCCCAATCCCGAAGATCCGCGTGGCGTGAACGTCGCGGGGGTAGGCGAGCTTTCGGTATTCGGCCTGACCGTTCCTCCCAAGGAAGAGAAGAAGGCGTAGAAACGGAGCTTGGCGCGGCTCAGATTACTGAGCGAGACGGGGCAAGCCCCGTCTCTACACATGAGTTAGTACGGCTAAGCCCTTTTCCAGGTCGGCGATCAGGTCCTCGACGTGTTCGACGCCTACGGACAGGCGGATCATCTGCTCGGTCACGCCCATCTTATGCAGCATCTGAGGATCGATCTGGTAGTGCGAGGTCATCACTGGAATAGTCACCAGCGAATCCACTCCGCCGAGGCTGGGCGCCAGGGAAAATAAACTCAGCGCTTCGGCTACGCGACACGCGTCGGCGCCGCTGCCATTCACCTCGAAGCTCACGATGCCGCCCGCGCCTGTCATTTGCCGCTTCGCGGTCGCATAGTCCGGATGATCCTTGAGCAGCGGATAGTACGCTCGCTTTACAGTGGGATGGCGGCTCAGAAATTCGGCAATCTTCTGCGCGCTTTCGTTCTGGCGCTCGACGCGGACGGCGAGCGTTCGAATCCCGCGCAACAGCAGAAACGCCGCGTGCGGATCCATGCAGCCGCCGAGGATCGTGCGCGAGCGATGGATGGGCTCGATCAGATCGCGCCGTCCGGCTGCAATCCCGCAAATGATGTCGGAATGTCCGCCAAAATATTTAGTCCCCGAATGCAGAACGAGATCAATGCCCCACTCCACCGGACGGCAATTGATGGGCGTGGCAAAGGTCGAATCGATCATCGAGACGAGGCCGCGCTTGTGCGCCAGCGCCGCAATTTTTTCCAGATCGACGACCCGCACCGTCGGATTGGTGGGCGACTCGATGTACAGAATCTTCGTGTTGGGCTGGATGGCGTGCTCGTGCTGATCGATGTCGTTGGTGTCCACGAACGTGGTTTCGATTCCCAGCTTCGGCAGCCACTGCGAAAGGAATCTTACGGTGCCGCCGTATATATCGCGCTGCGCTACGATGTGGTCGCCCGCATTCACCAGCGCCAGGATCGAAGTCGTAATCGCGGCCATGCCAGAAGCGAAGACCAGCGCCCGGTCCGTGCCTTCCAGTTCGCCGATGGCATTCTCGGCGGCCGTGCAAGTGGGATTGCCGTAGCGGGTGTAAAAGCTGTCGGTGGGAATGGCGCGAACCTGCTCCTGCATGTTGACGCCCTCGAAGGTCGAGGTCTGATAGATGGGCTGGGTGAGCGGACCGTTCTTTTTGTCGAGGCTGGTGCCGCCGCGCACCGCCTCGGTTTCCGGGTGGAATTTGTGTTTTTTCATTTTGCAGATCCGTTGAAAATTTGGAATCTCTTAAGATTACCTGCGCCGTCGAGGCGCGGCAAGGTTCTGACAATCTGCTTGGCGGTGCTGTCGTGCCGTATCATGTCTGTGGGAGAGCGATTTTAACCGCTTTCCATAGGATTATGCCCTTGCCTATTGCTAATACCGCCGAAACCGTTTCTCGCCTGCGCTGCATTGGGTGTGGCGCCACCCCCGAATCCGCCAGCCAGGATTTTCGTTGCACCGCGTGCGGCGACTTGGTGGAATTTTATTTCCCCGGATGGACGCTCGATCGGCCGGGCGAGGACGCCCGGCGCTCCACAGGCACGGACCCAGCGGCGTTGAAATCACTCTGGCTCAACCGCCGCACATCCCGCGAAGCGCTTGACCAGAGCGGAGTCTGGCGTTTCCGCGAACTTTTGCCGCATATTCCTCCGGAGCACGCCATCACGCTGCGCGAGGGCAACACGCCGCTCTACCACCTGCCACGGTGCGGGCGCGCGGTTGGCGTCGAGAACCTGCATGCCAAGCACCAGGGTATGAACCCGACCGCGTCGTTCAAAGACACGGGCATGACGTTCGCCGCCTCGTCCGCGCACCACGGCGGATTCAAGTGGGTTGCCTGCGCTTCCACCGGCAACACTTCCGCTTCGATGGCCGCCTACGCCGCACGCGGCAACATGCGCAGTCTGGTGCTCATCCCGGATGGCAAAATCTCCTGGGGCAAGCTTTCGCAATCGCTCGACTATGGAGCGCTTACCTGCCAGCTCCGTACCGATTTTGACGGATGCGTTCGCATCCTCAACGAGCTCGTCCGCCAGAAGCCGGTTTATCTGCTGAATTCGGTGAATCCTTATCGCATCGAAGGCCAGAAAACCGCCGCCATCGAACTCATGGAGCAGCTTGGCTGGGAGCCGCCCGACCACATCATCGTCCCCGGAGGCAATCTCGGAAACAGCTCGGCGATCGGCAAGGCGCTGGTCGAAATGCGCGATCTTAAGCTGATTTCGCGCCTGCCCAAGCTTTCTATTATTCAGGCGCACGGCGCGAATCCGTTCTACCGCTCGGTGCGCGAGTTCGGCGGCAAGAAGATCGAGCCCATGACTGCCGACACGCTGGCGACCGCCATACGGATTGGCAATCCGGCATCGTGGAGGAAAGCCCTGCGCGCGCTCGAAGCCACCGGCGGCGAGGTCGAAGAGGTGTCGGAAGTTGAAATCGCAGCGGCCAAGGCGGAAATCGGCGCCGATGGCATCGGCTGCGAACCCGCCTCCGCAGTTACGCTCGCCGGGCTGAAGAAGCTGCGCCACCGAGGATTCGTCAAACCTAGCGAATCCGTTGTCCTGGTCCTCACCGGCCATCTGCTCAAAGATCCCGACTTCACCATCAAGTTCCATCGCGGAGATTTGTTTGCCGGAACGCCCGACCAGGCCGAGGCTGCCCAGGCGAAGCATTTGCAGCGTGCTCCGGTGGTGCTCGATGCCAATCTGGGGGCCGTCATTGGGGTCCTGGATGAGGCTGAGAGGAATTCAAAATGACAAAAGTTGAGTGGAATCCGTGCTGTTTTTGTGGACTTGATGTTCAGCCCTCCGGTGTTGATCCGTGCCGAGTGCAGGTGTCAACAGCCAGCGGCAAGTGGCAGGTGTGGGTTTGTCACGCCGCCTGTTTTAAGCAACGGATTGTCAATTTCCCGGAAGCTCCCGGATTGCTCGATCCGGCTCACTTTTAATCTCTCTTTTTGCCAAAAGCATACTCCCGCAGAAATTCGTAGCAGTTCTCGCCAAATTCGTGTATAAAACTGAGTTCACGTTATTGTCGATGGTTTATGGTTCCGCTAGGCCGGGATCGGGATAAAGCCTTCCATTTCTATTGTTTCGGCCAGCGTTCAGCCGTCGAGGAGTTGGCTACTTAATCTTTAATTTATGCCTTCACGTCCCACATCGTTAGATCGCTCGCTGCGCCTGGCGCTTCCGGCGACCTCGGCCAATCTGGGCCCGGCTTTTGACGCGGCCGCCCTTGCCCTGGATTTCCATCTCCGCTTGCGCGTTGAGCGCGCGCCTGATTTCTTCGTCACCGCCGAAGGCCGCGATGCGCAGGCCTGCGCCCGCATGGAAAACCATCTGATCGTTACCACCTATTGCGAGGTGCTGGAATCGGAAAACCGCAAGATCGCGCCCTTGCGCATCCACATCGAGAACGAGATTCCCATTGGCCGAGGCTGCGGATCGTCCGCCGCCGCCCGTCTGGCTGGCATCGCGCTGGCCGTGCATTTCGGGCATCTGCGCTGGAAGAACGACCGCATTGTTGGCGAAGCCTCCATGCGCGAGCACCATCCGGACAACGCCTCTGCCTGCTGGATGGGCGCGCTCACCGTGGCCCGCATGGCCAATCAGGTGCAAGCGCAGGTGGTCGAGGTGAAGCCGAAGGGAAAATGGCCGCTGCTGCTGGCCCTCCCCGAGGCTCCGCTCTCGACCGAGCACGCCCGCCGGACGCTGCCCTTCCAATATTCGCGCGCCGACGCGGTCACCAACATTCAGAACTCCATGCTGCTGCTCGCTGCCTTCACACAGGGCCGTCCCGACCTGCTCTCGTCGGCCCTCGAAGACCGCATCCACCAGCCCTATCGCGCGCCGCTCTGTCCGCTGCTGCCCGCGCTCAAAGAACTTACCGGAGAATCCGGGGTACTCGGCGCTGCCCTCAGCGGAGCTGGTCCGTCGGTGCTGGTGTTTCTCGATCCGAAAGTTTCACCGAAAACGGCCAAGCAGAGGATCGTTGCCCACCTGGCCAAGCGCCGCCTCAGCGCCGAGATCCTGCTTACGCAGATCGCCCTGCACGGGGGATGCGATGGCGCCGACTGGCGTAAGCATCATCCTTCCGCAAAAAGATAAGAAGAGCGCAATCCCGACGAACAAAGAGCAAAAAAACGGAGGAAGCGATCTCGCTTCCTCCGTTGTCTTGATTGCCGCGCTTACTTTGCAAATATCACTGCTTCTTCATTGGCTTCTTGACGGCCTTCTTGGCCGGCGGGGTCTTCTTTTCAGCTTCCCTGCCGCCAATCAGGGTCAAGGAGTCGGTGGCATTGAACGGGTAGTGCCGCACCGAGGTTTCGGTTGTGCCGGCGGTGCTCAAGGTGACGTCCACCCGGCGGTTGCTGGCCCATTTGATGACTTGTATGTTGCGCAGGACCCGGGCCCGTTCCTCTTTTGTCAGATCGGGGTTCTGCTCGACCGCTGCTTTCACCTCGTCCGCGGTCAGATTGTGTTGATCGCCCAGGGCCTTGGTTTCTAGGCTGGCCTCGGGCACTCCATGCTCGACCAGGAAGCTCTTGACGCGCGCCACACGGCGCTCGGAGAGTGCCTGGTTGTAGGGCACAGAGCCGCGCACGTCGGCGTGGCCTTCGAGCGTCAGGTGAGCGTCCGGCTTGGCCTCAAGGTATTTCTTGAAGTCCGTGGCCAGTGTCTCTAGGGTGTCTTCCTGACTCTTAACCAGGCCGGCGTTGGGTTCCTTGATCGTCGGATGGGCGGTCACGAAATAGACGCTGTGCAGCGCCAGCCGCGCCTCCAGTACTTTGTCCACCACTGGCGGCGGCGGAGGTGGCGGATTGTTGACTGTCACCGAGTTCGAAGCGGAGGCGGTCAAGCCGCGCGAGTCGGTACAGGTTGCGGTCACAGTGACCGGACCCGCAGCAGATCCGGTGGTGGTGAGGGTCGCGGAATTGCCGCTGCCCGCTACGCTGCCCGCGCTCGCCGTCCAGTTGCCCACCGCGATGGTAGCGTTGTCGGGACTGGTGCAGGCGCAACTGATGGTGACGGGCGTTCCGACTTCGACCGTTCCTGGATTCGCGGTGCAGGAAATCTGCGGCGGATTCAACGGCTTCACTTTGAAGTTCGAGGTGCAAGAGACTGTGTTGTTCTTCTTGGCCTTGGGATCGCTGACGGTAGCGGTGGCGACGTAACTGCCGGGGGCCGTGCCGCTGGTGTCGATGCTCGCGCCCGTATCTTTCCCTTCGATCTTGCCGCCGCTCGCCGACCAGTCGTATTTCAGGGTGTGCTTGGGATTGAAGTTGCTCGCGGCGACGGTCGCGTGCAGCGGTTCGCCGACCAGGACTTCGTTGCGGTCGATGGAGCAAGACGCCGCTACCGGAATCTCTGGAGCCCCGCCAAAGCTGAACACGAGGCCGCTGGTCAGCCGGCCGCCGTTGAGGTTCTGGTTGCCGGTGAAGCTTTGGCGCGCCCATTGGTAGTCGGCTTCAATCACGCGGAACGACACGCGCTTCCCGAGTCTGAAATCCATGCCGCCGCCAAAAAGTCCGGCAAAGCCATTGCTGGAATAATCGCCCGGCGCCGCGAGGTGTTCGAATCCGAGCAGCGTGTGCGCGAAAAAGTTCACATTGTCGTCTCCACGCCAGGTGAACTTGGGGCCGGCGCCAAACATGTTGACGCTGCTGGAATTTCCGTTCCAGTCGCCGCCGTAATTCAGTTCAAGAGCCACGATCCTGGTGAAGTTGTAGGCCGCGTTGATGCCGAAGCCTCTTGCAAGCGAAGGCATGGTTACGGCCAAGGGCCCTGCGGGCGGAGGTGTTTGATCGGGGACATGGCCGCCTGGGTTCAACCACTGGTAACCGACAAACAACTCCCACTTGGGCACCGTGTCATCCGACGACTGCGGCGCGGCTGCCTTGGGTGCGTCGGTTTGTGCGTTCAATAAACACGGCAAAGCCATTACTGCGACGGCCAGGGCGAGCGTGACGATCGCGCATTTGCGGTAAGCTTCTTGACAAATTGACATAGGGTTCCTCCACATCGAATCTACTTTGCGTTACTTGGTAGCAGCGAAAAATCTCGCTGGCGCGCACGGAAAAGCCGCACCTGAGAGAAAGAAAATTCTACAGCAAACCGGCACCCCCGCAAAAGAGGAAGAGCCGGGTTAACGGGTATTTCCATAGCACTTGCGGATCGCGATACCGTTTGGGGTGGGAGTTTGCACCGGGGACATCTCAAATTGACGTGCCCGCTAAACGGCCGGGTTGCGGCGTGGCGCGGTTCCCTGAATAATGTTGATGTGGCGCATAGTGTGGAAACATCGAGCATGAATCTGACCCAGGAACGAGTACTGATCGTCGAAGACGAGGAAAACGAACGGACCGGGCTGGCCGAACTGGTGTCAGGATGGGGCTATCGCACCGAGACTGCGGCCGACGGCGTCGAAGCTCTGGAAAAAATTCCCGCCTTCGCCCCCTCGATCGTGATTACCGACGTGAAGATGCCGCGCATGGGCGGCATGGAACTGGTGGAGCGTCTGGCCGATCTCGCGCAGCCCATCGCGGTCGTCATGGTGACCGCACAGAAGGCCACCGACACCGCATTTCACGCGGGCCGGCTTGGCGTCCAAGACTACATCGAGAAGCCCATCGACTTCCGGCGCCTGCGCTCCATCCTGACCAACCTGGGCGAGATTGTGAACACGCGCGCGGAAAACGAGTCGCTGCGCCGCAGCCTGCGCGACAAAGGAGCGTTTGGGCGGCTGGTCGGCGGCTCCGCTCCCATGCAGGAGGTTTTCCGCCTCATCGAGCTGGTGGCTCCGAGCACGGCCGCAGTGCTGATCACCGGGGCCAGCGGGACCGGCAAGGAACTGGTGGCGCGCACCATTCACGATCTCAGTCCGCGGCGTAACAAGCCATTCTTTCCCATTAATTGCGCGGCCATTCCCGAGACGCTGATCGAGAGCGAAATTTTTGGCCACGAAAAGGGCGCATTCACCGGCGCAGCCGAGCGGCGCGTCGGCTGCTTTGAGCTGGCCGAGGGCGGCACGCTGCTGCTGGACGAAATCGGCGAAATGCCGGTGGGCACCCAGGCCAAGCTCTTGCGCGTGCTCGAAGACCACAAACTGCGCCGCCTGGGCAGCAAGGTCGAAACTTCGGTGGACGTGCGCGTGCTTGCCGCCACCAATAAAGTTCCCGCCGATGCCGTCGCCAGCGGGCAACTGCGCGAGGACCTTTATTACCGACTCAACGTTTTCAATATTCATCTGCCGGCGCTGCGCGAGCACAAGGAAGATATCCGGGAGCTGGCCAAGAGCCTGCTGGCGGACATGAACGAGAAACACGGCCGCAAAGTGGCCGATATCAGCGAGGCCGTGCTCAATATTTTCCAGAGTTACTCGTGGCCGGGCAATGTGCGCGAGTTACGCAACACACTGGAACGCGCGGTGATCGTCTGCGAGAGTGGACTGGTCGAAACCAAACATTTGCCGCCGGGCTTTGGCCAGAGCGTGCATCTGGTCGCGATCGATCCCGATGCCGTGCACCTGGGCGTCGGCACGACGGTCGGAGAAGCGGAGAAGCTGCTCATTCTGAAAACTCTGGAAGCGACCCACAACAAGACGCGGGCCGCCGAGATGCTTGGCATCAGCCTGAAGACGCTGCACAACAAAATGAAAGAATACGGCCGCTCGCCGGACGTGCCGACGGCCGTGGACGAGTGAGCGGAAGTTCTCGGTTCTCAGTTCCCAGTTCTCAGAAGTAATTGCTGGCCGCTTCACTGAGAACTGAGAAGTTCTTTTACAAATGATTCGCAAATTCATCATCGTGTTCGCGATCACCACCCTGTTTACAGCGCTGGTCGTGGGCTTCTCCTGGATCTATCTGTCGCAACTGCTTCGCCAGCGCCTGCTTTGGGCCGATGAAACCGCGTTCCAACTGGCCAATCAACTGGAATACGCCGCATCCAAAGCGGTGCCCGACCTGACCAGCACCCGGGTCGATACCGAGAATCCGCAGGCGATGCGCGCCGCCATCGCCAATTACCTGCAGTCCGACACCAACCTGAACGACATGCTGGAATCGGTAGTGGGAAATTCCCGCATCGTCTACGACGCCGCCATTATCGACCCGGATGGCGTGGCGATTCTCGATACGAATCCGGCGCTGAACGGCAAGCCGGTGCCCGCGCGCTCCCCCCTGTCGGTGTTGAGAGACGCGAGCTTCCGCCGCCAGCTGCAAATGCTTTACTCCCCAGGCAGCGTTTATGACGCGAGCATTGGGCTGGAACTCGACGGGCAGGCATTTGGCAGCGTTCGCGTGGGCCTCTCGACGGTCTTTCTGCGCAACGAGCTGACGCCAAAACTGCAACAGGCGGCTTTCTTTTGCCTGCTTGCGATTGTCTGTTCGCTGCTGCTGGGGGCGGTGGTTTCGAACGTCGCGCTGGGCCCGCTCAGGGCCATCAGCCGCAACCTCGACAGCGCGAGTGCCCTGGATCCATTGCCCGCCGAAGAGTCCGGTTCGAAAGACGAAGTGGACCTGGTGTCGCTGAAGATCGCCCATCTGGGCCGCCAGATTCGCGATACCAACCAGATTTTTACCGCGCTCAAAGACAACGTGGAACAGGTCATGACCAAGTTGCAGGACGGGCTCATGCTGTTCACGCGCGATACCCGGGTGGTGCTCGTAAGCGCCTCGGCGGAGAAATTCTTGGGCCGTCCGCGCCGTGAGATCCTGGGACGCACCGCGGAAGATATCTTTTCCGATGGCTCGGCCCTGGGCGCGGTAGTTCTGCCCGCGTTCCAAAAGCGGCAACCGCTGGCGCAACATGAATTCGACGCCGCCGATGGGCGCCGCGTCCAGGTCTCGCTCGATTTCATCCAGGAAAAGGGAACGCCGATTGGCGCGCTCCTGACCATGCGAGACGCCGAATCGGTGCGGCGCATCGAGGACGAGATTGAAATGTCGCGCCGCCTTTCCGCCAGCGGACGTTTGACCCGTGGCGTGGCCCACGAAGTGAAGAACCCCATCAACGCCATCGTGCTGCACTTGCAATTGCTGCAAAACAAGATGAAGAAGGACGATCCCGACACGCTTCGCCACATGGATATCATCGGCAGCGAAATCCATCGCCTCGATCGCGTCGTGCAAATTCTGGTGGACTTCACCCGTCCGCGCGATTTGCGGCTGGAAGACGTGGACTTGCGGAAGATTCTGGAAAGCGTTTCGGCGCTGGCCACGCCCGATGCGGCACGGCACAACGTGCGCCTGGTGCTGGAACTGCCCAGTCGGGAAGCGCGAAGCGACGATTTTCCCAGCGGCGCCCTTCCCAGCGAAGATGATGCGCTCATGGTGCGCGCCGATCCCGATCTGATCCAGCAGGCGCTGATGAACCTGGTGCTGAACGGCGTGCAGTCCATGACTGATCGAGGCCTGAGTGATAGAGGAATGACCGAGGGAGGAACGCTCACTCTTAAAGGGCGCCGCGAGGGAGACGTGATTCTCGCCGAGGTTATGGACCAGGGCTGCGGCATTCCTCCCGAAGCGCAGGAGAAAATCTTCGAACTCTACTACACCACCAAGGGCGACCGAGGGGGCAGCGGAATCGGACTGGCGCAAACCTACCAGATCATGCAGTGGCACTACGGTTCGGTGGAGTTCGACAGCATCGTCGGAGCCGGCACGACCTTCCGCCTGCGCTTCCCTGCGGCGGCAGCAAAGCAGGATCGCCGGGAAGGCGCGGAGATGACCGCCTCACGGGCAGCGGAGAGACAGGTTGCCCACCTGTAGAAGCAGGGCCCGTGCCTTTTCCCGCCGCCCCGAACGCCGCTAGAGGAGACGCGGCGACGTTGCCACTTTAAGCGACCCTTCTCACGGCAGAACCCCCGGCTGATTGAACTGGTCCTGTCGGAGAACAGCAAGAGTCCGCAGCGACCGTAGAGAAAAGGGCCCTAAACAACCAGACCGGGCACTCTCGTGAATAAGAATGCTACGCTAGCCAGGCTCGTCCGTCCTTCATTCACCCTGCGAGATGAACGTGCCTCGAATACTCCTCATCATCTGGCCTCATAGTTTCCGTATAAATACACTCAACAATCCCTCGCGTCTCACCAAACAATGCAGGAGCGTTCAACTTTTTGATAATCACGTCATAATCCGTCGCATTTTTCTTATATTCTTCCATCTGGTTCCAGAATCCACCTCCGCGTCGAAAAACATACAACGACGGCGGGATATACCAGAGATTCTTCTGCAGTTCCCTTCGATCATGGAACGTTATCCCTAAAGGTCGCACATCTCCCTTAAGGTCGAATGTCAAAACGATAATCAGCGGCTGTTCGCGCGCAGAATCATCCCGAATTTTTAAGGCTAGTTCAAACGATTCCAAGGCGGCTGAAATCCAAGTTCTTCGGGATTTCCAAGCCTTATCGATGTAATCAACATGCAAATGATCGTATCGGTCAATTCCGCCGTCGTGGATGACCGCATCGAACCATTTCTTGATTTTCGCTCTGTGCCTATTAATTTCTTTTGGGGAGACTTTGTTCATGTCCGTTACTTATTTTCCTTCCTTACTGCAAGTCGACGGTCTGGGCGAGACGGAAGGTGAAGCGGCGGCCTTTGCCGAGCACGATATCCCCGTTCTTCTCTTGCTGGCCATCTTTCTGCCTGGCGCCAGAAGCTGTGACGGTCGCTGGTTTTCGCTCCGTTCGGGAGCCCCCTTTAACGAAGATGCTGGAGGTTTCGATCGTCGCCGGCTTGCCGGCGAGGTTCAGGCTCACCAGCACAATCCGCAGATAGCCTGGTTCCAGGGAACGCCCAGGCGAGCGGTCGCGTGAGCTTCCAGAGGAGTTGGCGGAGCGCCTGGCTTCGAGGACGCGTCCGGTCGCGGGCGTGCCGCGAGCGACAAGGGTCTGGCCGTCGATGGTGACCGCGTCGTCGAGGGTGGCGCTAAAAGTGTCTCCGGCGTGGGCGGACGCGCTGGAAAACGGGCTCCGCAGACGAATTGAAATGGGCGTTCCCTCGGGCAGTTTCGTGGCGGATGGAATCAGCGACTGGCTGGGCGAAATGCCGTTCAAGCGCGGCGCGCGGTCGAAGGGCAGCTTTTGTGAGTCGGCGGGATTCGCAGCGCTGTCCGCGGGTGGGCGGCTGCAGGCGTAGAGGACGATGAGCGCCAGCAGAACGACGGCCACGCGATGGGGATGGGATGCCATGCACTTCTCCACAGGTTAACACTCCCGCGCATAGAGTTTGGGCGGGTCACCCGCGCACGTAAGAATTGTTCCCGCCAGATTGGAGCGCGCTCCGGCCGACCTCCAAATTGCCGGTCGACTGTTCGCGCCACATTCCTAGTGCGTGAATGTGAAGCTTACACCGGTCGTAAACTGCAGGTCGTTCTTTTTCGTTCCGCTTGGCGGATTGCTGACGTAAGTGTCCGCGAACGAATTTTGCCAGCCCAGCCACTTCTTGAGCTTGGTGACCGTGCCGAAACTGAATGTGCCGCGATATTGTGAGGTGTCGCTGAGGTCGGGGTAGAAGAACAAACTCTGCGTGATGACGGTACCCTTCCCGGCCTTCTGCGTGAAGGCATCGCCCAGCGTCAGGCCAGCCAAGCTATTGGAATAAGACACGAACGTGCCAATTGGGGAAGGCGGCACGGGCGGAACCGGGACATCCGAGTAACTTTCATGCGTGTAGTTCACACCGGCGAGCAAATCGAGGTTTGTGGCGGCGTTTTTGATCGCGTGCGCGCCAATACCACCGCCGAATGTGGACCGCAGACTCAGGTATTGCAACGAATTGGAAAAGAAATCGCCGTTCACAAACTCGAACGCACGCGGGGAAAAATCGTGGTCGTAGCGCGCTCCGCCGCCGATCGAGTTCGCGGTGGTGTGGGGCGACGCCGTCGGCAGATCGTTGGTGGCGTAAATCGAGTTGGTGTAAAGGGTCAGCTTGTCGTGGACTCCCGTGCGCGCGGCGTTGAATCCTATGTTCAGGTTCTTGGTGGCGCTGTTGCCGTGCGTCACAGCAAAGCCCAGATTCAAACCGCCGTTCCAGCCTTCGCCCCACCCTGGGTGCTGGCTCTTGTCGTACGCCGCCTGCTCGGCCGGGCTGCGAAGCATGGTCACGCTGGACTTGGACGTTTCCACCGATCCCGCGGTTTTGGTCGTAATGATCAATTTGTCGCCGTCGGTGGTCACGGCGCCGACCACCGTTTTGCCGCTGCCAAGGCCGACGTTCAGTTCGCCGGGCGCCGTGATGCTCTGGACGGCGTCGAACTTCACCGTGATTTCGCCGGCGTAGTCGGTCTTGATCACTAGTGTTTTGCCGTCTGACTTGACGATCGTGCCAGTCAAACGGTCTCCATTCTTCATCAGGATTTGGTCCGCGAACAAGCTGGTACCAAGCGCCGCCATTATCGCAACCAGAAGCCACCCTCTTCTCACTATTTCTCTCCTTAATGCCGACATGATTCCCCCCTCGCGACCCACCTGGGCTCAAAGACGCAGAAAAACCGGACGGGAACCCACGTTCCCGGTCGCTAATTATAGTCCAGGATTCATCGATGGTTGCGAAGCGGTGCCCGTTCGCGTCGAAAGAGGAGAAAGTGCCGCCTTCTTGACTCGATTCGCACCTGAGTAGAGCCCAGCGGAATCCCAAGACGGCGGTGCGGGCGCGGTTTTGCGATCAGGCGGAGATGGCTTCCCGGCTTTGCTCCGCAACCGGAGGGTTGGAAGCGGCCATGGGTTTGCGGGCCGCCGGTCGGCGAATCGGCCCGAGTTCTGCACGCGCCGGGGCTCGCCGCTCCACTCTTCCGATAACCGGCTTCTCGGGCGCGCCCAGCGCGGACACGGACACGAATTTGTTTTCGCTCCACAGCCGGTCAATCAATCGCACCTGCCACGGGCGCAGCACTTGCTGCGGCAGCGAGAAGAAATGCCGGAAGGTCCACATCAGATAAACGCGTTGACTGAAATTCGGTTGTACGTATCGAGGCCCGATCGGCGTATCCACTTCAAGAACGCCGTCGGCGATTTTTTCGATCCACATGACCTGGCCCACCTGGGGGAATAGACGGCCACTTTCGCCTTGGTATAAAAGCGAGCCATTATTGCACCGGAGATGGGGCAATGGGAAGTTTTTTTTGCGTTTGCGAAAAGATTTATTTTCGCTGCCTGGATCAAATTGAGAAAAGCTGCCCGACGGCGGCCTTGCCAGGAGCCCGATCCAGCGGCTTTTAGCTGATTTCCGGCAAGAATGCGATGCGGTCGAGGGTAGCGGCCACGCCCATGCCCTTGCCTTCCGACTCTTCCACCCGCACCACCGAGGCCTCGCAGAGCGTCCACCCGCCGGGTCCCAAGCCCAGGTCGGGGGGTAGCATGACCACCAGATCCAGCTTTGCGCCGGCTTTCATGCCAGACTCGGTATAGAGAAAAATTCCCGACGAACTGAGATCGCGAGTCACGCCCGGGCTCTCAGCGCCCTGGTGTCGCACCTTGACCGGGACGCGAACCGGGACCCGCTGGTTCGAACGCCTCTCTGTGGTTTTCTCAATCATGTCCTGTGGCAGTGTACCTCAGATGGCCGGAACTTGTGGCGGAGATGTGGCCAGTCGCCTGCGGCGAAGCGTGAGACGCCCGACTTCCCGCCGGCAAGCGTGGAGCGATAGCGGCAACCATCCCGCGGTCACGGCGTTCCGGTCTTGATTGCCGAGTCGGGCGCCTGGAATTCGATCTTGTGGTGACTGCCGTCGCAGAACGGCCGGTTGGCGGAAGCGCCGCAGCGGCAGAGGGAAAACCCCGTCTTGCCGGTCAGATCGTACTTATTACCATCCGCGTCCACCATTTCGATAACGCCATTGGGATCGTCTACGCGCAAAGAACCGTTCTTGCGCACCGTAATCGTGACTTGCGCCATGGGGCCTCCGGTGGAAATGGATCGCTTTCAAGCTATCGCAGAATCAAAGAAGTTGCCAGTGGTCAGAAAGCAGTTCTCAGTTCCCGGTTCTCAGTTCTCAGTTGCAAAAAAGATAGTTGAAGGTAAAAGCGAAGCGACCATTCACGGCGAGTCGTCGCAGTTTTCTGTTTGTTCTGAGAACTGAGAACTGTCCCTTCCCTACCGCCATCGGTCCACGGCTTCCCACCACAGCATTTTCAACCACTCGCCAAAAATGGTTTTCGCCCACTCGCGGTTGGTCCACCAGGCTTCACCGAATTGCGCAGGATCGCGCGCCACGGCCACGCTGAACTGATACTGCGGCAGGCGATGGCGAAAAATGGTCAAGGCGCGGCGGGAGTGGAATTCGGAGGTCACGATCAGCACACGATGTATGCCCAGCGGTTGCAGACATCGGCTTACGTCGTCAACCTCGGCAAAGGTCGAGAACCCGGTGATCGGGCAGATGGAGATGTGATTTCCCTCCGCCAGACCGTTGGCATATTCACGGGCAATCTCGGTTAGTTTCCGGTCGTAGATCACATCTCGCGCCTGAGCGTTCAAAAATATAATCGGCGCAACTCCCTGGCGCAGCAGTTCCAGAGCGCGAGCTGGCCGGACGTTGGTCTCCCCTGCCAGCACCACGATGGCGTCGGACTTTTCCGGTTCGTCCAACACCAGAAAGCGCGCCGCCTGGCTCGCGAGCACAGCCAGGAACACAGTGAGCATGAGAACAATGAGGAGCTTTGCGTGTCGCATCTGAAACGCATGTTACCGCATTCGCGCGGCAGCCAGGAAACCGCCGGGGCGCTGCATGCGATGATCGGAGCAATCGAGGTCGCGCTTCCGGGCCGTAAACACCTCATGAAAATTGCGCGAGGCTTCGGCCTTGCCGGTCAGGCGCGGCCCCCAATGCTAGAATTATCGCTAGCCTATGACTACTCAAACCACCGCTTCTTCCCTCTTTACCGATTTGAAAAGCCGTATTGATGCGCACAACGCCCGGGTCGGAATCATCGGCCTCGGCTATGTGGGATTGCCGCTGGCCCTGCTCTACAGCGAGCAGAAGTTTCCCGTCACCGGTTTCGATATCGACCGGCGAAAAATCGATACCCTGGCCAGCGGCGGAACCTATATTGTCCGTATTACGCCCGCGGAGATCGCGGCGGCCAAAGCGAACGGCTTCAAGGCTACGGACGATTATTCGCAAATCACCGCCATGGACGCGATCATCATTTGCGTCCCCACACCGCTCAACGAGTATCACGAGCCCGACCTCAGTTACATCACGAACACGGCCCACGCCGTGGCGCCTCATCTGCGCGCCGGCCAGATCGTCATTCTCGAAAGCACAACTTATCCCGGCACCACCGAAGAAGTGCTCATTCCGATTCTCGAAAACGAGAATAAATCCGGCCTGAAAGCTTCACGCCGTGGCGCGGCCGGCCATAACGAGATTTGGGTGGCGTTCTCGCCCGAACGCGAGGACCCCGGCAACACCGAAGTGGCGCGGCACGATATTCCAAAAGTGATTGGCGGACTCGATCCGCAGGCCACCGAAGTTGCCGCCGCGCTTTACGGCTCCATCTTCCGCCGCACCGTCCCTGTCTCTTCGCCCGCCGCCGCGGAGATGACCAAGCTGCTCGAGAACATCTACCGCTGCGTCAACATCGCGCTGGTCAACGAACTCAAGATGCTCTGCCTGCGCATGGACCTCGACATCTGGGAGATCATCGCCGCCGCCGCCACCAAGCCTTTCGGCTTCCATGCGTTTTATCCTGGTCCGGGCCTGGGCGGACACTGCATTCCGGTCGATCCCTTTTATCTTTCCTGGAAGGCGAAGGAGTTCGACTTTCGCACGCGCTTCATCGAACTGGCTGGCGAGATCAACGTCGCCATGCCTTATAACGTGATCGCCTCGACTATCTCCGCGCTCAACCGCCAGAAGAAGGCCATCAACGGCTCCAAGGTCATGGTGCTGGGCGTTGCCTATAAGAAGGACATTGACGACCTGCGCGAGTCGCCCGCTCTTACCATTATCGAGCTGCTGCAAAAAGAGGGGGCCGTGGTCAGTTACAACGATCCTTACTTCCCCTTCGTCGGACGCGGCCGCAAGTACGACCTGCAGATGAAGTGTTCGCCGCTCGACAATCTCGGCGAGTACGACTGCGTGCTCATCGTCACCGACCACTCCGACTACGATTACAAGAAAATAGTCGGCGAGGCCAGGCTGGTGGTGGATTCGCGTAACGCAACGCGCGGCATTAAGAGCGACAAGGTCGTGCACTGCTAGCTAGATGGCAGCTCCTAGCGGTGGGTTAGATGGTTTACGGGGCTGGCGAAATTCTTTTTGTTGAACCGCAGCGGCAAGAACTTGCCGCGTTGTGCTAGTATCCGCGTTGGGCCGGAGTGGGTCCGCCTTGCGCGTGGTGTTTTAACGGTGCGCCAATGAAAGATACGCTCGGAATCTTACTGGCTGGAGGCGTGGGCGAGCGCCTCTATCCGCTCACCCGCGACCGCGCGAAACCGGCCGTAACCTTCGGCGGCATCTACCGCATCATCGATATCACGCTCTCCAACTGTGTCAACTCCGGGTTGCGCCGCGTTTATATCCTTACCCAATACAAGGCGCTCTCGCTCAACCGCCAGATCCGCGAAGGCTGGAATATTTTGGGCCGCGAGATCGGGGAGTTCATCGAAATCCTGCCGCCCATGCAGCGGGTGAGCCAAAACTGGTACATGGGGACGGCGGACGCGGTCTATCAGAACATCTATTCCATCGGGTCGGAGCAGCCCAAGTACGTGCTCATCCTCGCCGGCGACCAGATTTACAAAATGAATTACGGGAAGATGCTGCAGCAGCACAAGGACGCGGGGGCGGACGTCACCGTCGCCACCCTCACCACCGACCCGTCGGAATGCCGTCATTTCGGGGTGGTGGACATCGGCAACGACTACCGCATCAACGCATTCCTGGAAAAACCGCAAACCACCGAGATCCGCTCGCCCTATGATCCGACGAAGATCTCAGCTTCGATGGGCATCTATATTTTCAACACCGACGTGCTCATTCCGGTACTGCTGAAAGACGCCGAGGACCCGGATTCGAGCCACGATTTCGCCAGGAACATCCTGCCGAAAATGCTGGACGACTACCGCGTCTTCGCTTTCGATTTTGTGGACGAAAACAAGAAAGAAGCGCTCTACTGGCGCGACGTGGGCACGCTCGAAGCCTACTACGAAGCGAACATGGACCTGGTTTCCGTTTCTCCGGTGTTCAATCTTTACGACGAGCAATGGCCCATCCGCACCCATCAGCGGCAGTATCCGCCGGCAAAATTCGTGTTTGCCGAGACCGGGCGCATGGGCCACGCGCTCGATTCGCTGGTCTCTTCCGGCTGCATCATTTCCGGAGGATCGGTTCAGAATTGCGTGCTTTCTCCCAATGTGCGCGTTAACTCCTATACCGAGATTGAAGACAGCATCCTGTTCTCGCACGTGAATGTGGGACGGAGTTGCCGCATCCGCAAGGCCATCATCGACCGCAACGTTCACATTCCCGAAGGCACCACCATCGGCTACGACGCCGAAGCCGATCGTGAGCAATACTTCGTCACAGAAGGCGGCGTCACTGTCGTCACCCGCGATTATTCCCTGTTCGAGAACCCCGTGTCCGTCAACTACTTCACCAGCGAGTAGGAAACCAGGTCTCAGGTCTTAGGTGTCAGGTCTCAGGTCGCGACCTAGGGCTTCTCGTCTGTGTTCCCTGTGTCCCCTGTGGTTAAAGCTCTAATCGTGTAGCGCAAGACTTTCTGCCGATGTGAGCAATCTTGCACAGAAAAGCGTTACCTGGTGTGTCATTGTCAGGATGGCGGAGAGGCGAAAAGGAAGCCCTTCTTCCGAGCGCTTTGACCGCTAGCCTCACATCGGAACGTAGTACCTGATCTGTCCGTGCATTGGGAGAAAGAACAGAAGGTGGATGGCTAATGGATCGTTTTCTGCAACGGTTGCGCGATCGCTATCATAGGCAGCGAACGTCGATCACGGAGTTTGTTTCGAAATTGTTTGCGTCGCTTACGCCCCCGGTCCGCGGATTTGCGGCGCAGCGGATGTGCCCTTTTTGCGGGTTAATCACCTCCCGGACGAAGACGTTTTGCCTGGAGTGCGGGAAATCGCTCGCTCCGGTCGCTTCTAGATAGATGAGTTCCCGGCGTGAATCAATTCCGGGGACCCTACGATGAAAGAACGAGGTCTATTTGCTCTGGACAATTTTCGTTGTGCTTCTGATTCTGTGGCTTCTCGGTTTTAGCTTCCACGTAGCTGGCGGGTTGATTCACATGCTGCTGGTGGTTGCTCTGGTATTGCTGGTCATTAACCTGGTGAGCGGCCGGCGCATGGCGTAACGGAGCTATTGTCTGCTCCATAGAAAGATCCTGTCACGGCGGCCAGTCGAAATCCCAATCTCAATCGCCATCCAAAATGTAGCTCGCTTCTCAATAGGCCTGCGCAAGCAGACGTGAGATGCTCTATACAACATCGAGCGAAATTGGCGTTATGAAGATCCAGGAAAATGTTCCGCTGGCGCCGCTGACCACCTTGCAAGTTGGGGGTCCGGCGCGCTACTTTGCGGAACCGAAACGGGAAGACGAAGTTCGCGAGGCCACTCAGTTTGCGAAAAGCCGGGACCTGCCGCTATTTGTGATGGGCGAGGGAAGCAACGTGGTGGTTGCCGACTCGGGCTGGTTAGGGCTGGCGCTGAAAATCGCCATCGGCGGAATAGCTTCTCCCCACGCGCAACATGCCACGGGCAACGCCGTCCTCTTCAGCGTGGGCGCGGGCGTCAACTGGGATGATTTCGTGGCGCAGGCGGTGGCGCAGAATTGCGCGGGCGTCGAATGCCTGAGCGGGATTCCCGGTAGCGTCGGCGCCACGCCCGTGCAAAACGTCGGGGCCTATGGGCAGGAGGTCGCCGATACGATTGAGTCGGTGCGCGCGCTGGATTTGAAAGAAGACCGCATCGTGGTGTTGCCCAAGCCCGCCTGCGGATTTCGTTATCGAGCCAGTATTTTTAACGGCGCCGAACGTGGGCGCTACATCATTTTGCGGGTGAATTTCCGCCTTCAGCGCGGAGGCGCCGCGAGTTTGAAGTACGCCGACCTGCAAAACTACTTTGCGGAGCGCCCCTCAAAAAGCCCGGCAAAAAAAACGCCGCCGCCATCGCTCTTAGAGACGCGCGCGGCGGTACTCGAAATACGCCGGCGCAAGGGAATGCTGATTGTCCCCGGCGCCGATTCTCCCGACGACGATTGCCCGGACGACGACAGCCGCAGCGCCGGATCGTTCTTCAAGAATCCCGTGCTCAGCGAAGCGCAGTTCCAGGAACTGGCCCAGCGCGCCGCATCGCTAGGGCTCGACATTTCCAGCCATCCAGCGTCAGGCTCGCAAGATAAAGATGCGCAGCGCAAAATTTCTGCGGCATGGCTGGTGGAACATTCAGGGTTCTCCAAGGGATATGCCTTGGGGCCGGCGAGAATCTCCAGCAAGCACGCGTTGGCGCTGGTCAATCGCGGAGACGCGAAGGCCAGCGATATTGTCGCCCTGAAAGATGAAATCCAACTCGGCGTGCGGGAAGCATGGGGAATCCTGCTGGAAACGGAGCCGGTGTTCGTGGGATTTTGAGTTTAGGGACCGCCGCCCTCGGCTGTCCAGGCGAGCTCAACTCGCAAAGGTTTCCGGTTGCCTGTCCCCGCACTTAAGAGCGTGGCGGGGCTTCGCCCCGCTGGACAGCGGAGGGCGGCTGTCCCCACGCAGAAATAAGGGTGGCGCGTCCCGGAGCAAACAGGTCCCCCATGCCGGCATGGAGGTGTCCGTTAACCGCGGGATCCGCCCCCTTCTCCTATCGGCACGAAGAGCAATCTTCTCCAGCAAATTTTTTGCGAACGAAAGCCGCCCGCCAACGTTCTTTATGAATAGGAGCAAGCGTGATTGTAGAATCCGCAATGGCAGGTGAGGCCATAGCATTGGCGCAGCGAGAAGAGGATGTCCCGGAAACAATCGTGCGCCAACATGCCCGCTTCGTGTACCGCATCGCTTACTCCGTTTTGCGCAATCCCGCCGACGCGGAAGATGCAACTCAGGAAGTTTTCCTGCGCGTGCTCCGGTACGGCAAAAGAATCGCCGGTATCGAGGACCAGAAAGCATGGCTGGCCAGGATTGCATGGCGCGTGGCCGTCGAGCGACGCAAGCGCATGGCCAAGGCGGCCGCTGGGACTGAAGTAGCCGGAGAGGCGTTGGTATCACCCGGCCACGGAGCGGATCGAATTGTTCTGGAGCAGGAACGCAACGCAGTCCTGGAGCGGCTGATTTCCGCCTTGCCCAGCCAACTGCGCGACCCGCTGGTTCTCTCGACGTTGGAGGAAATCGCGCCACGCGAGGTCGCGACGATGCTCGGCATCAGCGAGGCGGCAGTGCGTTCCCGGACGTTTCGCGCACGGGAGATTCTGAAAGAAAGACTCTTGGCACTAGATGGGTCAAGGACATGAGTATGGATCCGATCAACAATGAGCGTGACATCGATCAGTGGCTGGAATCGGCGCTTAGCCAGTATGGCAAAGCCGAGCCGCGAAGTGGCCTGGAAGGTCGAGTGCTGGCGAACCTCCGAGCCGAGCGGAATCGGATTGCGTTCGCGCGCCGCTGCTGGTGGGCTGTGGGAATGGCAGCGGCGTTGGCGGTAGTTGTGGCGGTGGTATGGGTTGGAGAAAGGGGGCGCGAAGTGAATCGGGTAAGCACGGCCGGAGTTTCGGCTGCAGGAAAACCTGAAACTTCGAGATCGACGCATCCTCAACCAACGCCACGAGTTGATTACCCGCCAAGAAAAGTGACGCAGCTCAGACCCGCGAATCGACCGACTCACGATCGGGCGGCGGCGCGAACGCCGGCGCAGGCGCAGTTCCCCTCGCCGCATCCGTTGAGCGAGCAGGAGCAAATCCTAGTGAGCTACGTTGTGAAGTATCCGGAAATTGCAGCGCTCGTCGCGCAAGACCAAGCCGAGTCACTTGAGCGGGATCGCGAGGAAGAAGCGGCCGAGGCCGCCAAGGACAGTGTGCAATGAGAATTCCGGGCACCCTATAGGTCCACATGTATTCGAGCGAGCAGTACAAACTCAAGGAGAATGATCAATGACAACTTTATCGATAATGACAACGGCGACGAAACGAACAATTGCAGTGGGCGCGTTGGTTGTGGCGCTGGTGTTGGTGGGTGGGATCGGCAAGGCATTGGCGCAAGAGCCGAGTGGTTCCACGAAGAGTGCCGAACAGGAGCCGTCGAAGCCGGTGGAGGCCTACCGTCTTGATTTCTCCATCTACGAACTCGAGGACGGGAAGAAAGTTAACACCCGGCAGTATTCCTTGAACTTGAACGCCAACGATGCCAACGAGATCAAGATTGGTACGCGCGTCCCGGTCGAGTCCAAGCACGAGGAATTCCAATACATCGATATCGGCACGAGCATTTGGAGCAAACTGCAAATCCGCAACGGTCAGCTGGAGTTGGTGGTGCGAGCCGAGATCAGCAACTTCGCGACCCCGGATCAGGCGCACGATTCCCGTCCGGCGATTCGGCAACTCAAGATCAGCGGCAGTACTTTGGCGCTGCTGGGCAAGCCGATGATGATCGGCAGCGTGGACGATCCGAACTCGAAGCGCCAGTTTCAGCTTGAAGTGACGGTGACAAAGTTAAGGTAATTTCTTCGGCACGGCGCGCTTTCGATTACACGCGATCCGCCAAGCGTCGTGCTTGCTCGAAGATCTTCACGAACATCGGCCGCGTCAGCTTGCCGGTGTTCGTGTTTTGATTCGAGGGATGGTAGGACGCCAACAGCACGCGTCCATCCGGCAGAGTGTATTCGGCGCCGTGCCGAAATTCATACTCCCGCTTGCTGGCAATCAGCTTTTTTCTCATGAGGTAGTTGAGATAGGCGTCAAAGCCAATTCGTCCCAGCGCCACCACGACGCGCAGATCTTTCAGCCCTTCAATCTCGCGCTCCAGAAATGGTGCACAGTTGGCCAGTTCCTCGGGCAGAGGCTTGTTGCCGGGAGGGGCGCAACGAGCGGCGTTGGTGATGTAGAGATCGGTCAGCACCAAGCCGTCCTTGCGATCGGTCGCCGTCGGCTGATTTGCGAACCCGGTTTCGTACAACACTGGATACATGAAGTTGCCCGAAGCGTCTGCTGTGAACGGGCGTCCGGTGCGATTGGCGCCGTGCTTGCCGGGCGCAAGTCCGAGCACAAGGACGCGCGCGTGAGGATCGCCGAATCCGGGAACAGGTTTGCCCCAATATTCGCAGTCGCGGTAAGCGCGGCGCTTCTCGCGGGCAATCTGCTCGCGATGCTCGACTAGACGCGGACACCGCGTGCAGGCGACGACCTCTGCGTTCAGAACCTTGAGCCAATTGGGGACGGGCATTTGTAATTTGCGGCTTGTAATTGCCAATTGAACCCTAACCGGTTTCAAATTACAAATTCTCCCAATTGTTCGCGCTACACCAGAGCTTATCCCGTTACTTTGGTGGCCAGAATATCCCTCTCCGCGGTTTGACGTTGCTCTTCGGCAGTCTTTACACTCAAGAGAGCGGCATAAGGCGTTTCAGCGCGGAGTCACCCCCTCCCGGCTCTGTTTTCGCAGCCGTTAAGAAAGGTAATTGTGAGCCCCACTGAAGCCAAAGAAGACGCGGGCAAAACCGCCGCCAGTACGAAGGACAGTTCCACCAAACGCGAGATTGAGGTTGAGATTCCGGTCGCGGATGTTACTCGCCAGACCGAAACGCTGATCCAGAAATATCAGAAGATGGCGCGCATTCCCGGCTTCCGGCGCGGCCATGTTCCAGCGTCGATTATTCGCCAGCGTTTTTCCGAGGAGATCAAGACCGACGTGGTCGAGGCGCTGGTCCCGCGCTACTTCCGGCAAGAGGCGGAGCGCCTGAGCCTGCATCCCGTATCGCAGCCGCGGGTCACCGACCTGCACTTGCACGAGGGCGAGCCGCTGCGTTTCAAGGCCGCTTTTGAAGTGCTGCCGGAAATCAAACTCGAAGGCTACAAAGAGCTGCGCGCCGACAAGCCGGAAATCGCGGTTTCCGAAGCCGATGTGGAGCAGGCGCTCTCCGACCTGCGCGAGCGGCATGCCAGTTTCAATCCGGTCGAAGGCCGCTCCCTTGCCGACGGCGATTTCGCCCAAGTCTCGCTCGACGGCAATCCCAAGGCCGATGCCAAATCTGGCGAAGGCGACAAAGCCAAGTCCGGCGACGCAAAGCCTGGCGAAGGCCAGCCCGTCCACATGGATGAAGTGCTGGTCGAAATCGCGGGCAAGAACACCATGCCGGAATTCACCGAACACCTGCGCGGAGCGAGCGCCGGAGACGAGCGCACCTTCGACGTGAATTATCCGGAAGATACCGAGGACAAGCGTCTGGCAGGGAAGACGTTCAGTTATGCGGTCAAGGTGCAGGCGATCAAGCAGAAGAGCCTGCCGGAACTGAACGACGAATTCGCCAAGACGTTGGGCGAATTCCCGACGGTGGACGATCTGCGGAAGGCGATTCGCGAGCAAATGGAAGCGGAACGCAAGCACCAGGCAGAACATGCGGCCAAGGAAAAGCTGGTCGGCGAGTTGATTCAGCGGAACGATTTTGAAGTTCCCGATTCTTTGATCGAACAGCAAATTGACATCCGGCTGGAGCGCGGACTGCGCGCGCTGGCGGCGCAGGGCTTGACGGCCGAGCAGATGAAGAAAATGGATTTGCAGCGTCTGCGCGCGGGCCAGCGCGAACAGGCGGTGCACGATGTAAAGGCCGCGCTGCTGCTCGAAAGAGTGGCGGAGGAGGAGAATATTCAGGTCGGCGATGACGAGTTGAATCAGGAACTGGAAGCGCTGGCGCGGCAATCGAAACAGACGTCCGAAGCGGTACGCGCTCGATTGACACGGGATGGGGGCCTCGATAGGATACGAACAAGAATCCGCAACGAAAAGACCCTCGATTTTTTGTATCGCCAGTCCGCGTAATTAAGGAGTAATGGCAATGCGGACGATTTCGATCCTCCCTCGAGCGCCGAGAACGACTTGAGGGCGGAAGTGTGGAAAGGGTGAACGATGCTGGTACCGATGGTGATCGAACAGACCGGCCGGGGAGAGCGGGCGTATGACATTTATTCCCGCCTGCTCCGCGACAACATCATTTTTATCGGCACGCCGATTGACGACAACATCGCCAACCTGGTGATCGCCCAGATGCTTTTCCTGGCGCAGGAAGACCCGGAGAAAGACATCCAGCTCTACATCAACTCGCCGGGCGGTTCGATCACGGCGGGCATGGCGATCTACGACACCATGCAATACGTGAAGAACGACGTGACCACGATCTGCATCGGGCAGGCGGCTTCGATGGCGGCGCTGCTGCTTTCGGCGGGCGAAGTGAAAAAACGGCTGGCGCTGCCCAATTCGCGCATCCTGATCCACCAGCCCTCGATGGGCGGGCTTTCGGGGCAGGCGACCGACATTGACATTCATGCGCGCGAGATCCTGCGCATGCGTGAGATTACCAATCAGTTGCTGGCCAAACACACCGGCCAGAAGCTCGATAAAGTGGAGAAGGATGTGGAGCGGGACTTCATCATGAACTCGCAGCAGGCAAAGGAATACGGAATCATAGACGATATCATCTATAAGACGAGATAGATGTATGATCGGCAGTTCGTGAAGCAATAAAAACGCTGAGACGTGGCGTGCCGCGTCTCCGATGAAACAGAAAGCCCGCCGCGGCTGGGCCTGAAGAAAAGGAGCGGAACCGAGTGAAGACCAGATCGGGATCGGATGAGATGTTGCGCTGCTCCTTCTGCCACAAGTCGCAGGACGCGGTCGCGAAATTGATCTCGTCGCCGAGCGACTATCCGCGGGCCTACATCTGCGACGAGTGCGTGGCCGTCTGCAACTCGATTCTCGAAGACGACCGCACCGCTACTCCGGCCGCCGCGGTTCCCAATCAACTGCCCAAGCCGCAGGAAGTGAAAACCTTCCTCGACGAATACGTCATTGGACAGGAACAGACCAAGAAGAAGCTCGCCGTTGCCGTCTATAACCACTACAAGCGCATCTACATGAACCGCCAGCGCACCGGCGATGGCGTGGAGTTGACCAAGTCGAACATCCTTCTGATCGGTCCGACCGGAACGGGCAAGACTCTGCTGGCGCAAACGCTCGCCCGCATGCTCGATGTGCCCTTCGCCATCGTGGACGCGACCACTCTGACCGAGGCCGGTTACGTGGGCGAAGATGTCGAGAACATCATTCTTAAACTTCTGCAGTCGGCTGAAGGCGACGTGAGCCGCGCCCAGACCGGCATCATCTACATCGATGAGATCGATAAGATCGGGCGCAAGGACGAAAATCCATCCATCACGCGCGACGTGTCCGGAGAAGGCGTGCAACAGGCGCTGCTCAAGATTCTGGAAGGCACGGTCGCAAACGTTCCGCCGCAGGGAGGGCGCAAGCATCCCCACCAGGAATTCACGCCCGTCGATACCACCAACATCCTCTTCATTTGCGGCGGCGCTTTTGTCGGCCTGGAGAAAATCATTGGCCGGCGCGTGGGCAAGAAGACCCTGGGTTTCCGCATTGGAGAAGATGCCGAGACCGATGCCGGCATCACTGCGTTGCGCAACTTTGAGCTGGTTTCGGAAGCGCAACCGGAGGACCTGATCAAATTTGGCTTGATTCCCGAGTTCGTCGGGCGCCTGCCGGTGGTGGGAGTATTGCAGCAACTCGATGAAAACGCCCTGGTGGAAATTCTGACGCGCCCGAAAAACGCGATCGTGAAACAGTATCAGCGCCTATTCGAGTTTGAAAACGTGCGCCTGAAGTTCAGCGACGAAGCCAACCGGGCGATTGCGCGGCAGGCGATGGCGCGGAAGGTCGGCGCACGCGGTTTGCGCATGATTCTGGAAGAGCTGATGCTGGAGCTGATGTACAGCCTTCCGAGCCAAAAGAAAGTCAAGGAATTTGAAGTGACCCGCGAGATGGTCGAAAAGCGCAACGTCTCACTGGCCATGATCGAGAAAGCGGCAAGCTAAAGGCGGCCGGAAACCGGAGACTGACTTGTCGAATCCGAAGGAAAAGTTCGAGAGCAAGAAGCTGCCCATGATGCCGATTCGCGACGTGGTCATTTTTCCCTACATGATGACTCCGTTCGTAGTGGGCCGGGAGTCGAGCGTGCGCGCTCTCGAAGAAGCTCTGATCAGCGATAAGAAAATCTTTCTTGCCACCCAGCACGACGCCAGCATCGACGAACCGAAGGCTGGCGACATTTTCCAGGTGGGGACGATCGTCAACATCGTGCAGAGCCTGAAACTGCCCGACGGAAATATCAAAGTGCTGGTGGAAGGTATCGAGCGCGGCAAGATCCTCCAGGTCACGGAAACCGAGGGCTATCTCGAGGCCACGGTGCGGGTGGCGCGCTACGCCACCGAGACGACGGCGCAGATTGAAGCGGGCATGCAGCGAGTCACCGGCATGTTCGAGCAGTACGTAAAGCTCTGCCAGTCGCTGAATTACGAAACCATGATCGCCGCCGTGCGCATGGAAGATCCGGCGAAGCTGACCGACACCATCGCCGCCAACCTGCAACTCGCGATCGAAGAAAAACAGGCGTTGCTCGAAATCTTCGATCCCGCCGAGCGTTTGAACAAAATCGGCGACGTGCTCGACGTGGAAATCGAAAAGCTCAATATGGACCGCACCATCCAGTCGCGCGTGAAGCGGCAGATGGAGAAAGCGCAGAAAGAGTATTACCTCAACGAAAAAATCAAGGCCATCCAGAAGGAACTGGGGCGCGGGGAAAAGAGCGAATTCGACGAATTGAAGAAGAAGGTCGAGTCCTCGGGCATGCCGAAGGATGTTCGGGATAAGGCCATCCAGGAATTGAAGAAGCTGGAAGCGATGCCGCCCATGTCGGCGGAGTCCACCGTTTCTCGGAACTATCTCGACTGGCTGCTGGCCGTGCCGTGGAAGAAGCGGTCAAAGGAAATCCGCAATATTTCGCGCGCCGAAAAAGTGCTGAACGAAGATCATTATGGGCTGGAGAAAATCAAGGAACGCATCCTGGAATTTCTCGCCGTCCGCCAGTTGGTGAAAAATCCCAAAGGCTCGATTCTGTGTTTCGTCGGGCCTCCCGGCGTGGGCAAAACTTCGCTTGGAATGTCGATCGCGAAAGCGACCGGCCGCAAGTTCGTGCGCCTGTCGCTCGGCGGCGTGCGCGATGAGGCGGAAATTCGCGGCCATCGCCGCACCTATATCGGCGCTCTGCCCGGCCAAATCATCCAGATGATGAAAAAGGCCGGTACCAAGAATCCCGTGTTTATGCTCGACGAAGTGGATAAAATGTCGATGGACTTTCGCGGCGATCCCTCGGCGGCGCTGCTCGAAGTGCTCGATCCAGAACAGAATTTCATGTTCGTGGACCATTACCTCGACGTGGAGTACGACCTCTCGCAGGTCTTTTTCATCGCCACCGCGAATGTGATCCACACCGTTCCGCCCGCCCTCCAGGACCGCATGGAAGTGCTGCGCCTGCACGGCTACACCGAACCGGAAAAAGTGGAAATCGCGAAACAGTTTTTAGTGAAGAAGCAGATGCTGGAGGCGGGACTGACGGAGAAAAACGTGCAGTTCCCCGACGACGCGATCCGGCGCATCATTCGCGGTTATACCCGCGAGGCCGGGGTGCGCAACCTGGAGCGGGAAATTGGCAACATCTGCCGCAAAGTCGCGCGCAAGGTGGTGAAGGAAGGCGCGAACTTCACGGCCGCGGTCCAGGCGGAAAAGATCGGTGACTACCTCGGCGTTCTCAAGTTCCGCGACACGCTGGCCCACGAGAAGAGCGAAATCGGCCTGGTGACGGGCCTGGCCTGGACCGAAGTCGGGGGCTCCATCCTGAGCACCGAAGCCATGGCGGTGGACGGCAAAGGCAAGCTCACTCTGACCGGCCAACTAGGCGACGTGATGCAGGAATCGGCGCAGGCCGCCATGTCTTACATTCGCTCGCGAGCTGTGCGCCTCGGACTGGCGCGCGATTTCTATCGCACCATGGACATTCACGTGCACGTGCCCGAAGGCGCGATCCCGAAAGATGGCCCCTCCGCCGGCATTACCATCGCTACTGCTCTCGCCAGCGCGCTCAGCCGAATTCCCGTGCGCCGCGATATCGCCATGACCGGCGAGATCACGCTGCGCGGCAAAGTTCTTCCCATCGGAGGGCTAAAAGAAAAATTGCTCGCCGCCCATCGCGCCGGATTGTTCGAGGTGATTCTGCCGCAGGAAAACGAGAAAGACGTAGCTGAGGTCCCTGAGAATCTGCGCACCGCAATGAAACTGCACTTCGTGGACAACATGGACCAGGTGCTGGCCGTCGCGCTCGAAGGTCCGCTCCCGCAGATGCCCTCCGAAGCCGAAACCATGGTTCCCATCGCAACCCCGCCCGCCCCTGAGATTCCTACGGCCCGGCAGTAAGCGCTAGATTTTTGTTTCAGCCCCGAACGGCGCTAAAATGCCCTCGTATGAAACCGCTCCGAGAACGCTTCCGTCAAATCGGCATTGAGGGATCAGCCGCCCTTGTCGTGGCAATCGCAGTCGTCGCGGTTCTGCTGATCGCGCTGCCTGCCTATCGATGGTTCTTCCTGATCAGTGTTCTCATCGGGCTGGTCATCGCGGGCGGGCTAGCGTTGTGGCATAAACTGCATCCTCTCAAGGAGCAGGACGTGGAGCCAAAGCGTCCGCTCGGGCTTTAGCGAGCTTATCTTGCGCGATGCTTTATCGCTCGCTTGATTCGTCCTTGAAGCCGGAGCGTTAAGGCGTTAGTATTCGATTTCGCGCTTTTCGCGACTGCTTCGAGGGGCCATGCCGCAAAATTACGTCCCTATTTTTCTTTTCCTCGCCGTGGTCGGCGTCCTTATTGCCGTCACGCTGTGGATCTGCGTTATCGTCCGCACGCAAAGCCCCAACCGCGTGAAGCTGATGCCTTACGAATGCGGCATCGACCCTTACGACAGCGCGCGGGGACGATATACGGTCCGCTTTTACATCATTGCCATACTGTTCGTGGTCTTCGACGTGGAGACGATCTTCCTGTTTCCCTGGGCCGTGAAATTCAAGGCGCTCGGCGTCTACGGCCTGGTCGAGATGCTGATTTTTCTCGGCATCCTGATCGTAGGCTACATATGGATATGGAAGAAGGGCGCGCTCGAATGGGTATGACTTCGGCAGATTCAAAACCGGCTGCTTCAAATTCGGCTGCTTCCGATGAAACTTTCAGCGCGAGCCGCTGGACCAAGGGGAACTTCTGGTTCCCGACTCGCATCGTGGTCGGCCCGTTGCGCGTAAGCCGCGTGAAGAGCCGTTTGTTCGGAAGCACCGAGGAAAGCATTGCGATCCCGCAGGTAGCTTCGGTGAAGATTTCGACCGGAGTTTTCTGGTCGGACATCGTGATTGATTCCACCGGAGGCAGCGATCCACTGACCAGTCACGGCCATCGCAAACGCGATGCGCTGCGCATCCGCGACTTGGTCGAAAGCTACCAGGCGCCGCGGCACTGACGCTCGTTGTGGAACGACGGGCGTCTCGTCAGCTTGCCCGGAGCGAATTCGAAAGGAGCCGGCACGGCGGGCGGCGACGCTCGGCTTTTCACCGGAGAACTTGTGACGGCGGTCATTGACGGTGACCGCAATCAACTGTTACAAGTGAAGGTTTGCGAAAACACGTGCGGCTTTTGTCGCGACTGCTTTGGTAACGATGAACGACAGATCCTAGAATGACCGAGGAAGTCAAGACTCCCGATCCACTACCGCCGCCGGAACGTGAAAAGAATCCGGCGGCGGAAACGCCCGCCGCAGCGGCGCCTGCCGGTCCGGCGAAGCCTGCCGCGCCCGCGAAGCCTGCCGTGCCTGCCAAGCCCAGTGGCCCCGTTCCGATGCCGTGGAATCCGCCAATGGTGGAAAAATACCGGTGCCAGTATGGTTCGGGCCTCGACGCGCAAACTTATTTGGGGCAGAACTACCTGACCGTTGACCGCTCGCTGGTTCCCGACATCCTGCGCCTGCTGCGCGACGAAGAGCAGTTTGACTACTGCGTTGATATCACCGCCGTGCATTATCCGAAACGCGAGTCACAGTTCGATGTCGTTTGGGTACTCTATTCCTTCCCGCGCAACGAACGTGTGCGCGTGAAGACGCAGATCGCCGACGGCGCTTCGATCCCTTCCAGCGTCTCGATCTGGCCCACGGCAAATTGGCTGGAGCGCGAAGTCTTCGACATGTTCGGCATCACCTTCGACGGACACCCGGACCTGAAGCGCATCCTGCTCCCCGACGGCTGGAAAGGCTACCCGCTGCGTAAGGACTACAGCATCCTGCAGCAAGATAAAGAATGGGTGCAGAGCAACCTGGGAATCGAGAGCGGACAATGACCGTTCACGACAACGATCGCGCCAACGACGCCCCAGGCCGCGGGCTTTCCGACCTCCATCGTTCCCATCTCGATTTCGATACTGCCGATAAGACGTATCTCGATACCAACGAACTCGTCATCAACATGGGCCCGCAGCATCCGGCCACGCACGGCGTGTTGCGCGTCATTTTGAAGCTAGACGGCGAAAAAGTTCTGGGTACGGAGTGCGTCATCGGATACCTGCACCGCGGCGTGGAAAAAATCGCCGAGAACCGTACCTACGCGATGTTCAATCCCTACGTCGATCGGATGGACTACGTCGCCGCTGTGTCGAATGGGCTGGGCTACTGCGAAGCGGTCGAGAAGTTGATGAATGTGGAAGCGCCGCCGCGCGCCAAATACGTTCGCGTGATTCTGACCGAACTGAACCGCATTGCCAGTCACCAGCTCTGGCTGGGCACGCATGCGCTTGATATCGGGGCAATGACGCCGCTCTTCTATACCTTCCGCGACCGGGAAGAGATCCTGAAGATTTTCGAAAAATATTGCGGCGCGCGGCTCACCACGCATAGTTTTCGAATCGGCGGCTGCCAGTTTGAGACCTACGCCGGTTTCGAAAAAGACGTGAAGAATTTCCTGGCTTTCTTCGCGCCCAAGATCGACGAATATGAAACGCTGCTGACCGGCAACCGCATCTGGATCGAGCGCACAAAGAATGTCGGCGTGATCTCGGGCGCCGATTGCATCGCGCTCGGCGTGACCGGCCCC
>Ga0181530_10000985_pt1 | contig 36366 bp, 31 predicted proteins | sample PEATcosm2014_Bin_42_FD_119769 | JGI IMG/M metagenome (GOLD analysis project Ga0181530, IMG submission 119769) | Peatland microbial communities from MTU Mesocosm Facility, Houghton, MI, USA - PEATcosm2014_Bin10_60_metaG | ecosystem: Environmental > Terrestrial > Soil > Wetlands > Peat | place...
CATCAGGGGGAACCGATTTTCAAGGGGCCAACCTGCTTTGTGCGAAGGCAGGAGGGCATGATTATGTCCCGCATTTTCAGCAGCGCCGAGCCGGGTCCTCAGCTAACTTGGACAGCAATGCTCAATATTTATTTTTAGCGCCGGGTAACGGCTTATGGTGACGGAGGTAATGCTTCGTTCGGCTCAAATGGGCGACGGACCTGATTTCCCTTTCAAAGTCCGGACCTACTCCCCAAGCCGACGATGGGGGGCCGCGACCCATCCCGGCGTGAGAAGCTGACGGTGAACTCGCGCATGATGGAGGCTTATGTCACGTATATGCACGCACGTTACGTTTATAACGTTACGAAGCCCCTTGTAGCGTCGTCAACATTCCCCGCTGTTCGCGGGGCTGCATTACAGGCTGCTCTGCTCGGCGAAGCAACGCGACCCCAACTGCAAACCACGGAACCCGGCTCAAGGGGGGCCAATCTCACCCTTGAGGCGAAGAGGTTCATTGTTGAAATGTACGAAACAATGACCGGGCGGAAGCTCTTGGAGAGTGCTTAGGTCCATGCAACCCGAAGTCGCCATTCAGCCGCCCGTGAGCCTCAGCGGATTCTGCAAAACGGTCATTGCCCATTACTCCGGAAAGTGGCCTCCGAATGAGGATGCAATTGCGCACGAATTCGTATCCATCTTCGGAATCGACGGGTTCCTCCGAATGGACGACCTGGAGCGATTCTGCCAGAAATTAGGCATAGAAGTTTCCACTCGGGAGCTGCCCAAACCGCTTCGCGGGCACAACTGCCTATACGACGGAAAAAGCGAAATCGTGGTCGGAACAGTAGCGGGACCGGCTGCGGGGCTGGGCCCTCGCGAGCACACGCTGCTCCACGAATTACGGGAACTGATCGAATACGAATTCAGGAAACTGGACCGCCCGGTCGCAGCCACCGCCTCCGATCTGGAATCGCGTGCAGAAACATTTGCCAGCCTCGCGCGGGCGGTTGCTCCGTTAAAAAGCTTGGGCATGGGCCTTTGAAGATATTGGAAAAAATCGAATCGCGATTGCTTCAGGTCGGGGCAATCGTGCTCGTGTTCGTGCTGGCAATGGGGCCACTGCCTGGCGTGTATCAGTTTGCCGCAGTGGGAAGATCAGTTGCCGAAGTGAGGCGGCCGAACAGTTCGCACTTAGGGTCGTGCCCTGCAAATGATTTCCGCTGGGGAAAAGATACGGTCTTGATTGCTTTGCGTTACGAACGTACGTAACGTTAGACTCCGGCGACCAAAGACATAGCTCGAATCCGGTGGTATCTGCGCCTTTCCCCGATGCGGCGTACCACCAGTCAGAGGGGCGTCCGACAAAGATACAGGTGCAGTCGCGTCTAGCAGCTCATTTCTGGCGGGCACGGCGGGGAGGACGGCGGTCGTCATCATCGTCCGAATCGCCCTCGGCACTGGCGGGCAGGATCGCGGTTAACCGGTCCTTCGACGGTCCAGCTTGAACTCGGCGGCGATCTTCGCCAAGTGAACCCCGAACGTCCCTCTCGCATTTCCCCCAGGCCGCTATAGAACGTCCAGCTCGCCCAGTGGCCGTAGTGGTTGGCGTACAGGACCGTTTCCCGACCCGCTCGTATCCGTGACAACGCTGGCGGACCCAAGATGGTCGGAGAAGTAATACAGCAACACGGCAGCACGAATGCTCCAAGCCTTGGATGTGGGAAACAATATCAACTATCTGACGACCGCAAGCTACGCGCCGCCAGGAGAGTTACAGGCATCCACTAACGGAGGCTCTGTCTATGCGGGCCCGTACACTTTGGAGCAGGACATCGCAGTCAAAGGCCCGCCGTTCGCTTCCGACACCGTTGACCCAGCAGCATCGTCGAGAAGCGAAAGGCCATCCATCGTTTCCAACAGTGGATGCGTTCGGCCACGCAGAGGATGCACAAGCAAGCGATCCTGAATTGGAAAACTCTCTGACCTGGCCAACTGGCTCACCCGCGATGTGTACCTGAAACGAGTACAGCCAGCGCTCGCTCTCGTCCCGAAGTCGCGGATTACGTTCAGCTCTTGGGGTGAGCGAACCGTACTCCTCAGCTATCCAGGCAGGCAAGCGCGCCCCGCATCCACGGCACTGGCAGGATGCTTGCGCAGTTGGTTGGTGTCTCTCGGATGTAAAGGCAGGTCAACCGCGCACCTTTTCTGTTCCCAGGTTGCGCCGAAAAACGCGGCACGAACCTGGGGCTCTGCTGAGCCAGATTCAGGGGCACTGCTTCACAAAGTCCTTGAGGTTCCCCTGACTCCGCTTCTAGAAGAGAAACCTCCCTTCTTCGTGACTTCCAACAGGTTCCGCGCTTCCTCCTTTGAGCCCTCCGTGATGAATTTCGCTTTGCATGCGTTTCGCAGGTAGAGGACGGCCTTTTCTGGATGAGATTTCATATCTAAATAAAGTTTTGCAATTTCAAGATTGGCATCCTCGTCACCGAGTTCCAAAGCTCGCAGAAACCACATCAAGGCCCGCTTCACCTCGCCTCGCTCTCGCCAGATCACTCCTAGATTGTTGGCTGCAAGGGCGCTTCCTGCTCGATAGGCTAGCCTGTACCAGTAAAGCGCTGCGTCTTTACTTGCGCTGGTGCCAACGCCTTCGTCATAGAACTGGCCGACGACTGCGCGGGCGTCGGCGTTGCCGGCTTTTGCTGCTGCAAGAAACAACCGGAAGGCAGACCGGAGGCGACCCATTTGCCAAGCGTCCTCCGCCCGTTGATACAAAAGGTTTGCCTTGGTTGCTTGAGCTAAATTTCTGATCTTCGTCATATTCATACGCCCTTAGTCACGTTCTTTTGAATCCGGAACGAAACAACACGCCACTATTCAGGCTTCCAGCCTGGCGGTTTCAGGGTTTCGTGCCCGGTATGCGGATTTTTTACGAGCCAACGTCCAGGTTTGCCAGGAGCGGGTCGTGCATGCTTCGCGGGCTTATCAGGTTTTGCGGTCCACCCTTTCTCCCCTTTTCCTTGCCCGCCTTGCCCCTTCGCTTGGATTGGTGCTGTGTCAACTGTGCCCTGCTGTGAAGTTGAAGCAGGCGTCGAAAAGTTCGTGGTTTCGTGCGAAGCTACCGGAGTGATCGCCGACCGGCGGGACACTTCCGTCGGACCGATCCCCCGGGAACACTGTGGGAACAACAAATCAGCCAAGCTGCCCGCGTGGTCAAATGTGGGAACATCCGGGAACAATACGTGTTTCTCGGTTAGCTAAGTCCTTCTAAACCGTCCTGAATGTTCCCGGAAATAACTTCCAAGCCATTGATTTGTAACCACTTGATAGAGTGTGAGGATGGCACTCTACCGCTGAGTTAAGCGCCCACTGTGTGCGGCGTGCTCATTGTAGCAAAAGCCGTCTTCCCAGCCCCCTTTCCCAAAACCCCAGAACTCTGCGAAAATCCTTGTGAACCACCCATCCCATGGCCTCCGACCGAGATCCTCAAACAGCCTCCGAAACCGCGCAACTTTCGCCCCGCCAGCGGGTTAGTAGCGGGGTGAGCAGCCTAGCGCTCAGCCAGGAACTGCCGGCAGGCGCCGCTGCCCGTCCAAGACTGGCCGGGGGAGGGGGGACGATGGCCGCATCCTCAGCGGCCTGGCACCTGCTCAGCGACGCCGAGGTCATGCTGCGTGTCGCGGCGGGGGACGATACCGCCTTCGACTATCTGGTGGAGAAATTCCGCCGTCCGTTGGTGAGTTTCATGTACCGCATGACGCACAATCTTGGGGTGGCGGAAGAACTGGCGCAGGAAGTCTTCCTGCGGGTGTACCGCTCGCGGGCGAATTACGCGGCGGAGGCCAAGTTCACCACCTGGCTGTACCGGATCGCCACCAACTTGGCGGTAAACCATGCCCGCGACACCAAGGCAGAGCGTTCGGGCACCAGCCTGGATGAGCCCGATCCGCAGACGGGATTGACCCTCGACGTGGCCGATCCCGAAACCACGGTGGAGCAGAAGCTGTTGCGGCGGGAGCGGCTGGCGGCGATCCGCAAGGAAGTAGAGTCGCTGCCGGAGCGGCAGAGGCTGGCGGTGATCATGCACAAGTACCAGAACATGGACTACCGGCAAATCGCAGAAGTGCTCAAGCTGAGCGAGTCCGCCACCAAGTCGCTGCTGTTCCGCGCCTACGAAACGCTGAGGGTGAAGCTGGAGAAGTTTCTGTAACGGGGGAGTTATGACCTGCAAGGAAGCACGGGAATACATGCTGGATGTGGCCCAGGAGAACGCAGCTGCGAGACTAGACGAGCACCTGCGCGGATGCGCGAGTTGCACCCAGGAACTGAGATCAATGCGCCAGACCATGGTGCTGCTGGATGAGTGGGAGGCGCCCGAACCGTCTCCTTATTTCGATTCTCGCCTGCGTGCGCGCTTGCGCGAGGCCGCGGCCGAACCCCGGAGCTGGCTAGGCTGGCTGCGCAAGCCGGCCATCGCCTTCGCTTTGGCGTTGCTGATGGTGGTGAGCATCACCATTTTCCGCAATGCTCCGGACCACAGCGATATCACGAAGGGTCCGAAGCCACCGGTCACAATCCAGACGGGCACGGCCGTCAGCGACTTGCAGGAACTCGAGCACGATGGTGATATGTACGCCAACTTCGACATGCTGGACGATCTGGGAACGGAGGCGGAGACGGCCAATCCGTAGCAACGTGCTGAGGATCAAATCCATTGCGATGCTGGTGCTTGCCGCCCTGGCCCTGGTGCTCGGGGGTGCGCCACAGGCTCTGGCGCGGCCCCAGGAACGGGGAGGCCAGAACGGTCCAAGGCTGAAGGGCCCCGGTCCGCATCGCGGAGAATGGCTGCGCAAGAACCAGAACTTGCCGCCCGCGGAGCAGGAGAAAGCCCTGCAGAACGACCCCGCGTTTAAGCAGCTTCCGCCCGAGAAGCAGCAGCAGCTCCTGAATCGGCTGCGCAACTTCAACAGCCTGCCTCCGGAGCAGCGGCAGAGGATCCTGGATCGGATGGAGACTTTCGAGCACCTGCCTCAAGGCCAGCGGCAGCAGTTGCGCGACCTTTACGGCCAAATGCAAAATCTGCCTCAGGACCGCCGCATCGCCGTGCGCCAAGCCGCACGGCGGTTGAGCGGGATGGATCCCGCCGAGCGCGAGCGCGTGCTGAATTCTCCTCACTTCCAGCAGCGCTTCTCCCCACAGGAGCAGGACCTGGTCCGCGGACTGGCGCAGTTCGAGCCCGCCCAGCGCTAGTCGCCAGTAGCCGGTAACAAAGACCAACTGCGTTCGATTCCGGCGATGACCGCGATTTCGGCGATTAATTCATGGTCGCCATCATGCGCCGGAGCGACGCCGCCGTCTGGCGAATCTCATCGGCGTCCGAGGCATCGGGCGACATCTTCAGATAATCATCGAGGTCGGCAAGCGCTCCCCGGGTCTGACCCAGGCTCCAGCGCAGCAGGGCGCGCTGTTTCACGTCCTCGGGGGAGCGTGGATAGATGGCCAAGATGAGATCCACGATGGGCAGCGCTTTACGGAAGTTGCGCACCGAGAGGTAGATGGATTTCAGGTTATTGAGCATGCGCACCAGCACCTGGCGCCGGCTGACGGCCATCAGGAACTCGGGCTGGAGCGGCATCTGGCCGCCGTAGATCTCGTCCAGGGCGCGCTGGCAATCCTTCGCGGTAAGGATGCTGCCGCGGTTGAAGGGGTCGATGAGGATCTCGCGGCCTTCCACGTCGTAGTGCTTGAGCAGGAAGTGTCCGGGCATGCCCACGCCCACCAGCGGGAAGCCCACGCGGCGAGCGACTTCCATGTAAACCACCGCCAGGGTGATAGGGATGCCGAGCTTGCGGTCGAGCACGTCGTTCAGAAACGAGTTGCGGGGATCGTAATAGTCTTCCGCGTTGCCGCGGAAGCCTTCTTCCTCGAACAGCACGCGGTTCAGCGCGGCGATGGATTCGGAAGGATCGCCCAAGTCGGGCACCAACCGCTTGACGCGGCGCGCCAGCTCCTCGATCCGTCCGCGGTGCGCATCGATGTCAACATCGGGATACTCGGTTTGGGCGATGGTGAGCGCGGCGCGCACAAGGTCGATGCGCTCGTCCTCGACCTCCTGTCCGACCAGGGCGGCAAAGGCCTGCGCCAGCGTAGCTGGGTCGCTGCGCGACATGCGGCTATGTTAACAGATGAGGCAATAGGGGGAGTTGCTGCCACGCCGGTCGCCAAAAACGGGCGGGACTGCCGGCGCTACTACCGCCGCAACAGGTTCTTGGCGATGAAAAATACGTTGGCCGGGCGCTCGCCCAGCCGCCGCATCAGGTAGGGATACCACTCGGTGCCGAACGGGATGTAGACGCGCATGCGCCAGCCGTCACGCACCAGCTTTTGCTGCAGGTCGCGGCGGATGCCATGGAGCATCTGGAACTCGAACGAGTCGGGCGGGACCTTCTCGGCGCGTGCAAAGGCTTTCGTCGCTTCGATGATCTTCTCGTCGTGGGTGGCGATGCCGTGGTACACGCCGCTCTTCAGCAACACCTTCATCAGCGTGACGTAGTTCGAATCCACTTCCGACTTCTTCTGGAAGGCTAGCTCGGGCGGCTCTTTGTACGCTCCTTTGCACAAGCGTATGCGAATGCGCTCGGCCAGCAGCTCTTCGACGTCGCGCTGGCTGCGGCGCATGTAGGATTGGATCACCGCGCCGACCGCGTCCTCGTGTCCGGGGACGCGGTGCAGCTCGCGCACGAAGTCGAGCGTGCGCTGGGTGTAGGGCGAGCCCTCCATGTCCACGCGGACGAAGTTGTGACAGCCGGCGGCGTGCGCGACCAGCGAGCAAACGTTCTCGTGCGCCAGCTTCTCGTCGACGTCCAGCCCCATGTGCGTGAGCTTGAGGCTGACATTCGCCTTCAGGCCGCGCGCGGTGATCTCCTCCAGCAACTTGTGATAGAGCGACGCACTCTGCCGCGCCTCCTCGGGATTGGTGACGTTCTCCCCCAGGTTGTCGATCGAGACCGTCAGGCCGAGGTCATTCATCGCGCGCGTGGCTGACATCGCGTCTTCCACGGTGGTGCCGGCGACGAAACGGCTGGAGGTGCGTTGTCCAATGGAGGATCGCTCGGCCACCGCGCGCAGCGTGGGGCTCTCGGAAAGCCAGACAAAAAACGCTCTCAGCATCCCTGTGGCCTGCCCGTGCACGGGGTTCCTGTGGGATCGTCCATAGGGATTTTGTACCACATCGCGCGCGCGCGAAGCCGCAGCCCCGTCCGGGCACTCACGGTGGATTGAGTGTGCAAACGCTTGCACTGTCGCGCCGTCTCAGAATGAGCTAAGCACTGTATTTCCAGCACTTACGAGCGGCGTTCCTGGTAGGCAGATTGCCAATATGAGACGCCCGGCTGTATCGGGTGTCTCCCACCATGCGCTCTCGAGTCCGCTGGGGTGTCGTCGTGATTCTGCTGTTGGCGGGTGTGTGTTCAGCTTCCATCCCGCCGCAACGGCCAGGTCCTCACGCGAAAGCACGAGCGGTTTCCGACGCGGATTGGACTCCTCCCTTCGAAGCAAACGGCCGCTGCCCTGCCGTCCTTCCTCCCAAGCCTCTGGCGACGCCATTGCCGGCGCTTCCCAAGGCGGGACGAGGAAACCTGAAGATTCGCTTCGTAATCGGGATCGACGGCCGGCTGCACAAGCTGGCCGTGGTCAACAGCGCGGGCCGAGCCGCCGACTCTAAAGCCTTCAATGCACTGCGGCAGTGGCGTTACGAGCCCGCCACGTGCAACGGCGTGCCCATGGAGGCAGAGGGCACGGTCGAGTTTCCGGGACGCTAGGCATCGGATGATCGGGTGATCGGGTCATCGGGCGATTTCGGACAAGCTAAGAACTCAAGATCGCACATTGCGATCGGGGCAGATCACTCGATCTCCTCATCTTCCCTGCTCTTCCAGAAACTTCTCCACCTCGATGGCGGCCATGCAGCCGGTGCCGGCGGCGGTGATGGCCTGGCGATAGCGTCGGTCCGCGACGTCGCCGCAGGCATAAACGCCGGGGATACCGGTGAACACGTAATCACGCGTAATCAGGTAGCCGTCGGCATTGGTCTGGAGCTGGCCATCCAACATCGCGGTATTGGGCACGTGGCCGATGCCGAGGAACAATGCGCTGGCGGGGAAGGTGCGGGTGTGTCCGTTGTGGAGGTTGCGGAGCTTGAGGCCGGTGACCTCGTTCTTCGCAGTGTCAAACACGTCGTCCACCACGGTGTTGGTGAGGAAGTGGATTTTGGGATGGCTGTGGGCGCGGTCGAGCATGATCTTGGAAGCACGGAACTGGTCGCGCCGATGGATGACGGTCACCTTGGCGGCGAAGCGAGTGAGGAACAGCGCCTCTTCCATGGCGGAATCGCCGCCGCCGACTACCGCGATTTCCTTGCCCGAGAAAAAGAACCCGTCGCAGGTGGCGCAGGAAGAGACGCCGTGTCCGATCAGCGCCTGCTCATTGGGCAGGCCGAGCCAGCGCGCGGTGGCGCCGCTGGCCACAATCAACGTGCGGGTCTGGATAGGCGGCTTCCCGCCCATAAGGTGCAAGGCGAAGGGACGCCGGCTGAGATCGGCGCGGTGAACGTGCGCCGTCTCGTACTCAGCCCCGAAACGCGCCGCCTGCGCCTTCATGTTCTCGATCAGCTCCGGCCCCTGGATGCCTTCGGGAAAGCCGGGAAAATTCTCCACCAAGGTGGTGAGCGAGAGCTGTCCGCCGGGCTCGTGGCCCTGCAGCACGAGCGGCTTGAGGTTGGCGCGCGCGGCGTAGATTGCCGCCGTCAGTCCGGCGCAACCGGACCCGATAATCACAGTATTGAGGATTTCCATGGGTACTTAGATTAATGATTTGCGGGTTTGATTCAAAGCCGGGGCTGCCAGCCCCGCTACTGGCTCTTGGCCTTTGGCTTTTGGCTCTTGGTTGGCTGGGAACTACCCAGACCCAGCCGGGCCAGCTCCGGGGGCACGCTCTCGCGGACGCCCAGCGCTGCGCGGTAGCGGCTCGCAACGCGGCTGGCGGCCGCGAAAATGCTCTCGTACGCAGCTTGATCGGCCTGAGGGCAGCGCGACAGGCCCAGCGAAGGCTTGCCAAAGCGTTCGATGCGGATGCGGCTGGCCGGCGTGTCGGTGGAAACCACCGTGGCAGGACCGGCCACATTGGAAACGCTGTCCTCGATGGAAACCTGCATCACGTCCTTGGGCTCGCGCCAGCGGAAGACCACCGTCTCGATGATGTCCTGGGCATCCAGGCTGACGGAGTACTGGGCGTTGATCAGCGGCACGTCCGGCGGGAATTCGCGGCGCACGCGTACCCAGGAAGCAATGGGCGCATCGGGAGCAGTGGAGCGGCCGCGCGCGATCTCGAACTCCGGTCCGAAGCGGGGAGCGGCAGGAATGCCCTCGAGCGCGGAGACGATTTCCTTTTTTTCGGCGTCGCTGGGAGAGCAGACGTTCATGTAATTGACGCGCACCTTCAAATCGCCCTGCTTGGGCATATCGCCCTGCTTGGGCTGCTGTTGCGCCGGCACGGACGCCGCGCACAGAATCAGGAGCACCAACCATTTCAGCGGGGACACAGAGCGATTCTAAACCAGTTGCCCGTTGCGAGCCGGCGGCGGCAGTGGCCAGGCGGATTCCGGCAGCGAGCTACTGGCCGCTAGCTTTCTGCTCATCAGTGTTCAAATGGGCACGGATAACGCCGAGGAACTCCTGGATATCGACCGGCTTGAGCAGGACCGAAATTCCCAGGCGCTGGGCGCGGTCGCTGATGTCCTTGCCGGCGTAACCGGTGACCAGCAGCGACGGCAATCCCGGCTGGCAGCGATGCGCATGCTCGATGACCTCGAAGCCGGAGGCCTTCTGCCCGAGCGACAGGTCGCACAGCAGCAGGTCGAGTTTCTCGCTCTCCAACGCGTGGCGCGCTTCCTCGGACGACGAGGCACCAACTACTTCGTAGCCCTTCTGCTCCAGGATCATTTGGTAGGTGAGAAGCACCGAGGGTTCGTCATCCACCACCAGGATGCGGTACTTGCGGGCGCGGGCAGTCATCGGTGCACCACCGTCAGGTCCAGTCTGAACACCATGAAATCCGGCGTTTCGCGAACGTGCTAAAACACAGGATTGTACTGCGAACCTTGCGGAGGCTGGATACGTATCTTATGTCATGACGACCGAGCCGGAGCCTGCCCTGCCCGCCCGGCGGTCGCACCATACGTCTATAATCTTGCGAAGCTCAGATGAGCAAGGCTCCTGATGAAAGGTCCCTCCAACTATTCTCTGCGCCGCCGACTGGCACGCCTGGCGCCCACGAGCGGGTTAGGCCGCTTCACGCTCTACCTGCTGCTGGTGGACCTGTTCATCTACGGACTGAGCCGGCTGCGCTCCGGCCGAAGCGGCGGGGGAGCACTGGATGTCTGGGTCGTACTGCTCACCAGCGCGCTGATCGTGCTCGGACTTATCCTCGGCCTGCGTTGGTTTCGGCGGCGGTTCATGTGGCGGCTGCGCAACCGCCTGATCGTCACCTACACCTTCATCGGCGTGATTCCGCTGGTGCTGGTGCTGATGATGGCTCTGATTGCCGGCTACCTGATTGCCGGCCAGTTCGCGACCTTCCTTGCCACCTCCGACCTGAATTCCGAGCTGCGAACACTCGAGGCAGCTAACTCCGCCATGGCGACCGAACTGGCGACGGTGGCGCGGGTCCGCGGCTCGCCCACCAGCAAGGACCTGCTGGCGTCGCAGGAGTTCCGTCCCGACGAACACATGAAGACCGCGGAAGTGGTGGCTTGGTATCGCGGGCAGCGCATAGAGCTCTATACGCCTGGCGACCGAAATGTCGGCGAGCTTCCCGCCTGGCTCAAGGATGATTTCCAGGGGATTGTCCGCGATGATGCCAGGCTTTATCTGCGAGCGGTCAACACCGCGTCTGCCAACGGCGCGACCCTGACCGTGCTTTCCAGCATGCCCGTGGATCGCGAGCTGTTGGAACGGATCGCCGGCGACATCGGCGAGGTGACGATCTATCCCGGCAGACGGATCCGCAGTCGCGCCATCGGAGATCGCGCTCCCGAAGTCTCCGTGGATAGCGGGGACGCGCCAAAAGAGGAGGCGCGAACACGGCGCATCTCGGGAGGCTCGCTGCCACCCCAGGGCCGGCGCCTCGACCGCGAAGTCACTTTCTTCGCTCCGCTGGCGACCGTAGATTGGAAAACCGGGGAGACAGTGCGCATCCCGTTGCGTGCGACCACCCGGCTGTCGCTGCTGTACGCACGGCTGTTCCAGACCATGGTGGAATTTGGCGGCGCCATCTGGACGCTGCTTATCATTCTGGCCATTGTTTTCGCAATCATCGAGCTGATCGCGCTGATCGTCGGCTTGGGGCTCACTCGCACCATGACGCGGTCGGTGGCCGAACTCTACGGCGCAACGCAGCACATCAATCGCGGCGATCTGAAACACCGCATCAACGTCACAACGCAAGACCAGCTCGCGGCGCTCGAGCGCTCGTTCAACTCCATGAGCGAGTCGCTGGAACAACTGATCGCCGAGCAGAAGGAGAAGCAGCGCCTCGAGAACGAGCTGGCCATCGCCCACGAAGTGCAGTCGCAGTTGTTCCCCAAGGCGATGTCGGACCTGGAGTCGCTCGAGGTCCACGGCGTGTGCCGCCCGGCGCGCACCGTCAGCGGCGATTACTACGACTTCCTCCCCTATGGGCTCGACCGCCTGGGCATCGCCGTGGGCGACATCAGCGGCAAAGGGATCTCGGCGGCGCTGCTGATGGCCACCATCCACTCCGCCGTCCGCGCCTACGAAATCGGACGCATGCCGGCCATGACCGCGCACCTGGTGGCGGCGGGAGGAGAGGCCCACGCTCCCACCCACATCTTCGAAGCGCGCTCGGGCAGCAGCGACGAGTTCTCCCCTGCCCAGGTGCTGAGCCTGCTCAATCGCCAGTTGTATCGCAGCACCCCGGCGGAAAAGTACGCCACGCTTTTCCTGGGCGTGTATGACGGCCGCTCGCGCACGCTCACCTATTCCAACGCCGGACATCTCCCTCCGGTCATCCTGGGGCAGGACGGGGCGCTGCGGCGGCGTCTGGACACACCCGGGCTGGTGATCGGCCTGTTCGATGACCAGGGCTACGAGGAGCGCACCATTGATCTGCGGCCCGGCGACATCTTCCTGGCCTTCAGCGACGGGGTCACGGAGCCGGAGAACGAGTTCGGCGAGTTCGGCGAGGAACGCCTGATCGAGATCGTGCGCGACCACCGCCACTTGCCGCTGGCCCGCATCTCGGAGATGGTCACCTCGGCGGTCAGCGACTGGATCGGCGCCAACGAGCAGCCGGATGACATCACCATAGTACTGGCGCGAGCACGGTGATCGGCGGCGAGAGCTAGTTTTCGCTAGTCCCTCGGCATCCCCGTCGGCGCCTGCAAGTCCGGCACTCCCTGGGCGTGCATCAACTGGTTAAGCGTGGGCAGGTCCTTGCTGAAGATCTCCTGCCATTTCGTTAGTTGCGCTTCGAGCCTGCGGTTGAGCAAGTCAAATACCTGGTACATCTGCGCGGTAGGGGCGGAGTCGGCGGTATCCTCGGTGTGGCTGAGCGAATCCAGCGCTTCGTTGAGTTTGTTGGGTAAACCCAGGTTGCCCTCCGAACTCTTCATCTTCACCTGCATCAGCTCTTCCTCGATGGGGGTCATCTTCTCACCGAACTGTTTGGCAGCGGCGAGAACTGGCTGGGCTTGCGGGCTGTCGCCGGCCCATTGGCGCAGCGTCTCCAGCTCGCCCCGCAACTGGCGGATCTGATTGACAGCGACGTGGAGGCGGTTGTTCGCCTCACGGATCTTCATGCCGAGATCGAACTCCTTCTGCAAGTCGGCGGCGGAGACATTCGTCACGCGCGGATCAAGGCGCAGTTCGAGGGGCTGCGTCCGGCTTTGCCCGTCAGCCGTCAGTTTGACTTGATAGCTTCCCGGAAGGGCGAGAGGACCCAGCGGCCCGATATCGCTGTAGAACGCACCGGGGATCTTGACCGGAGGCTCATAGCGAAGATCCCAGGGGAAGCGGTTCATGCCCGCTTCGGCCGGAATGACTTCCTTCATTTTCTCCTGATCGGGCCATTCTGGCGGTTGCTCTGCGATCTTCTTCTCCTTGCTTGAGTAATGCCGCACAAGGCGGCCCTGGCTATCGAGAACGTCGAGCGTCACTTCCCCGGCCGGCTTGGTCTTGAAGTAGTAATCGACAATCGCTCCAATAGGAGGATTCTGTCCCACCGGCCGCCGCCGCTCCACCTGCTCCGGAAAATGCAGGCGGATCGCGCGCTGTGGCTTGTAGAGGTGAAGGCTGGCTTGGGCAAGCTGCGGGTTGAGTTCGCGCAGAGGCATGAGGTCGTCGAGCACCCAGAAGGAGCGGCCGTTGGTGGCGATCGCCAGGTCGTCATCGTGAACAACCAGGTCGGTGACCGGGGTGGCCGGCAGGTTCAATTGCAGGGATTGCCAGTGTGAGCCGTCGTCGAAAGATACAAAAACTCCTCTTTCGGTTCCGGCGTACAACAGGCCCTTGCGCTGGCGATCTTCGCGGACGGCGTGGACGAAATACCCGTCGGGTATGCCGTTGGTGATGGCGGTCCAAGTCTTGCCGTAGTCACTGGTCCTCAGGATGTGCGGGCGGAAGTCATCGAGCTTGTGGCGATCCAAGGCAACATAGGCGGTTCCGGCATCAAATGGCGATGCCTCGATGAGGCTGATCATGCTCCATTCCGGGAGGGCCTTGGGCGTGACGTTCGTCCAGTTCTTGCCGCCATCGCGGGAGAATTGGATCAGGCCATCGTCGGTGCCGGCCCAGAGTAGATCCTTCTGCTTGGGAGACTCGGCGACGGCAAAGATGGTGTCGTAATACTCGACGCTGGTGATGTCGAGGGTGATGGCGCCGCCGGAGGGCTCCTGCTTGCTCTTGTCGTTGCGGGTGAGGTCGGGGCTGATCGCCTCCCAGCTCATGCCGTGGTCGCGGCTGCGGAACAGGCGGTTGTTGGCGAAGTAGATGGTGCTGGGATCGTGAGGAGAAATCATCAGCGGCGAGGTCCAGTTGTAGCGATACTCCAGATCCTTGCCGCCGTGACCGGACACGTCCAGCGGCCAGACCGAAACGTCCTGGGTCTGCTGGGTGCGTTTATCGAAGCGGAAGATCGTGCCTTCGTTCCCGCCGTAGATGACGTTGTAGTCGCTGGGATCGGGAGCGACGTAGCCGGTCTCGCCACCGAAGTCGAACCAACTCCATCGGCCGATCACGCCGGCGTCGTCATAGGTGGGAATGGCAACGCTGCTGTTGTCCTGCTGCGTTCCGTAGAGATAGTAAGGCCACTGATGGTCGTCGATCACGTGGTAGAACTGCGCGGTGGGCTGGTTAGTTTGCAGCGACCAGGTGTGGCCACTGTCAACGCTGATGGTGACGCCGCCATCGTTGCCGTTGATGAGCCGGTCGGGGTCGGTGGGATCGATCCACAGTCCGTGGTGATCGCCGTGGGGCGCGGGCAGAAGGTTGAATGTCTTGCCGCCGTCGGTGGACTTGAACATCCCGGTGTTGAGCACGTAGACGACATCCACGCTTCTGGGATCGGCGAAGATGTGGGTGAAGTACCAGGCGCGCTGGCGATAGCGCTCGTCGTCATTGACGCGCGTCCAGGTGTCACCGCCGTCGTCGGAGCGGTAGAGACCGCCTTCCTTGGCCTCGATCAGCGCGTACACACGGTTGGAATCGCCACCCGATACCGAAACCCCTATGCGGCCCAGGATTCCCTCGGGGAGGCCATGGCCTTCCAGGCGCTTCCAGGTGGCGCCGCCGTCGATGGACTTGTAAAGACCGCTGCCCGCGCCGCCACTGTTCAGACTCCAAGGCGTGCGATACACCTGCCAGAGAGCGGCGTAGAGGATGTTGGCATTGTTGGGGTCGAAAACGACGTCGATGCCCCCAGTACGGTCGTCCTTGTAGAGGACTTTTTCCCACGTCTTTCCGCCGTCGGTGGTGCGGAAGATGCCGCGCTCGGCATTCGGGGCATAGGCGTGGCCCAGGGCCGCCACGAAGGCGACGTCGGGATTCCTGGGATGGACGACGATGGCGCCGATGTGACGGCTGTCGCGCAAGCCGACGTTCTTCCAGGTCTTGCCGCGATCGGTGGACCTGTACACGCCGTCGCCGTAGGAGATGTTGCCGCGGATGCAGGCTTCGCCGGTGCCGACATAGATCACGTTGTGATCGGAATCGGCAACCGCGATGGCGCCGATGGATGAGATCGACTCCTTATCAAACAGCGGGGTCCAGGTCGCGCCGCCATCGACGCTCCTCCAGACGCCGCCCGCGACTGCTCCGAAATAGAAGACGTCGGGCTCGCCGGCAACGCCGGTCACCGCCAGAGCGCGGCCGCCGCGGAATGGACCGATCGAACGCCACTTCATCTCCTTGAACAGATTCTGGTCATACCCTGTCGTTTGGCCTTGGGCCTTTCCCGGGACAACGGCCAGAAATGCCAGCGATAAGACGAGGACAACCAGCGGTCTCGAGCGCATGCGAAGAACCCTCCCGAGCGGTTGAGCAAAACCAGAGATCGTACCACGACCTCAGCTCCGCCTTGGCAGCGCCGGGCTCGGGCTTTTGTTTCTGAGCCTAACGTCAAAATGATCCGTTTTGGCATGAGAGAGACGCGATCTCCAAAAAGGAATTCTTCCACTGCCAATCTTGCTGTCGATTCCTAATTTCCACAGAGTGCAAGCCTTACCTTGGATCGGCACAGGCTGCAAACCGGAACCCCGTTAGGGAAAGTTCCTGCACGAAATCTGTCTTCATTCGGCTGACTATGAGAATCGCACTCTTGGCTTGGGAATCGCTTCATTCCATTCCCGTGGGCGGTGTAGCGGCCCATGTCACCGAGCTGGCGGCTGCACTGGAGCGCAAAGGACATGAAGTCCATGTCTTCACGCGTATGGGCGCATGGCAGCCGCACTACGAATGCATCCATGGCGTGCATTACCATCGCTGTCAGTTCCGGCTGAACTCGGACTTCGTCGAAGAAGTCAACGACATGTGTCGCTCCATCGCTTACCAGGTGTGCGCAACCGAGAATTTCGTCGGTGCGTTTGACGTGATTCACGCCCACGACTGGCTGACCGGCAATGCCATGATCTATATCAAACAGGGGCGGGGGCGGAAGAGCGTTCTTACCATCCACTCCACCGAGTCCGGCCGCAGCGGCAACCACTTCCATAATGGCCGCTCGGAACGGGTCCGCCACCAGGAACGCGCGGCCACGTATTGGTCCGATCGCGTGATCACGGTTTCGCATTCTCTGAGGAAGGAGGCTATGTGGATGTACGAGGTTCCGGACTGGAAGATCTCCGCCATCTACAATGGAGTGAACCTCCACAATTACGACGGATGGCTGGACCCCGGCGGAGTCAAAGCGAGGTATGGCATCGGGCCCATGGATCCGACCGTGCTGTTTTCCGGGCGCGCGGTCTACCAGAAGGGACCGGATTTATTGGTGGAGGCCATCCCCCACATCCTCTGGCACTATCCGGGGGCGAAATTTGTCTTCGCCGGAGATGGAGAGATGCGGACCGCGGTGCAGCATCGAGCGTGGCAGCTCGGCGTACAGCATGCCACCCGGTTTCTCGGTTTCAAGATCAATGGGGAGCTGACGGAGCTTTACAAAGCCTGCGATGTAGTGTGCGTACCCAGCCGCAACGAACCCTTTGGCATCGTGGTGCTGGAAGCCTGGAGCGCGGGCAAACCCGTCATCGCCACCAAGAACGGCGGCCCGGATGAATATGTGTGGCATGAGGTGAACGGGTTGAAGATCTCTCCCAACCCTGATTCCGTGGCCTGGGGCATTGGCACCCTGTTCACTAACTGGGAGTGGGCCCGCTGGATGGGACGCAACGGCAGAGTCGCCGTGGAATCGGGCTTCACCTGGGACGCCATCGCCGACCGCGTCGCCCACGTCTACACCCAGTGACCGCACCTTGGCATCCGATGCGGCCCGGAAGGGACGAGAAAATCCGCGCATGAACGAACTTCCAGAATACGTGGATGGTTTACCCAATATCTGTGGGGCGGAAGAACAAGTCGCAGCAGCAACCACGAACACGCGCCCGGTCTACCTGCCGGAAAGCGGCATCGACTTTGCGAGGATCAAGAGCGCGTTTGCCATCGCGCTGCACATGCATCAGCCGCTCATTCTTGCGGGGACGGGCGATCTCCGCACCGCCGAGGTGATCAGCAATCTGAAGTACATGATGGATAACCCGCACATCGGCGACAACCACAACGCGCCGGTGTTTCACTGGTGTTACAAGCGGATGGGCGAATTTATTCCGCGGCTCGTCCACGAGAGCAACCAGCCGCGGGTGATGCTCGACTATTCCGGTTGCCTGTTGCACGGGTTGCGGCACATGGGGTTGGACGATGTCTTTGACAACCTGCGGCGCATCACGTGCGATCCTGCCTACCGGCGCTGCGCCGAGTGGCTGGGGACAGCCTGGGGACACGCGGTCGCTCCCAGCACGCCGGCGCAGGATTTCCGCCTGCACGTGCAGGCGTGGCAGCATCATTTCGCCGCGATCTTTGGCCTGGAGGCGCTCGGTCGGATCAAGGGGTTCTCCCCGCCGGAAATGGCGCTGCCCAACCATCCTGACGTGGCCTACGAATTTGTCATGACCCTCAAGGATTGCGGTTACCGCTGGGTCCTGGTACAGGAGCATTCGGTGGAGCGCGTGGAAGATGGCGGCAGCTTGCAACATCGCCACCTGCCTCACCGTCTGGTAGCCAGAAGCTCAGCGGGCGAAACTGCCAGCATCATCGCCATCATTAAGACCCAGGGCAGTGACACTAAGTTGGTGGCGCAGATGCAGCCCTACTACGAGGCCAAAGGGCTGGGACGAATGCCGCTGGCTGGCCGGCAGATCCCGCCCTTGGTGACCCAGATCGGCGACGGGGAGAACGGCGGCGTGATGATGAACGAGTTTCCCAGCAAGTTCCTTGAGGTCATGCGCGAGGCTTCGCGCTCGGAAACCCCGCCTGTAAACGCAACGGAATACCTGGAGTACCTGGCCGAGATTGGCATTCGGGAAACCGATTTCCCTTCCATCCAACCGCTTCACCAGCAGCACATCTGGGAGAGATTCCAGCCCGGCCAGGGCCGCGAGCGGCTGGAGAGTGTCATCGCCGAGCTGCGAACCCAGAACAATCGCTTCAACATGGAGGGAGGCAGTTGGACGAACAACCTCTCCTGGGTCCGCGGCTACGAAAATGTGCTGGGCCCCATGGAGGCGGTAAGTGCCCGGTTTGCGGAACGAGCGCTGGGCAAGGTTCCGACCAATGAACGCCGTTACCGCAATGCGCTCTTTTATCTCCTGCTGACGCAGACCAGTTGCTATCGCTATTGGGGACAGGGCATCTGGACCGAGTACGCGCGCGAATTGTGCCGCCGCGCCTCCGCCATACTGACCCACGATTTCTGAGCCGGCTCCGTCTGGACAACCGTGTGGTTTACCCTTCTGGTACAGGTGCTCGGGATGGGCGGCCGGGGGCAAGCCGTCCTGCATCAGGATCCAAATCCGCACCGCCGCGCCGGCCAGCCAATGGAACTGTATTGACACTCGGGGAAGCAATGCTATAGTCGCCAGAACGAGGCCTTTCAGAAATGAAGAATATCTACGACGTAATGCGGCAGAAGGAACTCGAGATCGAACGCCTGAAAAAAGAGATCGAAGCGCTCCGTGTGGTGGCGCCCATGCTGGAAGAGAAGGAACCGGCGCGCGAAATCGCGGCCGCCGCTTCGCCGGCCAAGACCTATTCTTCGACCCAGCAGAGCAACGAGCCGGTGCTTGGCGCCGACACGGGCAAGGCCGCGCGGGTTTGGCCTTAGCCGCCGCGAACTGTCACAGGTCCCCCGCTCCCCCGCCCGCCCTCCGACGGGCCGGGGGAGGTGACTGTTTCCCACCGCGTCGGGTTGTGCGAGATGGGAAGGTCCGGCTTTCCGGCTCCGGGGGTGACCATGTTCGAACGAAACTTCAACGACGGCCTTAGAAGCGATGGCGCCTTCACCGGTCCGCTAGACCAGGAGACTTTCCGCGCCCTCCTCTTTAATTCATTCCTGCGTCAACAGAACCGGTTACGCGCCAGCCAGCGAGAGGGCGAACGGCTGGCGGCCATCGCCGCCACGCGCCGCGCCGTGGCTGAGTCCGGCGACCTGAGGGCCGCTCTGAACCTGGTGGTCACGCGCGCGCTGGATGCCACCGGCGCCACCGGAGCGGCCATCGCCATCGGCGCCCAGGGAGAGATGACCTGCTGGGCGATGAGTGGACCCACAGCGCCTCCGCTCGGCGCCGCCCTGCCTCTTGATTCCGGGCTCTCGGGAGAGTGTGTACGCAACCGGCGCACCCTGCGCTGTGACGACGCCGAGAGCGACCTGCGCGTTAACCGCGAAGCCTGCGCCCGTCTGGGCGGTGTAGGATCCATGCTGCTGGTGCCGCTGGTGCGGCGGAATGCCGCCGTCGGCATCCTCGAGGTGTTTTCTACCCGCCCGCACGCCTTTGACGATACCGATGAACACGTGTTGGAACTACTGGCGGTAATCGCCAGTGCAGCGCTGGCCGACTTCACGGGCAGCGAGGCCGCGCCGCGCGTTTCGCGGAGCCTGGCTACCAGTGTCCGCCCAATCTCTTCCCCAATCTCGCCGGGGTGATCGGCGGGTGTCCCGGCGCAGGATCAAAGCTCCAAGCGTGACCCCGGAGCGAGTTCGCGGGGAGTCTGGCCACGACGGAAGGTGCGAGCCGAAGCCACGCCTTTCAGGATCACCCTTCCACCCTCGACGCGCAACATGGCGCCCTCGCGCAGAGCCACCACCGGCGTCTCATTCTCCTCCAGAAATTGCAGCAGCCGTTCTTCCCGGGTTTCGGCCATGAGCGTCGAGTTGGGATCGGGATCGATGTAGTGCGGGTTGATCTGGAACGGCACCAGCCCAAGCGCCCGGAGCGACGGTGGCTCGACGATCGGCATGTCGTTGGTGGTGCGGATGGTCGGGCAGGCGACATTGGACCCGGCGCTGGCCCCCATGTAGCGCAGGCTGCCATCTTCAACGCGGCGGCGGATCGGGTCCAGCAAGTCGGTATCGTATAGCGCCTTCAGAAGCCGGAAGGTGTTGCCGCCGCCAATGAAGATGGCCTCGGCGCTCATCACCGCGGCGCGCGGGTCGGGCGCCTGGTGCACCGATCTGACTCGGAATCCCATGCGCTCCAGGCGTTCGGCGGCTTTCGCGGCATAACCGTCCCGATTGTGGAGCGCGTAGGGGACGAACAGCACCTGGCGCACTCCGGCGAGAAAGTCGCGAATTTCGTCTTCGGCATGGTCGAGGTATCCGCTGCCGTGGAGGGTCGAGTTGCTGATCAGCAGAAGGCGGGTTTTTTTCGTCATGCGAATGTTTGATGTGCCTGGGGTCGCATTGTAAACGGATGGCGAAGTATCATAGGAGCCGATGCTGAGGGCTAGCCACAGGTCGGGCGTGGCAGTGTGCGGGTGTCTGCTGCTGGCTCTCGCCGCCACGGCCCAGACCAAGCCCGCTACCAACTTCTCCGGCTACTGGAAGTTGAACCCGGAGAAGAGCGACTTCGGCGGCGCCCCTGCGCCGGAGTCGGCCGGGTACGTGATCCGGCACATCGGCGCCAAGCTCGCCTTCGACTACACCCAGGAGTCGAAGACCACGCGCATCGACATCACCACCGACGGCCAGGAGCGTATGACCGATTCCAACGATGAGGCCGAGGTCTGGACGCGCACCTTCTGGGAGGGTCCGGTGCTGGTGTTCGAAGCCCGGCAAAAGGCTCGCCCTGCCCATCCGGCTCCCGGCGTCAGGTGGACCAGCCGCTGGAAACTCTCCCCGGACGGCCAGACCCTCTCCATCGAACGGCAAATCACGGCTCCCCAAGGCCAGCTCAACCAGGTCCTCGTCTTCAACCGGGAGACCAAGGAAACCAGCAAGAACGACAACCAGTAATCAGGACTGTCCGGCGGCGGTGGCGGCCGGCAGCGTGAACAGGAAGGTCGAACCGTGCCCCAGGGCGCTTTCCGCGCGAATGGCGCCGCCATGCGCCCGCACGATGTGCTTGGCGATGGCGAGCCCCAGGCCAGTGCCACCCGACTCTCGTGACCGCGCCTTGTCCACGCGGTAGAAGCGCTCGAACAGGCGCGGCAGGTGTTCGGAAGCAATGCCCGGGCCGAAGTCGCGCACGTAGAACTCGACCGCGGCGCCGGCGTCGCGCGCGCCCAGGGTGATTTTTCCGCCCGCGGCAGCGTACTTCAGGGCGTTGTCGATAAGGTTCGCCAGCACCTGGTGGACGGCGTCGGTGTCGGCCTCCACACTGCGTTCTGTGGGCGCTTCGACCACCAGTTCCACGCGTTGCGACCGCGCGATCTCACGGAAGCTCTTGGCCACATCCTCCAGCATCTCCGCTGGAGCGACCGGCCGAAAGCGGAACGCCACTTCGCCGGATTCGACGCGCGCCAGCGTAAGCAGGTCTTCGCTCAAGGTGGCCATGCGTACGGCATTCTTGCGGATGATCTCCAGGAACTCGCGATCCGGTCCTTCGGCCGGGGCCGATTCCAGCAAGGTCTCGGCGTACCCCTGGATCGAGGTCAGCGGCGTGCGCAGTTCGTGCGACACGTTGGCTACAAAATCGCGGCGGGTCTTCTCCACACGCTCGATCTCGCTGACGTCATACAGGACGGCAACCGCTCCCGCTCCCGGCATGGGAGCGGCGGTCACGTTGTAGAAACGGCCGGGGAGAATGGAGGTGGCGCGCGTGGTGCGCACGCCTCCGCTCTGGACAGCTTCTGTGATCGCCCGCAGGAAGTCGGGGTCGCGGACGGTCTCCACCACCGGCGCTCCCAGCCGCACGCCCGACGCCGTGAGCCTGGCCATCACCCGGTTGGCCCATTGCACCTTGCCGTCGGCGGAGACGGCGATCACCGCTTCCTGCATGCTGTTGAGCAAGGTTTCCAGTTGCTGCTGGCCGGTGCGGATGCCCTGGAAGCTGCGTTCGAGCTGGTGCGCCGTAGAGTCCAGCGCCATGGCCATCTGGCCGATCTCGTCGGACGAGTTTTCCGCGATGCGGGCGGTAAGATCACCGGAAGCAATGCGAGCGGCAAAATCCACGATGCGCCGCAAACGCCGCGCCACCGACTGCGCCGCGATCAACGACAGCGCCACGGCCACCAGCACTGCCAGCCCTGACGTCCACAGCAGCGTGTGGCCCACGCCGGCGGTGGTCTGGTGAAGCGACACCAGGGGATGCGCCAGGCGCACCGCCGCCGGTTCGCCCTCGGGCGCCTCGGGAGGCGGCTGGAGCGGCACCGCTACATACAGGAACGGCGCGCCAATGGTGCTGCTGGAGCGTACCGAGCTGCCGACGCGGCCGTGCTGGAGAGCTTCGGCGAATTCCGGACGCGTGGCATGGTTCTCCATGGTCTCGGGATTGGCTTCGGATTCGGCCAGCACCTTGCCCGAGCGGTCGATTACAGTGGCGCGCGCGTTGGCCGCCTTGGCCTCTTCGTACACCGTCTGCTGGAGCGGATGCTGGCGGTCGCTGGCGACGCGCTGGGCGAACATGCGCGTCTTCTCGGTGAGCGAGAGCTGGATCTGGTCGCGCAGCGAGCGCTCCCAGGAGCGCGTCACCGTGATGTTGAGGGTGACGGTGACGGCGGCGATCACCACCACGAACATCAGCAGCAGCTTGAAGAAGACGCGGTTGCTCACTTGGGCGACTCGAAGCGGTATCCGGTGCCGCGGACGGTGCGCAGGTAGCGCGGGTTCTCCGGGTCGGGCTCGATCTTCTCGCGGATGCGGCGCACGTACACGTCCACCGAGCGCGGGGTGACGTAGGCGGTATCGCGCCACACCGCGTCCAGCAACTGGTCGCGGGTGAAGACGCGTCCCACGTGCCGCGCGAGGTAGTCCAGCAGGCGAAACTCGGTGGCGGTGGTGGCAACCGGGTTACCGCGGACCGTCAGGATCATGGCCCCGCTGTCGATCTCGATCTCCCCCATCTTCAGCAGCGAGGGCGTCAGCGGCTTCTCGAAGCGCCGCAGGACGGCCCGTGTGCGCGCCACCAGTTCGCGCGGGCTGAAAGGCTTGGTGATGTAATCGTCGGCACCCAGGTCGAGGCCCAGCACGCGGTCCGATTCGGCGGTCTTCGCGGTCAGGAAGATGACCGGAGTCATGCCCAGCATGGGCATCTGGCGAATGCGGCGGCAGAGATCGAGACCGTCTCCGCCCGGCACCATGATGTCGAGCAGGAACAGCGACGGATGCTCTTTCTCCGCTTCCCCCAGCACGGCGCCGGCCGCGGGGAAAGCGTGCACGGCATAGCCGGCGGCCTCCAGGTGGTGGCGCACCAGGCGGCTGATGTCAGCATCGTCCTCAACCAGGAAAATTAGGGGCTTCACACCGGTATTGTACCGGGCGGAGGGAAATCCCGGCGTGCCTTCGCCGGTGGCGCCATGGGCCGGTCAGCCCCAGGATGCGGGATGGTATAATCCCGCCCCTCCGGCCAGCAACCCGGGTGTCTGATCCGCAGAGGAGGTTCCCACATGGCGGCGGCCAATCCCGTGGCGCCCGCGCCCGAATTGACCTTGCAGACAGAAAAAACATCCAGTGAGATGCTAGTGCGCTGCGGCGGCAGGATCACCTCCGGCTCTTCCGGTCTGCTGAAAGCCACGGTCACCAGCCTGATGCTGGAGAACAGGATCGTAGTGCTGGATCTCAGCAATGTGAGTTATGTGGATAGTTCGGGGCTGGGGGCGCTGGTGGGCCTGTATATCTCCTCCCGGCGGACGAGCTGCAGCCTGAAGCTCCGCAACCTGACCGACCGCCTGAAAGAGCTGTTGCACCTCACTCGCCTGACCCAATTCTTCGAAGGTTCCTAGGAGACCGTGCGCGGCGCGGCGGCGGGCGCTTCCTATTGAGGGCGCACGACCATCCCGGCCCACACCAGGTACATGCAGAAAAGCACGGTGACCGCCAGCATGACCACGATGATCGACCTTCCGATCGTGGACCACCAGGACGGCCGGCGCCAGAATTTCTTGCGACGACGGATGCGAACGTGATGTCTGTGGTGTTGTTGCGGTGTAGGAATTGCCTGTTCCGGCCCTGCCAACTTCTCCTCCCTGTACGACCGAGCGAGCCAGCCATCTGGGCATGGCTCGAGAACTCTTTCCGTCATTCTGCGATGGAATGCGTGTGAAGTGCAATTAGAAATCGTGGAGGTGTTCCAGGCATCACCCCTTGCGTAGGTGGCGTTCCGACCCCCTGGGCGGTTTGTTCTGATTTTGGAACAAAACCGACTTCTTTCTCTCCTTGCGATGACAGCTTGCTACAGTGTGCGGCCATTCCGGACGACGCTCGGGATTCGGACCCGGGTCGCCCATAGAGGTGGCGCACATGAACGGCAAATGGTTCACCCTCAGCATAGGTATCGCCCTCGTATTGTCGCCCTGCGCTCTGCGCGGGCAGACCGACTGCGACAAAGGCGCCGGCCCTATCCGCTCAGACCCACCCCAGGGCCTGACTCCCCAGGAGATCATTCAGAGATTCACGGCCAAGGAATCCACGTTCAGGATCGCGCGCAAGAGTCACACTTTTACCCAGGATGTGACCGTCCAGACGCTCCGCCCCGGCATCCTTCCCGGCGACTTCAGGGTTGACGGCGAGTATAGGCAGGTCATGGAAGTTTCCTTCGACCCCAAGGGCAAACGTCTGGAACACGTGAGCTTTGCGCCGCAAAACACGCTGCGGTCGATCTCGGTGAGCCCGGAGGATCTGGAGGATATCCGCAACCGCGCCGCCTTCTTTCTCGGTACCGAGGACCTGCCGCTATACACGTTGCTCTATGCCGGCCAGCAGCACGTGGACCAACTGGACACTCATGTCTTCGACGTCGCGCCCAAGGCCATGGAACACGACAAACGCTACTTCCAGGGCCGGATCTGGGTGGAAAGCAGCGACCTGGTCGCCGTGAAGACCTGCGGCAAGACAGTTCCCGATATCATCCGCACCCACCAGAAAAAGAGAACCGAGGAGGACATCCATCCCAGGTTCGTGACCTATCGCGAGCAGATCGACGGCCAGTATTGGTTCCCCACCTATAGCCGCTCCGACGATGTTCTGAGCTTCAGCGGCGGCAACACCGTCCACATTCGCGAAACCATCAAGTACACCGACTATCGGCACTCTGACTCGAAGCCGCGGACGGTTCGCGGCGAGGCACTATCAGACCAGCAGCCCACGCGATGACCAGGGTTGACGGAGACGCCGGATCAGCTTGCCTTGGCCTCGGTGCTCCGGGCGCTGCTGGCGGACGCAAAACCAACCACCTGGCGCACGGCTTTGCCTTCGCGCAAGCGGTCGAAACCCACGTTGATGTCGGCCAAGTTGAGCCGGCCGGTCATCAAGCGGTCGACGGGCAGGCGTCCCTGCCGGTAGAGCGCGATGTAACGCGGCAGATCGCGCACCGGCACGCACGTCCCGATGTAACTCCCCTTGATAGTGCGCTCTTCCGCGACCAGGTTCACCTGCGGAACGGGAAAAGTGTGGGTTGGCGGAGGCAAGCCCGCGGTGACGGTGGTGCCGCCGCGGCGCGTGATCTTGTAGGCCAGTTCCATGGCTTTCACCGATCCCGCCATTTCGAAGGCGAACTCCACACCGCCCTGGGTGGCGGCCCGCACCTGCTCGACGCAGTCGGCTTCCGCGGCGCTGAAGGTGTCGGTCGCACCCAGGCTCCTGGCCATCGTCAGCTTGTCCGGCAAGACATCGACGGCCACAATCTGGCGCGCACCGGCCAGGCTGGCGCCCAGCAAGGCCGAGAATCCCACTCCGCCCAACCCCACGACCGCAACCGTCGAGCCCGGGGAGACTTTGGCGGTGTTGAGCACCGCGCCCACTCCGGTCAGCACGGCGCAGCCGAACAACGCGGCCTCCTCGAACGGCAATTCCGGATCGATCTTGATCAGCGACCGCCGCGAAACCGTCGCATACTCGGCGAAAGAAGAACACCCGAGAAGATGGTTGACCGGCGCCCCGTTTCGGCCAAGCCGCCGCGCGCCCGACAGCAGCGTGCCCGCCGTGTTGGCCGCCGCGCCCGGTTCGCAAAGCGCCGGGCGTCCTTGCGAGCACGGCAGGCAATGTCCGCAGCTTGGCACGAACACCAGCACCACGTGATCGCCCTTCTTAAGGTCATCGACGCCGGGCCCGACCTCCTCGACCGTCCCGGCAGCCTCATGCCCCAACACCATGGGCGTGGGGCGCGGACGATCGCCGTTGATCACCGACAGGTCGGAGTGGCAAAGGCCGGCAGCGGCGATCCTGACCAGCACTTCACCCTGCCCGGGACCCTCGAGATCAACTTCTTCTATCGAAAGCGGCTTGGACTGCGCATACGGCGGAGCAGCTCCCATCGCGTTCAACACCGCAGCCTTGATCTTCATGACTGGTCTCCTTGAGATTTTGCGATCGTATTAGTTCCCTGTTGCGTAACCTCGCCGCGCTCGATGCGGAACACACGGTCGAGCATGCGGGCCGAGTGTTGCAGATCGGACTCCGAGATCAGGATCGACATGCCTTCCTGCCGCAAGCCCGCAATCACGTCGCTGATGCGCTGGGCCAGCGCGGGAGCGACACCCTCGAAAGGTTCGTCGAGCAACAGCAGGCGGGTACCGCACATCAGCGCCCGGCCCAGTGCCACCAGCTTCTGCTGTCCTCCCGAAAGCTGCAGGGCTTTCCGTTCCCCCATGGCTACGAGTTCCGGAATCTGTTCATAGACTTTTTTTAGCCTCTCCTCGGAGCCGCTGCCATTCATGGCCCAGACCGGCAGCAAAATGTTTTCTTCCGTAGTCAATGCCGGGATGAGGCGCCGGTCCTCGGGCATGTAGCCGATGCCGGCGCGGGTCCGGCCATGGGAAGGGACCTTGGCAAGGTCCACGCCATTGAACTCGACTGAGCCGCGGCGCGGCGGCAACAGTCCCATGATGCTGCGCATCAGGCTGGTCTTGCCGGCGCCATTGCGGCCGATCAGTCCGGCCATGATGCCGCTGGGCAGTTCCAGGGTTACGTCGCGCAGGACCGTGACCGCCTGGATCGCCGCCTCGAGACCGGAAATCTTAAGCACTCGCGATGTCCTCCGCTTCCGGGCGCACCGCCACCTGCCCTCCCACCACGTACTTGCGCACGTCAGCGTCGCCCAGCACGTGAGCGGGAGCACCATCCGCCAGAACGCGTCCTTCGTAGAAAGCGATGACCCGCTTCGAGTAGCGGCTGACGATCTCCATGTCGTGCTCGACGAAGAGCACGGTCACGCCCTCGGAACGGACCGCGTTCATCACCGTGTCCATGATGCCGAACTTTTCATCCGAGCTGACGCCACTGGTGGGCTCGTCCAGAATCAGCATCTCGGGCTTCACCGCCAGGGCCACAGCGATGTCCAGCAGCTTGCGCACTCCTTCCGGCAGCACGCCGGCTAGGCTGTTGCGGTACTGGACGAGCCCGAAGCGCGCGAGCATCGTTTCCGCTGCCGCCGTCAGCGTAGTCCCGTGGCCGGGAACGATCTTCGGCGTGCGCAACCGCCACGGCTTGCTGTTCCGCAACACGATGCCGAGAGCCACAATCACGTTTTCCAGCACGGTAAGCGAGTCATAGAGCTGCGGGATCTGGAAGGATCGGCAGATCCCCAACTGCGTGATCTGGCGCGGATGCAGGGCGGTCACGTCCCGCCCTTTGAAGCTGATGATGCCAGTGTCGGGCTTGAGGTAGCCGGTCACCATGTTGACGAAGGTCGTCTTGCCGGCGCCGTTAGTGCCGATCAGCCCCACCACCGTGTCCGGCTCGACGGCAATGGAGATTCCCCAGGCAGCGGTCACCGCGCCGAACTTCTTGCACAGCCCTTGCGCATCGAGGATGGGCGTCATGACGAACCTCGCCGGCGAAGATGCCCGAACACCGACCACAACCCGGCGGGAAGGAATACGATCACGATTAGCAGTGCGCTCCCCACCACCAGTTGCCAGGTGTTGGGGGAATACTGGTAGGCGTAGGTGCGAATGATCTCGAAGACGAACGCTCCCAGGAAGGGCGCGATCACGCTTCCGGTCCCGCTCAGGATGGCCACGAAAATGAACTCGCCCGAGGTCGTCCAATAGGCCAGGTCGGGATCGATGTGGCCCACGGTTATGGCGGTCAGGGCGCCACCCAATCCCGCCAGCGCTCCTGCGATCACGTACTTCACGTGGATGGCATGGCGGACCGATGCCCCCATGTATTCCACGCGAATCTCGTTGTCGCGGATGGCGGGCGAGAGCCGTCCCAGGGGAGTTTCGAAATAAGCGTGCATCACCAGCGCGGCCACGAAGGCGAGCACGCAGGCCAGCGCGAACAACGCGAACTGGTGTTGTTCGCCGCCGATGGGTCGGCGAAACAGCGTCGGCGGGGCGACATTGAAGCCGTCGGTGCTGCCCAGGGCCGCCGTCCGCACCAGCAGCCCGTACAGGATCATGGAAAAAGCCAGGCTCAGCATGGCGAAGAAAATGTCACGGTACTTGGCCATCAGGAGGCCGAGCAGGAACGCCGCCGCGGTGCCGATCACCACCCCCGTCAGCAGCAATAGCAGCACGTCTCTGATCCCGAAGAATTGCCCCAGGCTGCCCACGGCGTACGCTCCCAGGCAGTAGAAGAAGCCTTGTCCAAAGGAGACCAATCCCGTGCGCAACAACAGCATCAAGCCCAGCACCACCAGCCCTTTGCCCAGCGACAGGGTAAGAAGGAAAAGCCACTTGGGCAGCAACAGCCCAATCACCAGCAGCGCAAGCAAGGCGACGACGAGCACCAGCAGCGTGTGATCGGCGCGCTTCATATTTTGCGGACCTCGGCACCGGCAAACAAGCCTTTGGGACGGAAGATAAGCACCAGGGCCATCACTCCATAAATGCTGAACAGCTCCACCTGCGGCAGATAATGCACCGCCGCCGAGCGCACCAGCCCCACGATCAGCGCGCCCAAAGCCGCGCCCGGCAAGCTGCCCAAGCCGCCCACCACCACCACCGCGAAGGCCAGCACGATAACCTGCACGCCCATTCCTGGCACCACCGAGACCGTGGGCGCAGTGAGCGCTCCGCCGACGGCGGCCAGCATGGTGCCGATCGTAAACGTGACCAGGTAGAAACGGGATACGTTGATGCCCATGGCCATGCTGATCTCACGATCGTGGATCACCGCCGAAAGCAGCTTGCCGTGATGCGTGTAGCGCAGGACAGCCGCGAGCGCCGCTCCCGCCACCAGGGACACCACGATCAGAACCACGTTGTACACGGGATAGATCAATCCCGCGAATTCAACGTTCCCCAGCAGCCCGTAGGGTTCGGAAACGTAGTACGCGTCCACGCCCCAGATCAGCTTGATCACATCTTCCAGGATGAGGAACAAGGCATAGGTGACCAGCAGCAGGACGATCTCATCCCTGCCATACATGAAGCGCAGCAAGCCGCGCTCGATCAGCGGGCCGGCGACCAAGCCCACGATCACCGCCGCCAGCAGGAGCATACCGTAGCTGGCGAGCGGTGCGTGGCCGTGTCCCAGCCAGTATCCGACCAGCGTGGCCGCCATATACGCGCCTAGAGCGTACAGGCTCCCGTGCGCCATGTTGAGGATCTTCATCACCCCATAGATCAGGGTGAGGCCCAGCGCGATGACGAAGAGCCACGACGAGTAGATAATCCCGTCAACCAGCAGCGGCAACAATTCGCGCATGGGCCACTCCCGTGTGCGGCCGGATCGTGGGAGGAACCGGTCCCCCCCGTTTTGAAAGGTGAAAGGGCACGGCACGTCTGAAGGCGTGCCCCTTCAACCCACGCATATACCAATTGTGAATCTACTTTAGCTGGGTTTCTTGAATCCGGCCTTGATCCAGGCTTCGCTCTTCACCCCGTCCGGCGGCGTGACTTTGTCCGCCGGATACGTCTTGACGTCCACCAGCGTGACTTGGCCCTTCTCATGCTTAACCGTGCCGTAGGCGGTCCCCTGGACGGCTTGATGCCCCTTGCCGGTGGCCATCTGGACCTTGCCACCGGGCCCCTCAAAAGTCAGGTTCTCGAAGGCCGCGATCACCTGGTCCTGGTTCGGCGTCTTACCTTTGTTGGCCGCCCTCGCTTTCTCGTAAGCCGACTTCACCCCCAAGACCGCCTGCGCCATTTTGTAGGCCGGATAGCTGGGCGGAACTCCGTATTTATCCTGGTAGGCCTTGCGGAACCAGCGGTTGAGCGCCGTATCGGGCGCAAACATGTCGAAGGGACCGCGCGCTCCGATCACCGTGCCGTCCGGAATCTGGCCACCCAGCTTCTGAACCGCCGTCTCGCCGCCAGTCAGCAGCACTGTGCTCCTGGTGAACAGACCGCGCGGTGACGCCTGCAGAATGAAGGCTTCGAGGTCGCCGCCCCAGAAGCTGGAATGCACGACGTCGGCGCCGCTCGAAAGCAGAGCGGAGATCTCCGCGCCGTATTGCCCGGACAGAAACTGCGGCCACTGTGCTGTGGCCACTTCGACCCCGGGCTTCAAGGCCTTGATGGAGGAGTCAAAGTCATTCCACGAATCCTGGCCCCAGGCGTAATTCTGGTTGATGCCGGCGATCTTCTTGAGATTGGGCTTGAGCTGGGTCACATACATGGCCAGCGCGACATTGTCCATCGTGGACATCGCCCCAGTGCGGAAGACGTACTTGTAACTGGCATCTTCGAAGATCCGGGGCGTGCCGCAATCGAAGAACACCGTCAGCTTCTTGAGTTCCTCGGCGGTGGGAGCGATGGCCAAGCAGTCGCCGCTGGAAATGTATCCGATCACCAGGTCCACGTCACGCTGCACCAGGTTGCGGTATTCGGTCACCTGCTTGGTGGTGCCGCCGGCTTCATCCAGAAACACCAACTCGATCGCCGCGCCTCCCAACCCGTTGGTGGCGTAAGGCGCGGGCAGCTTGCCGGCATTTGCGGCTTCCGCCACCAGCTCCGCCGCATTCTTGGCCGGCACACCGAACGGCGCCGCGGCCGCCCCCGATAAGAACGTCACCACGCCGATCTTGACGGCTTTTTCCTGCGCAGCGGCAGACGCCAGCAAAATTGCGACGGAGGCTGCCATAACCACTACCTTGTAAGCATGCGAGAAATGCGTTTTCATTGTGCCCCTCATGTTGGTTGAGATTAGATTTTTCGAGGTCCGGACCCGGCACTCCTTTTCACAAGCGCTTTTCGTGCAAGTCCGGCGGCTTCACGGTAAACGATAAGAATTCCGGCCTTGGGTGACCCGCGCCGCCGCTGGGATGATTAGCAGGCTCGAATTGCCCTGCGGCGCGCATTATAGCGCCCGGAGCCAAGGTGTAGTCGTTGGATTTTCTTGAGTTGTAAACGGAGCCGGCCAGAAGGAAGGTCTGGCGGCACTACCGGATTCAGTTACCGCCAGATACGCTGCTGCAGATCGGGCGCTGAGACCACCATGGGCTGGCCATGCACCGAGGCAGCGTGCATGTTGATTGCCGTCGCCGCTTGCGTGCGGAGATTCCCAGACTCTCGGTGGAAATCCAACGTGGTGACGTGATGTTCACAATGTACGCAGGTGAACATCGTGCCGTCCTGAATCCGTTTGATGGTGTAGTGTTTCACGCTTTCCATTGTAGCTCTGGTTCCTGGGGAACCCGTGCAGCACGACGGAGGGGTAATGCGTGGGAATTAGATCAGGGCCCTATGGTGGCCCAACGGCGAAATCCTGCGCGAAGCAAAGGGCCAAAAACCAGCTTGGTAGCGCTACCGGGAATTGAACCCGGGTCTCGGCCTTGAGAGGGCCGCGTCCTAACCCCTAGACGATAGCGCCACTTTTTACCCGCTCGATTTTACCCGTTTTTTACCCAAATGGTCTAAACGGGGCTAACCGAAGCTAACCCAATCTAACGGTAAGCTGTTGAAAACACTCGGCCAACTCGATACGCATAGACTTGAGAATCTTCCGTCCTAACCCCTAGACGATAGCGCCACTCGAGGGGACTCTCGCGATTATAACAAACACGCGCGATACCCCATCCGAGACTGCCCTGAGAGGGCCTTGACAACCCGCCGCCCGAGGTGCAGAATCCTAATCCCTATGGGCGAATAAATAGCGAAACTACACTCCTCGAAAACCCTGTAGTTCCGCTCGCGCCCGTTCCGATTCCAGCTCGCGAGGTTGAGGCGCTTGCGCGGCCCGAGCCGCGCGCCGAAATCCCGAGCATAAGCGAGGGATCTTTTGTCCACGCTTCACGTGTTCCCTTCCCCGGCTACCAACCGGAGCGCCCTGGCCGGGATCGAGGGAGTGGTCCCGGCGTCGCGGCTGGGAGTGCGTCCGCAGCCCGAGACCATCCTCACGGGCATCCCGCAGGTGGACGCACTCACCGGAGGCGTGCCCCGCGGCGGCCTGACCGAGATCTTCGGGCCGGCCTCGTCGGGCCGCACCAGCCTCCTGCTCGCGCTCATGGCCCAGGCGACGGCGCGGGAGGAGGTCTGCGCGCTGGTAGACGCGAGCGACGCCTTCGATCCCCACTCCGCCGCGGCCGCCGGCGTGGACCTCCAGCGGGTTCTGTGGGTCAGGTGTGAGAAAGTTTCACGTTTCACGTTTCACGTTTCACGTCATTCACGGGAAACGCGCAACGTGAAACGTGAAACGTTCTCCCGCGTCGAGCAGGCGCTGCGGGCCGCCGACCTGCTGCTGCAAGCCGGAGGCTTCGGCCTGGTAGTGATGGACCTGGGCGACATCCCGCCCGCGATCGCGCGCCGGGTGCCGCTGGCCTCGTGGTTCCGCTTCCGCCGCGCGGTGGAGAACACGGCCACCGCGCTGGTTGTCGTCGAACAGGAAGCCTCGGCGAAAAGCTGCGCATCGCTGGTGCTGAAAACACAGCAATCAGCAGTCAGCAATCAGCAGTCAGCAAAAACGCGGATCGTCCCCACACATACGCGTTTGTTGTGCGGGATGCAGTTGGAAATCGAGGTTTTGAATTCACGAATTTCGCAACGAAAACCAGTTCGTTCAGCCACAACTTCGTTTGAATCACGAGCCTCATGGTTTGGCTGAGTGCTGACTGCTATGAACGCCGCCATCTACGTTCCCGATTTCCTGGTAGCGGCGGTGGTGCGCCTGGAGCCGGCGCTGCGGGGGAAAGCGGTGGTGGTGCTGGAGGGCAAGCCTCCGGTGGTGACGGTGGCGGCCATGAACGAGGCCGCGGCCGAAGCCGGCATCGAGCCCGGCATGACCAAGCTGCAGGCCGCGGCGTATCCGGTGGAACTGCGCCCGCGCTCTCCGGCGCAGGAAGCGGCCGCCCACGCCGCGCTGCTTGATTGCGCGCAGGCCTTCTCGCCGCGCGTGGAAGATACGGCTGCCGACACGATCGTGCTTGACATCGCCGGCCTGGAGCGCCTGTTCGGTCCGCCGGCAAAGTTGGTGCAGGATCTCGCGCGACGCGCGTCGGAACTTGGGCTGGAAGCGAATGTCGCGGTGGCTGCGAATCCCGACGCCGCGATCCACGCCGCGCGCGGATTTGCGGGCGTAACCATCATCCCATCTGGCAAGCAAGCGGAACGCCTGGGGTCGCTTCCGGTGGACGTGCTGCAGGTTGCGCCCGAGATCCTGGAAACGCTCGACCGCTGGGGCGTGCGCAATCTCCGCGCCCTGGCGGCGCTGCCCGAGGTCGCCATGGTCGAGCGCCTGGGACAGGAAGGGCTGCGGCTGCAGAAGCTGGCGCGCGGCGCTGTGGAGCGTCCGCTGGTCCCGGCGGAGCCGCCGCTCGAGTTCGAAGAGACCATGGAGCTGGAGCATGCGGTCGAGTTGCTGGAGCCGCTGGCGTTCGTCCTGGGCCGCTTGCTGGAGCAACTCTGCGCCCGCCTGGGAGCGCGGGCGCTGGCGACGAACGAGTTGCGGCTGAGGCTGGAGTTGGACGCTAACGACGGCGGAGACGACGTTTCACGTTTCGAGTTTCACGTTTCACGTGGTGAGGGCCAACTTGAAACGCGAAACGTGAAACGTGAAACGTTTGAGCGCACTCTCCGTTTTCCTCTCCCCATGCTCGACGCTCGGCTCTTCCTCAAGCTGCTGCAACTGGAGTTGCGCGCGCATCCGCCGGCGGCGCCGGTGGTGAAGGTGACGCTCGCGGCCGAGCCCGTCCAGCCGCGTCCGGGCCAGGGAGGGCTTTTTCTGCCGGCCACGCCGGCGCCCGACCGACTGGAGCTTACGCTGGCGCGTCTGGCGGGGATCGTAGGCGAGCAGAAGATCGGAGCCGCGGAGGTGCTGGACACGCATCGTCCCGATGCGTTCCAGATGAAGCGCTTCGCGCCATCAGTAGCGCCGGCCTCTGGCCGGCTGTCGCGAGGGCGTCCCGCCCTCGCACGTGCGGGCGAGACGCCCACACGCACAGCCGCCGAGACCGGGGCCCCCAGAACGCTCGCTTTTGGCGTTCTGGGGTGGGAGACGGCGACGCTACTCCCCACTATGGCCTTGCGGCGCTTCCGCCCGCCGCTAGCAGCGACAGTCGAAGTGCGCGAGGGAGAACCGGTGCGCATCGCCGCCGGCGAGATCCGAGGCGAGGTGGCGTCGCTCTCCGGTCCCTGGCGGCGTTCCGGGGACTGGTGGAAGGGAAAAACGCCACGGATTGACACCGATGAACAGGGATCAAACTGGACAAGGGAGGAGTGGGACATCGCTGTGCCGGGCACTCAAGGCATCGCGCTCTACCGGATTTACCGCGACCTCGCGAGCGGTGCGTGGTTCGTGGAAGGCAACTATGACTGAAGGAACCAGGCGATTTTCAATGACTCAATGACAAAATGAATCAATGACTCAATCCTACATCGAGCTCCATTCCGCCTCCGCATTCAGCTTCCTCGAGGGCGCTTCCGTGCCCGAGGAACTGGTGGATACGTGTGTGGCGGCGGGAATGCCGGCGATGGCGCTGCTCGACCGCGACGGCGTTTACGGCTCTCCGCGCTTTCACCTGGCCGCGAAGAAGGCGGGCGTGAAGGCGCACATCGGGGCGGAAATCACCACTTCACATCCACCACGGAGGCACGGAGCCACGGAGGATCGGGAGATCGGGTCATCGGGTCATCGGGTGATTGCGCCAGACTCGATCACACGATCGCCGGATCACCCGATCACCCGATTCTCGGTGTCTCCGTGTCTCCGTGGTGGGTTCAGGCTTTCTCTGCTGGTCGAGTCCCGCGCCGGCTATCAAAATCTGTGCCGGCTGATCACGCGCATGAAGATGCGCGGCCCCAAAGACGCTCCGCCGGAGATCATCGCCGCCCGCGAAGACGACCTGCGGGAACACGCCGCCGGGCTCATCTGCCTCACCGGAGGCGACAACGGCCCCTTGGCCGTGGCGCTGGCCGCGGGCGGGATCGACGAAGCGCGCCGCGAGGTTGAGCGCATGGTCTCGATCTTCGGCCGCGAGAACGTCTACGTCGAGCTGCAGCGCCACTTCCTGCGCGAAGAAGAAGCACGCAACCAGGCGGCAGTCGAGATCGCACGCGCATTCCGCTTGCCGATCCTCGCGACCAACGGCGTGCGCTATGCGCGGGCCGAACAGCGCGAGATCCTCGACGCCTTCACCGCCATCTTCCATCACCGCACGCTCGAAACGGCGGGCTGTCTGCTGGCGCGCAACTCCGAGCGCTACGTGAAAACGCCGCAGCAGATGGCGCGCCTGTTTGCCGATCTGCCGGAAGCCATCGCCGAGACCGTGCAGCTCTCGTCGCGCTTCGAGTTCACACTCGCCGATCTTGGCTACGAATTTCCGCGATATCCGGTACCCGAGGGCGAAACCATGACGTCGTTCCTGCGCAAGCGCACGGAAGATGGCGCGCGCGAGCGTTACGGCCGCGCCGGACGCTCCCTGCGCCAGCGCGCCAAACGCCAGATCGAGCGCGAACTGGCGCTGATCGAGAAGCTCGAGCTCGCCGGCTATTTCCTGATCGTGTGGGACATCGTGCGCTTCTGCCGCCAGCAGGGCATCCTGGTGCAGGGACGCGGCTCGGCGGCCAACTCCGCCGTCTGCTACTCGCTGGGCATTACCGCTGTTGATCCCATTCAGATGGATCTGCTGTTTGAGCGTTTCCTCTCGGAAGAGCGCGGCGAGTGGCCGGACATCGATCTCGACTTGCCCTCGGGCGACCAGCGCGAGCGCGCCATCCAGTACGTTTACCAGCGTTACGGAAAACTCGGCGCCGCGATGACCGCCAACGTCATCACCTACCGCGGGCGCTCGGC
>Ga0181530_10000986_pt1 | contig 36348 bp, 29 predicted proteins | sample PEATcosm2014_Bin_42_FD_119769 | JGI IMG/M metagenome (GOLD analysis project Ga0181530, IMG submission 119769) | Peatland microbial communities from MTU Mesocosm Facility, Houghton, MI, USA - PEATcosm2014_Bin10_60_metaG | ecosystem: Environmental > Terrestrial > Soil > Wetlands > Peat | place...
CGGTAAAATTACTCAATGCGGAAAATATATCAATAGGAATGTGTGATATAAGCGAGCCGGTGCTTCTTGAAATTGAATATTGCGTTCAAAAATCGGATACGATCCTCAATCTTTCCATTTCAATATTCAATCAGGAGGATATTTACATCCTGGCTTCGCCTTCGGTAACCGATCATAATTGGTTCTTAAAAAAACATCCCGTCGGGCTTTTCAAGAGTAAATGCATTATTCCGGCGAATCTTTTAAACGCGGGGTGTTACGGCATAAGCGTTCTTCTTGTTGATAACGGCAGGCATATTATCGGCCAGGCTGATCGCATAGTGTCAATAGAGATGGTCGATTCAGGTTTAAACAGGGGGGGGTTTTTCGGTCCTTGGAGTGGAGTCGTGAGACCAAGCCTCGCCTGGAATACGACGTTGGTCGATAAAAAATCGGGCTAAGTGGAAGAGAAGGATGAAAGCCGCATGTTTCAAAACTCTCGAAACCATTATCGCTATATTTCGAAGATCAACCTTCGCGATTACCGTTATATCGCCTGGCTAGGATCTAAGGTTTGCAATTGCATCAGGGATATGCGGGCGATTGCAGAAAATCTTCTGTATAGCGTTAAATCAAAACGCGATTTGATTATTATCGACGATATTTTTCCGCATTTACTTTCAGCATTTAAAATTGCGGAATTTAATTGTTACCTCGGGCATTTTAAAAATGTAATAATCCGGTCTACGGGAAAATCTTTCCCTGCAATTAAAGAAAAGAGGAGTTTCAGAAAAATCGTGAAAGAATATGAAAACATCTATCCCCAATTCAAGGGCAAGGCGCGAAGGTACAACCGCTTTAACAAGTTGAAGTGCAAATTGGTCTATGTGATATTTCTTAAAAATGCGTACGATGCAATAGATAAAATTGATGAGTCAAAAACGCCATTTGTTTTCACGCTGTATCCCGGCTCGTTTTTTGAATTGCATCAAATTAATTCCGATAAAATGCTGTCCAGGGTTCTAGCTTCGCCGAATCTTAAGAAGATAATCGTTACTCAAAAAATAACCCATCAGTACCTTACCCAAAACAATGGATGCCCTGAAGAAAAAATCAAGTTTATTTATGGAGCAGTAATACCGATGGATAAATTAGTACAAAAACCGTTTCCGAAAAAATATTATCCTAAAAATAAAGATTCATTTGATATCTGTTTTGTCGCCATGAAATACATGCCGGAAGGCCGCGATAAGGGGTATAATATTTTTATTGAAGTCGCGAAGAGATTGGCCGTTCTCAATAAAAGAATGCGATTCCATGTCGTAGGACCTTGGACCGGAGATGATATCGATATATCCCCTATTCAAGATAGGCTGGAATTTTATGGATCGCGATTTACGGATTTTTTCCCAGAGTTTTATTCGCGAATGGACATCATTCTATCGCCAAATGCGCCATTTATTCTTCTCCCGGGCGCCTTCGATGGATTTCCAACTGCAAGCTGTATTGAAGCCGGGGTCTGTGGAGTTGCCGTTTTCTGCACTGATATTTTAAACTTAAATATGGTATTTAGGGATCGGGAAGAAATTGTCATTATCCCCAAAGATGCGTCGTCCATTGCCGATATCATTCTGGAATATTTCGATAACCTTAATGAATTGTATGGATTGGCGAATATGGGTAAAAATGCGTTCAGGAGATATTTCGGTTACGACTATCAAATGAAACCGAGAATGGAATTGCTATCTCAATGTATGTCCAATTGATACGTGGATTACGAATTTGATAAGTTGATCCAACAAATTAAATCATTCTTTCCGCTTTGGGATTATAAACAGTATAGAGGATATTGTATGAAGCTTACTTCGTTTCTATCTGACAAAGAATTGAAAACGAGGGGATTTAAATCCATAGGAAAAAATGTTAAAATCAGCAAATATGCGCGTTTTTATGATACCGCTTCGATTTCCATCGGAAACAATGTCCGGATAGATGATTTCTGCATATTGTCCGGCGCTATAAATCTAGGCTCGAATATTCATATCTCAGCATACTCGGCTCTTTATGGTCAGTATGGAATAGAGATGCAGGATTTTTCCGGCGTGAGTCCCCGATGCACGATATTAAGCGCTTCGGATGATTTTTCTGGGGAGTATATGGTAGGTCCCATGGTACCCGAAGATATTCGAGGCGTTAATAAAGGGAAAGTGATGATCGAAAAATATGTGCAGGTGGGTGCAGGGTCTATTATCATGCCCGGCGTCATACTGGCGGAAGGATCCGCAATAGGCGCAATGAGTCTCGTAAAGGGCAATGCCGACTCTTGGAGCATCTACGCAGGAGTTCCAGCCCGCTTTCTGAAAAAAAGAATGAAAACAATAAAAAAAACGGCGGATACGTTTCTGCATAACTCAGAATCATGACAAAGGAAGAAATGAAAAAGAAATTGGAAGTGAGTAAACTTGCGATATTTGGCGGTTCTCCGGCATTTCCTGAAAAGCTCCATGTCGGCCGCCCCAATATAGGCGACCGCGAAGTCCTTGTACGCCGCCTTAACGAAGCGCTTGACAGGAAATGGCTCACCAATAGAGGTCCCCTGGTGCAGGAGTTTGAACGCACCATTGCGCGATATACTGGCGTCAAACACTGCATTGCCATGTGCAATGGCACTATCGCCCTGGAAATCGCAATACGCGCGCTGGGGTTAAAAGGCGAGGTTATCGTCCCATCGTTTACCTTCATCGCCACGGCCCATGCCCTGCAATGGCAGGAAATCACCCCCGTATTTTGCGATGTAAGGACTTCGGATTTTACACTGGATCCATCGCGAATAGAGGAACTGATAACTCCCCGAACCACCGGGATCGTCGGGGTGCATCTGTGGGGTAGACCGTGCGATATACTTCATATTGAACAGATAGCCCGCAAGCGGAATTTGAAAATTCTCTATGATGCGGCGCATTCGTTCGGCTGTTCCTATAATGGGCGCATGATTGGCTGCTTCGGCGATGCGGAGGTATTCAGCTTTCACGGGACAAAATTTCTTAACTCCCTCGAAGGCGGGGCGGTGGTAACCAACGATGACGATCTTGCAAAAAAAATCCGCCTTATGAAAAATTTCGGATTCGATGGTTACGATACTGTCATTTACATAGGTACTAACGGCAAGATGAATGAATTCTCAGCGGCAACAGGACTGACCAATTTTGAAGCAATTGATCAATTCGTCGAGGTAAACAGGCGCAATTATCATGTATATAAGCGGGAGCTTGCCGGAATTCCCGGAGTACATTTTGTTGAGTACAATGAACGGGAAAAATGCAATTATCAATATATCGTCATTATCATTGACGAAACGAAGACTGGTCTGGATTGCAACAGCCTGGTCAAAATATTCCATGCCGAAAATGTGCTGGTCAGGCGCTATTTTTATCCAGGGTGCCACCAGATGGAACCATACCGGTCATTTTTCCCTCATGCAAAAATGCTCCTGCCGAATACCGAACGATATTCCCCGCGCGTCATGTCACTTCCCACCGGAACATCGGTGCAACCGGAACAGATTGTCGCCATGACTTCCCTTTTAAAATATTTGTTACGGAATGCGGATTCGATTAAAAGCACTTTGAAGAAGGCATGATAAAAAAAGGCGCCGGCAATGAGTGAAAATCCTAAAGTCAGCGTATGCATGATGACCTATAACCACGAGCGGTTTATCGCTCAGGCCATAGAAAGTGTTCTTGAACAGAAAACCGTATTTGACTTTGAATTGGTTATTGGCGAGGATTGTTCAACCGATGGAACACGGAAAATTGTCGCTGAATATGCCCGGAAATACCCTGAAAAAATAAGGGCGATGTTCAGGGAAACAAATCTGGGAATGACAGCAAATTTTCTTCAAACATTGAGCGAGTGTCGAGGGCACTATATCGCACTGCTTGAAGGCGACGATTACTGGACCGCCCCGCTCAAGCTGCAAAAACAGGTGGATTTTTTAGACGTACATCCCTTGTACAGCTTGTGCTGCCACTGTTACAAAATATACGATGAGGAAAGTAAGAACTGGGATCCCGATGACGGCAACCAGACATTATTCGCCGATGCGGGAGAAGGGAAAGACATTACCGTTGATATTTTTTTCAACTACCGTATCGATTGGTTGATACATCCGTTAACCGTTGTTTTTAGAAAAGAAATGCTTGATATCGGCATAAGTGCCAAATATAAACATTTCAGTGATGTACCTCTGTTTTACCATCTGATAGCTAAAGGGAAAGGCCGCCGTTTTAATTTCATCGGCGGAGTTTACCGGAGGCATCGTGGCGGTATATTCAGCAAGAAAAGTGCAATTGAAAAAGCGGAATGGATATATTTGGCTTACAAGGAATTATATGAAACAGGTACAACGCCGCTGATTAAAAAAGCCTATCTTGCCGCCTATACCAATTTCATCTATTGCACCATACGAAATACAAAGAGGCCTTATTTAAAAAAAAGCCTGTACTATAATATGGCTAAACTTTTTCTTCTTTCACCCGGACGCTTCATTATGAAAGCAATGAAATTCGGTTATTACTCATTTCATCTTGATGCTGTGGTGAAAAAGTGGGAATAAATATGTTTTTCCGGACAGTGAAAATTGTTATCAAAAAAAGTATCATATGAAAATGCCATACATTGACAGCATCGAAAACACAAAAATCGAAACAATCGACGAATGTCCCTGGTGTAACTCAAACGATAAAAAACATCTTTTTACAGAAAATGGCTTCCCATATGTGCAATGCATGCGTTGCAGTTTAATATATCTTCGAAAAAGAATACGTGAATCAAACATTCACGAAATATATGATGATTTATCCTATTCAGGCGGCATTGACCGTACATGGGCCCTGGAAAATGCGCGTAAAAGATTTATACTGCTCAATATCCGGGGAGGGAAAAAGCGCATACATGAGGATGCCGCCGGCATAGGCGCATTTGTTCGAACCTGCCAAGACCACGGACACGAAATATCGGGGTCCGATATTGGTTTGCATTCCATTATTAATGCTAAAAAATATTTTGGAGTAGATGTTAAGCATGGGACGTTAGCCCAGGCGGGGATAGACATGCACTGCCTTGATATTCTTGCTTCCTTCAACTTGTTATCACATCTCTACCATCCATTTGATTATATGAAGCTTGCGCATAGTCTTTTGAAAAAAGATGGAAGGTGGATTATCAGAACGGGAGACCGTACGGGAATAATGAAGTATTTATTCCGTGGAAGCTGGGGCGCGCCGGAGCATGTTCATCATTATAATAGAAAACTGCTGGGAAGAATGTTGGATGAAGCCGGGTTTGCTATTTTGAAAATACAACCGTCGATGGATTCTGAATTTCCCTATTTCTTATATAGTTTTTGTATACAGGGGAATTTCTTTTACCACAAGATAGCGCGTCTGATATGCGGATATAGCGGCCTTCTGTGGACCGCATTACGATTACCTAAGGATGATGTCTATATTATAGCGACGCCACATGGAAATTAAGTCGATAAAAAAGGCCGATCCGAAGGTAGTGATACTACATATCATCGATGAGTTCAAAATCGGCGGAGCCCAGACGCATCTGGTTTGCATGCTGAAATCGGCGAGACGTCAATTCCCGGATGTTTCGCATGTTGTCGTGAGTATTTTCAACGACGGCCCGATAAGGGCCATGCTCGAGGAGACCGGTATCCCTGCCATTGTATTAAAAATCCCGGATACGAAGTTATTCGTTAAATCGTTGTCGATTGTCGGACAATTATGCCGGATAATCAAGACCTGCCGCCCCTGCTGCGTGGAAGCCCACCTCACCTGGAGCAGGACGCTCGGGCTCATGGCGGCCCGGCTGTGCGGAGCGCCTCTGCGAATCGGATTCGAGCATGGAGATACGTATTTAAAATCCGCGCCGTGGCGGGTAGTCAACTACTGCAGTCAATTTAACGCTCACCATATCATAGTTTGCAGTAATGCACTGAAGAATTGGGCGCATTCAACGCATCATATCGCAAAAAAACGCATGAAGGTTTTTTACAATGCCGTCGATCTTAATCGATTCGATCGGGACGGAACGCGGGCCGCTTTTTCAAAAAAAGAGCTTGGCTTGAACGAAACGACGATGCTTTTCTGTTCCGTCGGGATATTGGGAAGCGGAATAAATAAACGGGTCGATATCCTTATACAGGCCGTAGCCCTGGCAAGAAAAAATAATAATGATGTCGCTCTCATTGTATGCGGCGATGGGGATCTGCGACCGGGCCTCGAAACCCTCGCGAAAAAGCTGAAAGTGGAAAACCGCGTAAAATTCCTCGGGATGCGAAATGACATTCCGGAAATCCTCGCGGCATGTGATGCGTTTTGTCATGCCGCGCCATTCGAGGCGTTCGGTATCGTTGCCGTCGAAGCCATGGCAATGGCGTTGCCGATAATCGTGCCGGATTCCGGAGGCATACGGGAAATTGTTATTACTGATAATGGTACGGGTTTGTTGTATGAACCGCTCGATGTGTGTTCATTGGCGGATAAGATGGCCCTCCTGGCGGCAAAAACGGCAGAAGCCCGCGCCATGGGTCTTGCTGGTCGCGAAACGGCCAATCGGAGATACAACATTGATAACTACGTAAAGGAACTATATTCGCTTTATGCTTTTCCGGCGTCGAGTATGAAAAATGGATAAGAAAATCCTCATCATAACGCCCTATTTCGCCCCCCAGTGTCACGCAGCCGTATTCAGGGCCTATAAACTCGCCAAGTACCTCCCTCAATTCGGCTGGAAACCCTATGTTTTGACTGTGGATAAAAATTATCTCTATCCCGAAGACCCCGAACTTCTGGGAGATTTACCGAAGGAAGTTGAAGTCCATACGGCGCGCTATGTCGAGCCGACCTTGCGCGGTCTTCGCATGGCGTTGGGCGGCAGAGATCGATCATTCAAGGAAATATCGAAAAGAGCCGATTTTTCGGCGTCATCGCCGGATAAAAACCAATCGGGTGGGATTTTGGCGCGGTTATACAATTATTTGCTTCAAAAATGGATCCTTGTCCCCGACGCTTACTGGACATGGGAGCGATCGGCGATACACGCTGCAAAGGCGCTGATCAGGGAAAATGGCATCGGACTCGTTTTTACCTCGGCGGATCCTTATACGAGCCATGCAATCGGTTTTACTTTAAAAAAAGCAGGCTGCACGTGGGTTGCCGATCTGCGGGACCCCCATACGCATTGCCACTACATGCATTCGAAGTTTAAACGGGTTTTCTGGCGACAGCGGGAAGCGGAGTATAACGCCGTTTTAAACGCCGACGCGGTAACCGTCGCTTCCTCGGCGATCGGATTGATTCTTACCGATATGTATGGCGTGGCGCGGCACGACAAGATTCATTTTATCCCGACCGGACTGGATTTCGCCCTCGTTGGAAACGTTCACGATGCCGATACTCACCCGGACCTGAATGTTCCCTATCTGATCTTTACCGGGGAGTACCTGTCGGACTATGGGGATATTTTTCTGCGCTGTTTCGCCGATGCGATGAAAGAGGCGGATGCTGCGACAAAATACAAATTGGTTTTCGCGGGGAGAAAAGAGGTCAATGAACCGATTCTGCGGCCATATATAAAAGCTTTGAATCTTGAAAAGTATATAGTACTGATGGATCAACTTTCGCAGCGCGAGCTTTACGCATTAATTCAAAGATCGGCCGCGACGATCGTGTGTTCGGGCCCTCATGCACGGTGGTGGTGTCTCCCCGCAAAGATGGTCGATTATATCGCCTTGAAAAAGCCGGTGCTTGCCCTGGTGCCCGATCCGAGCGAAGCGCGGACACGGCTGCATGAAACCGGCCTCGGCATATTTCTTGACGGGAGCGATAATGCCCGCGCCCGCACATTAGCGCTGTTTATTGACAATAAATTGCCGCCCGTTGTTCCGAATGAGGAGGCATGCGGTCGTTATACCGCTCCAAGGCAAACGGAAGAATTCGTTAAAATATTCGAGCGCCTGTAATTTCCCCGGCGAACTTCCGATTCAATGATCCTTTTTTCCTTTGACTATCCGCCCTGCGATGGAGGCATATCCCGCCTGTGCGCCGGAATAGTCGGGCAGTTGCGGCTGAGCGGTGCGGACCTGACCGTTCTTACGCAACGCCCCCCCCGGTATCCGCAGGTTGATTCATACGATATCCAGAGAGTTTTCGGCAACAGGCCGTTACGGGAGGTCCTTGCGTTATTCCGATTGAAACGGCTGGAAAAGTCTGATAGCGCCGTTCTCTGCGGTATCTGGTATCCGGAAGGCGTTATTGCCGTTCTATCCGGGTGCAAAAATATAGTGATTCTCGGCCATGGAAATGAGCTAATGGCCTATAATCGGGGCTGGCGCAAAATAATATGGGATGCCTTGCGCCGATGGGTGCTGAAACGGGCCTCTTGCATAATCGTAAACAGTTCCTACACCGCGGGTCTGGCCGCGCACGCAGCGCCCGGAGCGGTCGTACAGGTCCTTCCCCCGGCAGTCGACCATGTCCGGTTCAAGCCGGGTGACCGGGACGCGGCCCGTGATCGCCTTGGATTGGACAAAAGCGCATTTATCATCGGAACGGTTTCCCGGCTTGTCCGTTACAAGGGGTTCGAAACCGTGTTCCGGGCGATTGATTTGATTCCGCCGGCACAGCGCCGGAATGTCAGATATGTAATTGCCGGCAGGGGCGGAGACGAAGTTTTTCTTCGCCGGCGGGCCGAAGAGCTCGGCATCGGGACGTGCGTACAATGGCGGGGATTTCTTGCGGAAGAAACATTGCCCCTGTTTTATCAGGCGCTTGACATTTTTGCCCTTTGCACGATAGAAGACCGTTCTTCGCGCAGCGTCGAAGGGTTCGGTCTCAGCCTTTTGGAGGCGCAGGCGTGCGGCATACCGGCGGTCGGCGCGCGGTGCGGCGGCATACCCGAGGCGATCGATGAGAAATGCGGGTTTCTGATCGAGCAGAGTGATCATGCGGCCCTTGCGGGCATTTTTCAAACATTGCTTGAGAATAAGGCAATCGGACGAACGGTCGGCATCGCGGCGCGAAAAAGAGTGGAAAACGAATGCGCCTGGAAGAACTATGCGGAAAAGTTAACGGCTATTATTGGGAAAGAAACGATCTCGCCGGCGCGACATCTCCGGCAACTGTCGCAAACGAAATAAAGGCTTATCCTTATGCTTGACAGGATCATAAAGCGATACGACCTTTCGTTCAGAAATATTTTGTATTTCATCGCGGCCATGCCTCTGGCAACCACGCTCAAAGTCAATATCGGCGTGCTCGAGGTTTCCGATTTTGCAATATCCGCGATTATACTGATCTGGTTTTCCCGTCGGTGGAAGCCCCGGTCGGAGAAAAGGCTTTTTCATTATTTTTCGCCGCTGATTATGCCTTTTTGCGTTTTCATGGCATGGGCGCTTTTTACGTCGTTAATGGCGTATGAACATGTGGCTGCCGATGGCCTGTTGGGGATGTTTCTGCGCATCATCAAAATGACGGCCTATATGTTCATCTTCTGGATAATGGCGACTGAAAGCATTTTAAAGAAGCGCGCGCATAGATACATTTTCTGGGGTTTTGTCGCGGGGTTGGCTTTGAACGGCCTGGCAATACTTAGAGGTTATGAGGGCGATGGCAATATAGAAAATATTTTGAATCCGGGATCGAGCGTCGCAATGAATGAAGACAACGAGTATACAGGACCTCAACACCACGGAGGTCTTGGCATGGCAAATCCGCTCGGGTCGGTATTGGCATGCTATTTAATCTATCTGATAGCGCTGTTCATGCGTAAAAAAACAGTTATCGTGGGCGGCATCCTGCTGTCGCTGTTATATTCACTTGTAATAGGCGTGTCGCGGGGAGCATGGGCGACCTTTTTATTCGGGCTGATACTGTTTTATGGAGGAGGCAAATATAGAGTAGTGGGGCTGCTTTCGCTATTGATTGTTTTAATAATTGTTTCCCAGGCGTCTATTTTTCAAGAACGTCTTTTTACCCCGCAGGAAGGGTCGTACGATGGCCAAAGGCTGGAAATCGCGGCGATTTATTTAAAAAGATCTCTTGATGATCCGGTCTTCGGAAAAGGGTTTTATTCCCGCTTTTACCGGTCGGATTCACCTCAATCCGGTACGCATAATCAGTATATCCAGACGCTTTTTGAAACCGGATTTATCGGACTGGTTTTGTATGTCTTTGCATTAATGCAAATGAGGAAATTCATAAACAGGATTTTCGATCGCCCGGCGAGAAAATTATTAGTGGTGGTTTTTATTACACAGTTATTTTCGGTGTTATCCGGGGAATACTGGTACGCGGATTCGATATTTTGCGCGCAAATAATCCTTTACGCCTATATCTTCTTGGAAAGCAACCGTGAAAAAGTGGCCGAAATCACCCTTGCGCCCCAGAGGTCGCCGCGCCGCTATTTTAATGAATTTCCGGATTCTCCGGCGATTCCGGTTTGATTGAAGGCGATGATGCGGATATCCGGTGCGACAATTGCGGTACCGACGCTTGATCGGACGGATTGCCTGATCGATACTCTTGACGATCTGTGTGCGCAGTCGCTGACGCCCATCGAGATTCTCGTCATAGACCAATCGTCCGCTCCCGACAGCCGTGTTTTACACTATGTGAAACAACACGATGACGTAATCCGGTATTTTAACGTACCCTTCAAGGGCCTTCCCGAAGCGCGGAATTACGCATGGCAAATGGCAAAATATCCGGTCATTATCTATGTGGATGACGATATCCGATGCGGAAAGGATTTCGCTGAAGAGCATTTAAAAACATATTCCGATGAGGTAATAGGAGCGGTTGCCGGCGGCATAGACGAAAAAAATGGCAATAATTATGGGAATAAAAAGAAAGCCGCCTATAATGCATGGACCGCCACGGGCTCGCGGGCATATTACCTGACCGGAATATTTGAAGCGGACCATGTTCCCGGCGGAAACTTTTCAGTAAAGAAAAGCGCGTTAAAGCTGGCGGGAGGATTCGATGAACGGCTTAACCATGGCGCCGCCCTGTACGAAGAAACCGAATTTTCACTCCGACTCCGAAAAACCGGAAGTAAGATAATGTTTAACGGAAATGCCCGTATAACCCATCTGGCGGTTCAAAAGGGAGGGTGCCGCGTCTCCGATATCGTTAAATATGTCAATGCGCTCGTGCATAACCGGTGCGTAGTAATATTCCGTTACAGCGCATGGTACCAGACCCCGGTCGCGGTTATCCGATTAATTATTCTCGTACTATCGTATGCACGAGCTTACAAAAACCTGCGAATGCTGTTGAATATGCCGCGGCACATACATGAGGGAATACAGGATGCATATAAGATGCCATTGGTAACTCCGGCCCCGAAAACTACTCAATAAAAAGATTCACGGAATATTTTTATTCCGCTTTAAACCCCAGTTTCGCAGGTGAAATATCCCCTGTCGACGCATTACCCGAAGAAAATGCTCGCTTTTATAACCTCCGCGTATGGCTCATCAAAACCCCTGTCGAGGTTCTTGGAATTTGCAGAAATAGACCGGGTTAAACGGCATCATCTGGTGAACTCTCCCGAGAAAGCGGATATAATCCTTTTTATAGAAATTGTATGGGAAGATTTCGCCTACAAGCAATTACTGATGCATAGTATCGTCAAAAAGTTCCGTGAAAAATGTTTCATGTACAACGAGTGGGACGAGCCGTGGTGCGTGTTCCCGGGATTGTATTGCGCCATGCCGTCCTTGTATTTTGACCGGACGCGTCAAAGAGCGGTGCCTTATTTCCAGCCGGTGAATAAAAACATCAAAAATGCCGGATACGCTGAAAACTCCATTCGTAATGCAAAATATTTGTTTTCATTTATGGGGTCCCGTCGGAGAAATTATAGAAAAAGAGTTTTTTCGTTCAAAGAAAGACGCGAAGCGTATATCGAAGATACCACGGCATTGAATATGTTTGGTATCTATAAAGATGATCATGATCTTTACCAGAGAAGATATATTGAGGTTATTCAGAATAGTAAATTTATTTTATGCCCGAGGGGTTTAGGAACATCGTCGCACAGAATTTATGAGGCGATGGAACTGGGCCGTATTCCCGTAATCATTTCAGACCAATGGGTTGCGCCGGAAGGGCCCGACTGGGAAAATTTTTCAGTACGAGTGCGGCAGAAAAACATCGCAGAAGTGCCGGAATTATTAGAAGGAATGCAGAGCGCCGCCGAAGAAATGGGATTCAACGCGCGCCAGGCATGGGAAGAGTGGTTCAGCCCGGAAAAGATGTTTGATTATTGCATTGAACAATGCGCGGCGATATTAAAATCAAATCGCGCATTAAATCCGCTTCGCGATGTGCGGCAATTGATCCCCTCGCTTGAAATACGCATGAGAAGATTATTATATCCACTGAAGCGCATAACGATGACACGGAGTTGATATGCGTCTCGTAATAAAAGATTTTGTCAAAATATGTTCTGAATGTCTTCCGCTTAAAGAGCCAATCTATGAATTTGGATCATTTCAGGTGCCTTTAGATGGAAAATTCGCGGACTTACGACCTCTCTTTCCGGGTCGAAAATATGTCGGTGCGGATATGCGAATGGGGCCCGGTGTTGATGTCGTTCTTGACCTTCATCGCATAGATCTGCCAGATAACACCGTCGGTACGGTTTTGACATTAGAAACATTTGAGCATGTTCGCGATGTCCAGCAAGCTATGAAAGAATTGAAACGGATCTTAAAAAAAGATGGGACCATCATTATCAGTTCGCTCATGAATTTTCCTATTCATGAACATCCTTCCGACTACTGGCGCTTTACTCCCGAGGCTTTTAAAAGCCTTTTGGATGGATTTGGTTCGATTATCGTCGAATCCGTCGGTGACCAACGGTTTCCCCATACGGTGGTAGGTATAGGTACGAATGAGCAATTATCGGAACATGTTAAAAAACAATTTTTATTGGCATTATCGCTTTGGAAGAAATCGTATAGTAATCCCTTTAAGGGGGGTGGAATAAAATACGTTCTTTTCCAAATGTGCCCTCCTGCTATCCTGTATTACATCAGGAAAATCCGACATGCCAAAAGATAATCATTGGTTGGAAATGGTAAATAAGCTGCGGCGACGAATGGAACAGGTCACCGATTATCTTGCCATTCGGACTTTCTACAAACCTTGCGGTGTGGAACATTACGACGGCGATCCGCGAATTGCTATTGTCATTGTTAATTTCAACACCGTGCATTACCTGAAATTGTTGCTGATAACTTTGTCGGAATCACTTTATGAATATCGCCGGTTAATAAAACAAATCGTCATAGTCGATAACGCATCCAGGGATGGCAGCAAGGATTTTTTAAACCAGTTTGAATCGGTTCAGGGAATCAGCATAGTAAATAATGGGAAGGGCCTGAATCATGCAAACGGGCTGAGAATTGGTATCCGTCATATCGATGAAACTGAAAAGGATATTCCAAAAAGCGGAAAAAGCAATTACTACCTTACCATAGATTCCGACGTCATCATCATTCGAAACGATCTATGGGCGGATATCCAGGAGGTTATTTATCAAAGGAGCCCTGATCTGCTGGGAGAAATCCAACATGATGTAGGTTTTCCCTATGTACATCCTTCCTTTATGCTGATTAAAAAATGGGCCTACCATCGCGAAGGTATCATACCTTTTATAAATAACGGGGCTCCGGCGCTGTATTTGCAGCAATCGCTGCGAGCAAGGAGAGCTGAAATTGTCGATTTCCCGGTTCGAAAGGACGGCTATATCGTGCATCGCGGAAGGGGCGCTATCCAGGGAGTACAACGATATCGCCGATTCCATTCTTACGCAACGGTATCCGGCCAGGAGCATTTTCACGGTAACAACCAAGGCGGGATAATTTGGGATGCGGTAGAAAAAAAACATGCCGAAATTATTGGAGAACCTGACGGTAAAAAATGCGCTCAATACATTGCATCACAATGGTCCTCATGCGCTCATCGCCAATCATTGAACGATAAGTAATCAAATGCCACGATGCGCGTCTATATAGTTTCAGCTTATGCCGATACGGCGCTGAAAAACCGATTTGAACGGCTGGCAAAAGCGGACCGGATCAAAAGGCATGGTCCCGCACATAGTGCCGAAGAGGCGGATATAATTCTTTTTATGGAAAGTTCGCATTATGATGATGATTTCTACTTTAGTACACTACGTAAACATATACTCGTTCGTCGATACCGGGAAAAAAGTTTCATGTACAATGAACAGGACCGGCCGTGGTGCGCGCTTCCCGGCTTATATTGTTCCATGCCGTCGCCGTTTTTCGACCGATTTCGGCAGAGAGCAGTACCCTTTATCGGGGTCATGAATAAATATGTAGAAACCGCGGCGCAGAAGGCCACAAGATTTGCCGATACGCGCTATCTGTTTTCTTTCATGGGTTCGAACCGGGGAAAATTCCGGAAAGAGGTGTTTCTATTGAAAAACGAGTCAACGGGGTATATCAAGGATACGACGAAGTTGAATATGTTCGATTTCTCCCCCGATAGCCTTGATGGTGCCCTGCGGAAGTACGTTGAAATAATGCAGGACAGCAAATTCATTTTATGTCCGCGAGGATCCGGGACGTCAACGTATAGAATATTTGAGGCCATGGAACTTGGCAGGGCGCCGGTGATCATTGCCGACCAATGGGTTCCGCCCAAGGGACCCGATTGGGATACATTTGCCTTGCGCATTCCGGAGAGGCGTGTAGCCGATATACCGGAAATATTGGATTCGTGCAAAGATTCCGCGGAAGAAAGAGGACGCCTGGCGCGCATGGCATGGGAACAATGGTTCGGCCCGGAAAACATATTTGATTACTGCACGGAACAATGCGTGGAAATATTAAAAAACAGACAAGTTCCTGAGCGAATAGCTCATTATCAACTCTCGATCCCCTATTTTACATTACGCCTTAAAGGAATGGGAAGGCCGGTTATTACGATGCTGAGAAACATGATCACGACCATGACAAACAAATAATAGAAATGGTGCGCTCCCGCGATGCCCCCGGTAGTTTCGATAATAATTCCCTGTTATAACAGCGCCGCCACTCTTTCCCTGGCAATCTCCTCGGTGATTGCGCAGACCTATCCCAATTGGGAATGCATCATCATTGATGACGGGTCGAGCGACGATTCCCCTACGGTAATTTCACCGCTGCATGACCAGAGAATTCAATACTTCAAATTCAATGAAAACAGGGGACGAGGTGCGGCGAGACAATACGGGCTTGAGCAGGCGAACGGGGAATATCTTGCGATGGTGGATGCGGACGACTGGATATACCCGGAAAAACTTGAAAGGCAGATCAAAATCATGGAATCAGAACCGCATGCCGCTTTGGTAGCCGGGCCATTGGCTATAACCGATGGGAAAAATGAGATCGTCGGCGTTCGATCGGGTATCACGGTAAAAACGCCCTATTGTCTGCAATATCCCTCTCGATCGACGATCAAACCCCTGTTTACCCATGCGCCTTCCATGCTCAGGACTGAGGTCGTTCGGAAGGAAGGGTATAGCGTGAACATGAAAGTCGGTGAAGATGCCGAATTCCTGATGAGGGTAATACATCATTATCCCATTGCCATAATGAAGGATATTACCTATGTATATTCAGAATATTCCTCGGCCGGCGCATCAAAATCCATCATGAGCCTTATTAATGAAAATAGAGCTCTATTACAGCATTTCCGGCGCAATAGTTATGCGGTAGCACGTGACTGCCTGCTGAATTTAATGAAGATTCCCTGTATTGCGGCGGCGTTTTCCCTGGGCCTTGGCAATGCGTTGGTTGCGCGACGCTCCCGATTGCCGACTCTCGCCGAAATCGAAGTTTTCAGGGCCGCGAAATTGACCGTCGGCAATACTTTGGAAAAATATTTTTCCGGTAGAGTACGGTAACCTATACATGAAAAAACCGGACCCTGAGGAAAAGATTCCCGGCCCATCCATTGCCATCGTTACCACCATCCCTGCCACCCTTTATCACCTTTGGGCTAACCAGATTCCGTATTTCGTCGCTAAAGGGTTCCGGATCACGCTGATTTCTTCCGACGGCGAATGGATATCCGCTCTTGATGTTGAAAAACGTTACGGTATAAAACCGCACACGGTTGAATTTACAAGGGAATATTCAATCCTACGCGATATCATAGCTTTGTGGCGGCTATGCCTGCTTCTCAAAAGGGTCAGGCCCGATATAGTCCATTACTGCACTCCCAAGGCGGCGTTTCTCTGCTCTCTGGCCGGCGTTTTTACCGGTATACGAAAACGTATTTACAGCATATTCGGCACCGTTTACTATGGTAAAAAATGGCCGGCGAGAACGATCCTCGAAGCGGTCGAATGGGTTACTTGCTTTTTATCAACCGTGGTTCTTGCGGTCAGCGATTCGAACAGGGATTATATCATTGAAAAAAAGCTCTGCCCCGCCAAAAAGATCCGAATATTGGCAAAAGGATCGAGCCAGGGCGTCGACGCGCAAAAGCGGTTCAATCCGCTGAATCTCGATGCCGGAAAACTGGAAAGCATAAAAAAGGAACTGGCGATTGCTCCCGGAGCCGTCGTTGTCGGCTACGTCGGCAGAATTGCCGAAGACAAGGGAATCGGAGAACTCCTTGCTGCATGGGAAAAGATACAAGGCGATATTCCCGGCGGCCGCCTGCTGCTTATCGGGCCGCTCATTGAAAAACGCAACAGGGTTTCGAAACCATTGCTCCGGGAATTATCGTCGGAGCCTTCCATTGTGTTGGCGCCGCCTGCTGATGCCATCGAATATTATTACCCGTTGATCGATGTCCTGGTCCTGCCGTCGCATCGTGAAGGCTTTCCCAATGTCGTGTTGGAGGCGGGCGCCATGGAGGTTCCGGTCATAACCTACGACACGCCTGGCTGCATCGATTCGGTGGTGGACGATGTCACCGGATTCATCGTTCCGAATAAAAACGTCAACGTCCTGGCGGAAAAAATCCTTCGCCTTGTCGGTGATCCGATTCTGCGAAAAACCTTTGGCCGGAACGCGCGAATCCGGGCATTGGCGGATTTTGACCCCGGGAAAATTAACCGGGAGTTATTGGAAATTTATTATGGAGGGTAAAAGGGTAAATAAAATAAAATCGAAAAATACTTGGATTTGCGGCCTCCTCGGCATCGTCCTTTTGATAAAAACGCTTATTTTAATTAATGCACTTCCTCAACCGGATGTTTTTAAATCATCCGATTCCGAGGCGTACTATTATGCAGCGACATCTTTTCTTAAGACGGGCGACTTTTTGCAGCGCAGTGATCCGGTCACGTTCCCTAGTACCGATGCCCTGAAAATTTCCTTCCCGACAACGGAGCGACTCCACCATTTTTCCATCGGATTTCCATTCTACCTGGCATTGATTTTTTTCATCTTTGGCAGCGGGACATTCGGACAATTCATGGCGCTTTTCATTCTAACGGCCTTGGGAACGATTGCACTTCCTTTGCTTGCGGGAGATCTTCTGCGGAAAATGAACGCATCGCCGGTTCTTCAAATATCGGCCATACTTGGAGTGGCCTGCTGGCCTGCGTCGTTCGTCATGTGCACGTACGGATTATCCGAGCAACTGACGATAATACTATTGACGCTCCTGGTATGGCTTATTGCACCGATGACTTTTCAACGCAGAAGCATTGGGTTCATTCGCGCGTCTCTGGCTGGCCTTACCGCAGGCATGCTTAATCTGACAAGAGCGGAGTTCACGCCGGTTGTTTTTTTAATCATGATGCTCCCGGTCATCGGGTATTTTACTAATCGAAGTAATGATCGTTTTTCGCTGTCGTTGATGGTTAATTTATTTTTCCCGCTGTTCCTTATCGCCATCGCTGCGGCCATACCTGTGGTCCGGAATTATCGCGCTTTCGGCGAAATTATACCATTTACAAGTGCCGGAGGCGAAACCTTATGGCTGGCTACCATACATTCCGATTCATTCGGTTTCTCCGGTCCGAATCGAAATGTGTTTCTTACATGCTATGTTCCTGGAAAGCCCGGCGCTACTGATAAAAAATTCAAAGAAACGGCAATGATGAATGTAATCAAGCGACCGGCATATTATCTGGAGGGAATGGTCCAGAGATTTATCGGGATAAATTGTACGTCATTTGGAGAACCGGCAGTGCGGGGCAGGCCCGTGTACGTTTATTTATGGCGTATGGTGCTCAGGTTAAGCCAACTGCTGGTGATAGTTGGTTTTGCTTTCGGATTATTTATTTATCGGAAAACAGAACCCCTTTTTGCGCTTTGTATTTTCCTCATATATTCTTATAAATATTTATTTTTACATGTGGTATATAATGGAGTACCCCGGATGTTTTACCCCTTTTACCCTCTGGCGCTCGTTTTTGCGCTTTGTGGCGCAGAGGCCCTGGTAATGGGATACCGAAATAAATCATGGAAATCCGCATCACCATAGGGGAACCGAACGAAGAAACAATCGGGCAGGTTGCGCTGCTTCATCAACAGGGCATCGCACGGGGGTTTCTGTCCTCACTGGGAACGGGATTCCTGTCTATTCTTTATAAAGCGATCAGCCGTTCGCCGTATTCCGGCGTGGCGGTGGCCATGGATGGCGATACCGTCGCCGGATTCGCCGCCGTAACATTGTCAACAAAAAAAATGTATTCCTGGATCTTCAGGCGATATTGGTTCAGGCTCGGCTTTCCTTTTATCATTAAATGCCTGTCGCCTGAAAAATTGATGAAAGCGCTTCAAACCATAGGCTATGGTTTACTCAGGAAACAATACGGCGTTACGATGCGTCCGTGCGCTGAATTATTGTCGATTGTTGTTGCAAAAAACTGCCGGAAAAAAGGGGTGGGGAGAAAATTGATCGACGTCGTGGATGAGTTTTTTCTGCGGAAGAAGGTCGAGGCCTATTGCGTTGTCACGAATGCCGCCGATTCGGTCTCGAATAGTTTTTATCTCTCAAACGGATTCAGGCTGAATAAAAAGTTCCATCATCATAAAATTTTGATGAACGAATATCTGAAAGATTTACATCATTTCCCTGGAAAACCGCTCCCAGATCGGAATGCCGCAGAAACGACTCTTTGATATTGCCGTATCCGGGGCGGGTCTCGTCGTGCTGTCGCCGTTATTTGCGGTATTATGCGCATTGGTGAAATACTCATCCCGTGGGCCGGTTTTTTTCAGGCAGAAAAGGGTTGGCCGCGGGGCGCGGCTGTTTACCGCGATCAAGTTCAGGACGATGTACAATGGTACGGAAAAGCACGGCGTCATCACCGCCGCTTCGGACCCGAGGATTACCCGGCTCGGCCGGATCCTTCGTCGCCTGAAAATCGACGAACTGCCACAACTCTGGAACGTCCTGGTCGGCAACATGTCGCTGGTCGGACCGCGTCCCGATGTGCCGGGTTACGCAGACCGTCTTTCCGGCGAGGCGCGGAAGATACTTGACCTGCGGCCGGGCATTACCGGTCCCGCGACGCTGTACTTTCGCTTCGAGGAGCGGCTGCTTGCCGCGGTTCCCGACCCCGCGCGCTTCAACGATGAAGTCCTCTGGCCCATGAAGGTCGCCATGAATCTTAATTATCTGAAATCATGGAGTTTCTGGCGAGATATCGGTTTTATCCTGATAACGCTCGCGCCATCGCTCAATCGTTTTCTGAAACTTATTCCCGATCCTCCCCTCGATCCAGAAGCGTTACGACGCTTATCCACCTTTTCCCCATAGTGAATAGTATGAATCGCCTCTACCTTTCGCCGCCGTATATGTCCGGGCTTGAACTTGAACTGGTCAAAGAAGCTTTTTCCACCAACTGGATCGCGCCGCTCGGCCCCATGGTCGACGCCTTCGAGGCGGAGATCTGCGCTTGCACCGGCGCCCGCCATGCCCTCGCCGTTTCATCGGGCACGGCGGCCATCCACCTGTCGCTCATGCTGCTCGGCGTTACGGCCGGCGACGAGGTGCTCTGCGCGTCGTTTACATTTGCTGGAAGCGCCTTCCCGATCCGCTATCTCGGTGCGACGCCCGTTTTTGTCGATAGCGAGGAGACGTCGTGGAACATGGATCCAGCGCTTCTGGAAGAAGCGATCCTCGATCGCATGAAGCGCGGCAAAACGCCGAAGGCCGCCATCGTCGTCCATCTCTACGGACAGAGCGCTGATCTTGACGCCATCATGGAGGTCTGCGCGCGCTACGGCATCCCCGTCATAGAGGACGCCGCAGAGTCGCTCGGAACGCTTTACCGGGGAAGACCTACGGGGACGCTGGCGCCGCTTGGCGTTCTGTCGTTCAACGGCAATAAAATCATTACCACTTCGAGCGGCGGCATGCTGCTTTGTCACGATGGGGATCTCGCCGCTCGCGGGAAATCTCTGGCGACCCAGGCGCGCGAACCCTGCCCCTGGTACGAACATCACGCCATAGGATTCAACTACCGGATGAGCAATGTTCTCGCGGCCATTGGCCGGGGTCAGCTCAAAACCCTTGAAGAGCGCGTAGCGCGGCGGAGAGTGATTTTCGATCAGTATACACGAATGCTTGCGCAACTCCCTGGCATCCGTTTTACGAGCGACCCGCCCTGGGGCCGTTCGAATCGCTGGCTCACCTGCATCCGGATCGATTCGGCGCTTTCGGGCGTTACCCCCGAGGAGATCCGTCTCGCGCTTGAGCAGGAAAACATCGAAAGCCGTCCGCTCTGGAAGCCGATGCACCTTCAACCCGTCTTCGGGGAGTGTCCAGCGTATACTAATGGCGTCTCGGAAAATTTGTTCAACGAAGGGTTGTGTCTGCCGTCAGGGAACGGGCTCTCCGATGCCGATCTCAATCGCGTCGTTGACGTCATTAAAAATACCGTGAGGAGCCATTGAACGAAAAAAAGAGGGATGCTTCGCGCCGGGGGGTATTTTATTCGCATGTTATCCTCTCCGGGATGTTGCGTTTCCCCTTCCGGCAGAGTACCATTAGTAGAAGGACTTCCATTAGAAGAACTTCCGCTCCGTCGAACTAATCCGTTTTCAGGAGCCCGCCGCACCGCGATTCACCATAATGCAACCGTTCCGAGCGAATCCGTCAAGGAGTACCGATGCCGATTTTTTTAATTAATGCCATGCTGAAATTTCGATTGCCGATACTTGTCATGCTTCATGCGCTTTTCGCGGCTTTCGCGCTCTGGCTCTCTTTTCTCCTGCGGTTCGATTTCACGCTGGGGGGACACGGCTACCCCGCCCTCTTTTTCATTTCCCTGCCGATCAACGTCGTCATTTTTCTGATTATTTCGGGATTCTTTAACCTTTACCAGGGCGTCTGGCGGTACGTGTCGGTGGACGATCTCGAGGACATCGTCAAGGTGTCTGCCCTTTCGTCGCTCATTTTTTTGGTTGTCATCGTGCTCAGCGGGAGATTCCCCGGGTATCCCCGTTCGATCTATTTTCTTGATTTCACCCTCTTCATCCTGTGCAACGGCGGCACCCGCTTTACCATCCGCGTTTTCCGCGAGACATTTCTTCCAATAAGCGATATGGCGCGTAATGTGCTGATTGTCGGTGCGGGAAGCGGGGGCAATGAGATCGCCAAGAGCTTGAAGACCGGAAAGAACAAACGCTACATTCCCATCGGCTTTATCGACTCCGACCGGAACCTTCTCGGCAAGCGCATACAGGGCATAAAGGTCCTCGGCGATCTTTCATCGATACGGTACCTGATCAAAAAACATCGAATCAACGAGGTGTTTATCGCGATTCCCGAGGCGACGAACAAGGTTGTCAAGGAGATCATGGACGCGGCAAAACTTCCCGATTGGGAGGTCAAGTTCAAGATTATGCCTTCCATGCTCGACATCATGAGCGGGCGTCAAACGGTGAACAAGATCCGCGATGTCTCCATTGATGATCTTCTCTCACGGCCGAACATCCAGCTCGACGACACGCATGTCCGGAAGCAGCTTGCGGGCAGAACGGTGCTCATCACCGGGGCGGGAGGATCGATCGGTTCCGAACTCTGTTTTCAGGTGGCGGCTTACCGGCCGGCACGGATGCTGCTCCTCGATGCAAGCGAGCAGAACGCCTATACGATCGATTCCGAACTCAAACAGCAGTACCGCGACATCAGCATTCACACCATCGTCGGCAGCATTCTTGACAACGGTTTCATGGAGCCGCTCCTCCGGCGCTACCCTCCCGACTTCATCTATCACGCCGCCGCCTATAAGCACGTCCACCTGATGGAATGGAACCCGATCGCCTGCCTGAAAAACAATGTTCTCGGCACGTCGATGCTCGCTTCGCTCGCCGAGCGTCACGGGGTCAGCCAGTTCGTCATGATCTCCACGGACAAGGCGATAAATCCAGGCGGAATCATGGGGCTTTCCAAACGTCTGGCCGAACGGGTCGTCCTCGAACGTTACCCGTCGAAAACGCTGTTCAATGTGGTCCGATTCGGCAACGTACTCGGATCCAGCGGGAGCGTAATACAGCTCTTTCAACGCCAGATCCGCGAGGGAGGGCCGGTCACGGTTACGGACCCGGACGCCAAACGCTTTTTCATGTCCATACCCGAGGCGGTGCAGCTGGTGCTGCAGGCGTCGACCCTTAACGAATCAAGGGCCATTTTCATGCTGGAGATGGGTGAACCGATCAAGATCATCGATCTTGCGCGGAACCTCATCGAGCTGTCGGGACTCAAGGTGGGGGAGGATATCGAAATCAAGATAATCGGCATGCGACCGGGCGAAAAAATCGAGGAGGTGTTGCTTTCCGAAATGGAAAACGTCATTAAAACGCCGTTCAACAAGATCCGGGTTCAGAAAAACCTGAACCTCGATCCGGACCGCATGGAGCGTTTTATCCATGAACTCAAGAGCAACATCGACCTCGGCTCAATCCGCGTTATCTACGAAGACGCCCGGGAGCTCGTCCCCGAAATGGCCGGGCACTCCTTCGATGAATTGACAAATAACATGTTTGCCTGATACCCCCGGTCGACAATCGGCCAATTTTCAGAATGCCCCCAATGGATAAACAATACGATCCCTCACTTGTCGAAGACCGCTGGTACGCCTTCTGGCGGGAACACGGGTTTTTCCATGCGGATGAAACCTCGGCCAGGCCCAAATTTTCTATAGTCATTCCGCCGCCGAACGTGACCGGCGTGCTGCACATGGGCCATGCGCTGAACAACACGCTGCAGGACATCCTCACCCGGTACAAGCGAATGGCGGGGTTCGAGGCACTCTGGATGCCGGGCACCGATCATGCGGGCATCGCCACGCAGAACGTTGTGGAGCGTAAACTTGCCAGAGAGAAGAAGACGCGACACGACCTGGGTCGCGACGCCTTCATCGAGGAGGTCTGGAAGTGGAAGGAGGCCCACCACGCCGTGATTTCGGGTCAGCTCAAGAAGCTCGGCTCCTCGTGCGACTGGGACCGCGAACGGTTCACCATGGACGAAGGGCTTTCGCGCGCCGTGCGCCGGGTATTCGTGCAGCTCTACCGCGAGAAGCTTATCTACAAAGGGAAATATATCATCAACTGGTGCCCGCGTTGCCGCACCGCGCTTTCCGATGAAGAGGCGGAACACCGCGAGGTCGACGGCAAGCTCTATCACTTCCGCTACCCCTTTGCCGACGGTTCAGGCTACGTGACCGTGGCCACCACGCGGCCGGAAACCATGCTCGGCGACACGGCGGTGGCCGTGAACCCGAAGGATGAGCGCTACCTGAACGTTCGCGGCGCGCTGCTCACGCTGCCTATTGCCGGCCGCGAAATCCCCGTCATCGCCGACGACTTCGTCGACCGTGAATTCGGCACCGGCGCGGTCAAGGTCACGCCCGCGCACGATCCGAACGATTTTCTCATGGGACTGCGCCATTCAATGGACCCCATCGTGGTCATGGACGGGGGCGGCCGCATGGCCGGGAACGTCCCGGAAAAGTATCGGGGCGTCGACCGTTTTACGGCGCGCACCATGGTGGTGGAGGAGCTGACCTCGCTTGGCCTCGTGGAAAAGATCGAACCGCACCGTCATGCGGTCGGCCACTGCTACCGCTGCCAAACGGTCGTGGAACCCTACTACAGCGACCAGTGGTTCGTGCGCATGAAACCCCTGGCCGAAGGCGCGCTCAAGGCCGCTCTGGACGACCGTCTGCGATTCTACCCGCCGCGCTGGAAGCGAACCTATATCGAATGGATGGAGAATATCCGGGACTGGTGCATCTCGCGCCAGATCTGGTGGGGACACCGGATACCGGTCTGGTACTGCCCGTGCGGCGAAACGATCGTGGAGGAGGAAGCGCCGTCGCAATGCCCCCGCTGCGGCAACGCAACGCTCCGGCAGGACGACGACGTTCTCGACACCTGGTTCTCTTCGTGGCTCTGGCCGTTCTCCACCATGGGATGGCCCGAACCGACCGGCACCCTCAAAAAATTCTATCCCACCGATGCGCTCATGACCGCGCCGGAGATCATCTTCTTCTGGGTAGCGCGCATGATCATGGCCGGGCTGCACTTTACCGGCGAACTTCCCTTCACCGATATCCTGTTCCACGGCACGGTGCGGGATAAATCGGGCAGGAAGATGAGCAAGTCGCTCGGCAACGCGCTTGACCCCATGGAGATCATTCCCGTGTATGGCGCCGACGCGGTGCGATTCTCCATCGTCATGATCACGGCGCAGGGCGCGGATGTGTTCCTCGGCAAAGACACCTTCGACATAGGCCGGAATTTCGCCAACAAGCTCTGGAACGCCTCCCGGTTCCTCTTTTCCACCATCGAGAGCCGCATAACGATCACGGGCCTGCCGCCCGTGGAGCGGCGCAAGGCTGAGGATCGCTGGATCCTGAGCCGGTTGCAGAGGGTTACCGAGGCCATGACCGCCGCGATCACCGGCTACCGGGCCAACGAAGCCGCGCATGCGATCTATGACTTTACCTGGCACGAGTTCTGCGACTGGTTCGTGGAGGCCAAGAAGGCCGATATTTACCAATCGGAGGATGAGCAGCGGAAAAACGACGCCTGGGCGGTGGCGGTGTACGTGCTCGGCTCCATCCTCAAGCTGCTCCACCCGATCATGCCCTTCATCACCGAGGAGATCTGGTCGCACCTGCGGGAGAAGGCCGACTTTCCGGCCGTTATCGACTCCCCCTCGATCATGGTCGCGCGCTTTCCCATCGCCGACAACGGTCTCCTCGATGCGCCGGGCGAACGGCTCTTTACGCAGGTCATCGAAATCGTCACGGCGTTGCGCACGATCCGCTCGGAGAACAATGTGCCTCCCGACAAGGTCGGCCGCGCGATCGTCATCCCGGCGACCGACGCCGATGCAGAACTTCTGCAAACCCAGACGCCGCTCATCAACCAGCTTGCAAAGCTCTCGGAAACGGTCATTGACCCGGCCGCGCGCCGGCCGTCCTTCGCCGGGTCTGCGGTGGCGGCGGGCATGCAGCTTTACCTCCTGCTGGAAGGGCTCATCGACCGCAAGGTCGAGATGGACCGTCTCGGCAAGGAGATCGCCCGAGTCAACGGGCTCATCGAAAATACGAAGAAGCGGCTCGAAAGCGAGGCATTCGCCTCCCGCGCTCCGGCGGATATTGTGGCAAAGGAGAAGGAGAAATTCGAAGGACTGCTTGCCAATAAGGAGAAGCTTGGGAAGAGCCTGGCGGCGTTGGAGGAGTTACCGACGGAATAACCTTATCGGTCTATGAGGCCGAAGTACAGTGGAGTCTTGAAAAGTCCGTTCGTGGTGAATTTGTCGAACCATGAACGGATTTTTTTTCAGGGTTTAATTAACGGTCCAGCAATGAATAAAGCTAATTTAATTTTAACGTCGGTATACATGCCTGCGTTGATTACAATTTTTTTCATTCCATTCATGCCCGGAGTTTTAATCTGTTTCTCGTTCAAAAAATTTTTCCAATCTTTAAAACATTTTTGTATTTTAGGTTTTTTGTTACCTTGGAATTGACGGTTGATTCCACGAAAATATTTCCTCACCACCTTTATTACAGGGTCATCATCATCAAATTTCTTATTAGGTAGCATTACTACTAGAACAACATATTTTTTAGCATCCGATATTTTGTAGTCATCAACTAATTTTTTATAATCTTTGTAAATTTTGCTGATATAGTTTTGTATTTTATCCGCAGTGGCAACAGCCTTAAATTCAACAACACACTCAGGAATATACTCAGCTTGCCCTGTTGGTTTTTTTAAAATTGCAAGATCATACCTTTTCCCCCACTCTCGGGCTACAATAAAATCCCTAGGGGGAAAGCCAGATTGCTTTTGCCGATCTAGATATTTGCATTGAAACTGATAGGCTATTTCATCACGTATTGCAAGCTCACACTTGCCGGTCGCAGCCAGAAATGCGAATCGATTATCATTAAGATTCGCATTTTGACACGAGAACAATTCAGTAAGTTCTTTGAGGAAATTAAATTTCTGCATGATCCCCCCCTTTTATCGTTTGGTGAAAGATGTTGAAGATTTCAATTTTTACATAAAAGCCGCTGCAAAGTTCTTTTCAAATCCTTTGGTTTTAAAGCGTACAATATAATTTCCTGCCGGTAAAATATTTCTCAGAGATAGCCGATGTGCGCCAGCAGTTGCTATGTCTGAAGAATTAAAAACTTGCTTACCACGAATATCAAAAAGGGAAATATTCACCATGGCAGACGACGGAATTGAATAATTAACCACACCATTTCGGGCGTTGCAGGATAAGATGAAAGATGAATTACATTTCTCAATAACTGACGTTGCTGTGGTTGTAAAACTCCAGATGTTTGACCAAGAACTTGTACCGATATCATTACTCGCATGCACACGCCAATAATAAGTAGTATTGTAAGAGATATTCAAATAGTAATCATTTGCGCCAAACGGTTCAAGGCCTGAATCAACATCCGAAGAAAATGTTGACGTTGTTGAAAGTTCTATATTGTATTCTGAAGTTCCGTCTGCACTCCAATTCATCGTAATAGAATTGCCTTGATATGAAGATCCATTTGTCGGCGAGATAAGGGTCGGTGCTGAAGGCATCGTTAACGTTTTAAAACTCCATACGTTAGACCACAAACCTGTTCCGGCAGCATTACTTGCGTTTACCCTCCAATAGAACCATGTGTTAATTGCAGCTCCGTTTATAGCATCTATCATATACTCATAACTGCCAGTAAAACAAGTTTGATTCAAAACCGTTGACGAAAATGTCGCATTTGTAGACATGCATACATTGTATGATGTTGCATACGGTACAGAATACCAATCTAGACTCAGAGTTGCCGTGTCTTGACCTGTAGCACCATTAGCCGGTGACGTAAGAATCGGAGTGATAGGCGTCGTAAGTGTTGAAAAACTCCAGATACTCGACCAACTGCTATAAGGAGAACAACAAGGTTCTGCTTGTAGCCGCCAATAATATGTCGTATTATATGACAGATGAATAGAATTTAAAATCATTGAATCTGGAGTGAGTGCTGTAGTTATGCCACCTGTAACAGTATCATAAACAGGTGAAAATGTCGAATTCGTTGATATATAGATGTAATAAGCATCAGCACCTTGAACTGATTCCCATAAGAATTTGAGGGGAATCGCTTCATTATTTGCGTTGTTCGACGGCGAAACGAGACTTGGTATACTCAGTTGGCCGGGCTCGCTTGTTGTAAAACTCCATATGCTTGACCAACCCATACTAGTACCCGTATACGCTGCAACTTGCCAGTAATATAATGTGTTGCTGTCAAGTACATTACTCTTTACAGAATAATTATTTGCTGTTGAATCGACAAAGAAAACAAGGGGATAAAATGACGAATTTGTTGATACCTGTACTCTATATAAAATCGCATTCAACGCTGTATTCCATGAAAGCGTAAGTGATGGCGGTTGGTCTGTTATTCCATTCGCCGGTGAGATGAGAATTGGCGGCACCGCTTGAGTTTGTGCCAACACACAGCCCCAACAGATCGACAAAAGCATCACCAACCATCGTGCAGTTTTCATCCAACATCCTTGTTATCGCAGCATAGTAACAGCAAAATAATAATTATTTCGCAGCTCCCCCCTCGCATTATCTTATCCAAAGCAACTTATTCTCTTGGGCGAAATCAATTTAATATCGTTATCAGCCTCTGTGTAAGTCAATTCAATATTAATTTTCTGTACCTTATTTCCTCACCACCACTCCGGCTTCGACTCCCGTATCATCAGCTCCCTCGCCGCAAGCCGCACATTCTTTCCTTCGAAAAGCGCCTTATAGACCTCCCGCGTGATCGGCATCTCGATGTCATGCTTCTTCGCGAGCGCGTAGACCGATCTCGTGGTCTCGACCCCTTCGGCCACCATGGTCATTTTTTCGAGCGCGCCTTCGAGCGTGAGACCCGAGGCGATGAGCTCGCCCATCCTCCGGTTGCGGCTGTGGCGGCTCGTGCAGGTGGTGATCAGGTCGCCGATGCCCGCCAGGCCGGAGAATGTAGACTGATGCGCGCCGAGTTTTTTGCCCAGGCGCATCATCTCGGCGATGCCGCGCGTCAGGAGCATGCCCTTGGTATTGTCACCGAGGCCAAGGCCGTCGCATATGCCCGCCGCGATGGCGATCACGTTTTTCACGCTGCCCGAGAGCTCCACGCCACGCATGTCCGGATTGGTATAGATGCGGAAGGTCTCGGTCGAAAACGCCTTCTGCACCATGAGGGCAAGCGAATGATTCTCCGACGCGGCAACCACGGCGGTGAGTATGTCGCGCGACACCTCCTCGGCGTGCGAGGGGCCGGAGAGTACGGCGATGCGGCCGGCGGTCATGGCCGGCAGCTCTTCGAGCAGCACGTCGCTCATGAGTTCGAGCGTGCCGGTTTCGATGCCCTTGGCAACCACGACGAACCCCTTGATCGCCGCGAGGCGCTCTTGCGGCACGGAGGCGGCGAGATGCCGCATGGTCGCGCGCATGGTCTGGGCCGGGACCGCGGCCACCACGATATCCGCGTCTTCAACGGCACGGGCGATATCGTCGGTGATCGCGACCGGCTCGGGGATCAGGATTCCCGGCAGCTTCGACGGCAGTTCCCGCTCGACGGCAAGCTTCTTCGCGACCGCGGGGTTGAACTCCCACATGGCAACGTTATGCCGCCGCTTTTGCAGGAGCGCCGAAAGCGCGATCGCCCAGCTTCCTGCCCCCAGTATCGCAATTTTCATGAGCGCTCCTTGCCGTCAAAGTTACTCTCGCCGTCCGCCGCGCCGCGCATGCCGTGTTCCGGTTTCTTGATGCTGCGGAATTCGAGCTTTATCGGGCAGCCCTCGAAATCGTAGGTCGCATAGATCCTGTTTGTCAGGAATCGGACATAGAGCGGCGCGACGTTCTTCGGGTTGGTGACGAAGAACCGGAAACGGGGATACGGCGCGTCGACCTGCCTCGCCCCGAGGAACCGCACCGGCTGCTTGGGAATTGCCGGATGCGGATGCGCCCGGACCCAGGTGAAAATATTGTCCTCGAATTCGGCGGCCCCGAGGCGTACGGTCATGCGCTCCCTGATCTTCATCGCCTCGTCGATCAGGGCCGGTATCCGCCGTCCGGTGAGGGCCGAGGTAGCCAGCATGGGCAGCGACCTGAGCTCCTGGAAGTCGCGCCTGACACCGGCGACGAGATTGTCGAAGGTATCGTGCTTCTTTTCGGCGACGAGATCCCACTTGTTCCAGAGCAGCAGCATACCCTTGTGCAGCTCCAGGGCCTTGCGCACGATGCGCAGGTCCTGAACCCCGAGCCCGTCCGAAGCGTCGACGACTACGGCGCACACGTCGCAGCGGTCGATGCTTTTTATCGCCCGCAGGTTGAAGTAGTATTCGAGATCCTCCTTGACATGCGATTTTTTGCGCAGCCCGGCAGTGTCGATGAGGATCACGGGGCGCTCCTTGTAGATCAGGGGGGAGTCGATCGAATCGCGCGTGGTGCCCGCCGCGTCGTTCACGATCATGCGCTCCTGCATCAGCAGTTTATTGACAATGGATGATTTGCCGACGTTCGGCCGTCCAACGATGGCAATTCGTAACGCGGCGCGGTCCTCTTCCTCCGGGGCGCCCTCGGGAATGCCGGTCTTCGTTGCAAGTCGCGCGGCATCGTCGAGCACGTCGGCCACGCCGCTGCCGTGCAGCGCGGATACCGGCCGCGGTTCGCCGAGCCCGAGATTCCGGAACGCGTCGATTTCGAACTGCATGCGCGCCGATTCTGATTTATTGACAACAAGAATCGTTTTAGCGGCGGCACGCTTCCGAAGAAGCCGCGCGATATGCTCGTCCTCGGCGGTGACGCCGGTGCCCGCTTCCACGACGAAAAGCACCGCCGATGCCTCGTTCACGGCGAGGTCAACCTGATCGTTGATCGAGCGGTGCAGTGTCTCCTTCTCCCGCATGGTGAAGCCGCCCGTATCGACAAGCGTGAATTGGCCGCCCTCCCAGGCAAAGGGGCGGTAGTTACGATCCCGGGTTACGCCGGGCAGATCGTCGACCACGGCGGCTCGTTTGCGGAGAATGCGGTTGAAAAGGCTCGACTTGCCCACATTGGGCCTGCCGACTATGGCAATGATCGGTATCATGGAACCTGAGCCAAATTCCTGAACTCGGCATGGGGTGAGGAGCGCTGAAAAGATAGAGATTTTAAAGATACATAATTGCTGGCGCCGTCCGAAGCGGGGCCTTAGCGACTTATTACGATCACCGAAGCGGCAAAACCGCCCCCGGCGGTCGAAAGTTTTGCGAACATGACACCCGGAGCGAAGCGGCCAAGGTCAACCGTAAAGCGTCGCTCTCCCGCCTCGATCTCCCCTTCAAAGAGTGTGGTGAGCAGCTTCCCCCTGACATCGACCAGCCAGAGTTTGGCCATTTCGGTTCCGGGCAGGAATACCAGCACCTCTGCAAGGCTTTGGGAGCGAAATGTCCGCACCTGCATTGTCGGCCCACTGCGTCCTATGTGGCGGCCTGAAAAAGCAACGCCGGTTACGACGAACTGGTCGGCCCCCACATAGGGCGCGGTGGAAACGGGCACGCTGTCACCAAAAAAGTCATTGCCGCCGTTGCCCGTCATCACGAGCCCGGTTGCCAGGCGGGGGTCCGCCTCTTGCAGCTTATAAGCGGCGCACGAGGCAAGGCCGCCCGCGGCGCCGCCCGGGTTCACGAACGCAGGCCGTACCGTTATCGCCCCCGAGTCCGCCGGCTTGGGCAGAATCGCTGTTCCGGAATCATCGGCTTTGTTTATGAATGCGCCGTAGTAACAATTATGCGCAAGATTGATGGCATTGGTCGTGTTGGTGATTTCGAGCGAATAGCTTGCCGTGCATGCGGTGTCCACGTAGAAGATGTTGTTGGCAAAGAGGTCATTGGAAGGTTTCCCTCCGTTCCACTCCCACGCGCGCAGGAGCGGGATGTTCAGCTTTGAACCGATGTAAATCGTATTGTTATAAATCAATCCGTCGGTCACCTGCCCGCCTACGGTAAAGGTGGCGCCATCCCGGTACCCCGAGTCGGGGTAGACGTAGACTGAGCGACTGATGCCGTCATCCTGGCTGATGTTATAGCGGATGATGAACCGGGTGCAGCTGTCGGTGACTCCTCCTCCCGGACTGCACATGAGCATGAAACCGCCCTGGTTGTCGTGGCTGTAATTGTACTGCACGATCGTTCCCCGTGTCCCATAATCGACATCGTAGGCCATGCCGTCGTTACACCCGATCATGCCGGTGACCTCGTTGAACTGGATGGTGCAGCTGTCGGAGGAGAACGGCCAGATCCCGGCGGCCGGATCCGTGGCCCGCATGTGGCCCCCATTCACCACGTTATGCTCGATGAGGCCATGGTTCGTGCCCCAGAGTTTAATACAATCCCCGCCGATATTTTCGAGCAGATTGCCGCGGATGATGACATCGGTCGAGCGGCTGCTGCTGTTCTGGCAGATGCCGTTACGGTCGGTATTCACTAAGTGACAATTCTGGATGATGAGCGAATCGAAGGCGCCGCCGTCGAAATAAATGCCGCACCCCTCGGTATTGGTTCCTTTTGTCAGATCGCCATTTACATCATGCACATAGAGTCCGTTCACCTGGATATGGCGTCGCGTAACACCGCCGGTCGAACTCAGGTGAACGCCGCTGCGCCGCCTGGTGGCCCGCGTCGATGTGAGGTTCGTGACTTCGAGATGGTTGATTTCCCAGTAGTCGACGCCGCTCACGAGCACGGCGTCGGAGTCGCCGTTGCCGTCGATTCGCGGCATAGCCGACGAAGTTGAAGCGCCGAAGCTGTCGACAACGATCGGGTAACCGCTCGTCCCCGACCCATTCACCTGCATGGTCCCGGTCCAGACCGACCCCGCCTTGAGCTTTACCGTATCCCCCGGCAGAAAAGTGGTTGTGTTGAATTTGGAGAGGGTCTGCCAGGCCGTAGCGGGCGAGGTTCCGGCCAGGGCGTCGTTGCCGTTTACCGCATCAAGAAAGTAGGTGGCCCCGGATATGGAATAGCTCAATGCCGCGATCAGGACTCCTGTTGAAATAATCAGGGTGCGCGCTCGTCGACGATGTATGGGTTCGGGCTTCGGCATGATCAGGGTCGGTACGTAAGTTTACAAGTAATATCACCTCGCGCCGTTCGTAGTGAGCCGGCCTGCGCTCCCGCCTGTCGAAGCACGCCATGAACGGCTCTTCAGCGGTCTCCTTTAAGATAAATAATGCTTGCAGGATATGATAGTATCACTGAACCTATTTTCCCTGATTGCCATGCATAACTGCATCGTGATCTGCGGACCGACCGCCTCGGGCAAGACGCGGCTTGGCGTACTCATTGCGCGCCGATGTAACGGGGAGATCATCTCCTGCGATTCCCGCCAGGTGTACCGGGGAATGGATATCGGTACCGGCAAGGACCTGGCCGAATACGGTAACGTTCCGTACCACCTCATCGATATCGTCGCACCCGCCGAAATCTATACCGTTCACCGTTATCAAGCCGATTTCAGCCGGATCTTCGCGGAAATAACCGATCGTCATAAGATGCCGGTGGTAGTCGGCGGCTCCGGGCTCTACCTCGAAGCGGTGCTGCGAGAGTATGCGCTCCCCGAAGTGCCGGAACACGCCGCGTTCCGTACCGAGCAGATGCAACGCGACAGGGAGTCTTTGACGCGGGAATTAGCCGCCCGTGCGCCTGTCCTTTACAAAACGACCGACTTGAAAAGCAGAAAAAGAATCGTGCGCAGCCTCGAAATCGCACGGTTCGCCGATCCGGCAGGCAGGCAGGAGCGAATGACGCAGACGGCTCCGGCGCTGGCGCCCATGGTGCTGGGCATTGCCATCGAGCGGTCCCTTCTTCGCGAGCGGATCGCGGCGCGCCTCACGGAGCGGCTCGATGCCGGAATGGTTGACGAGGTGAAGCGCCTCATTGATGCCGGGATTTCCCGTGAACGGCTCGCCATGTTCGGGATGGAGTACAAACATATCGCCCGGTACCTGTTCGGCGAAATCGATTACGATACCATGGTCCTTGAACTCTGTCGCGACATCTGCCGCCTTGCAAAGCGGCAGGAGACCTGGTTCCGCGGCATGGAACGACGGGGCGTGAGAATCCACTGGATAAAGGAGGGGAGCTTCGACGAAGCGATAACGGTGCTGGGAGGAGAAGGGGGCATGAAAATATCGCCGGTTTAGTATTTTCTTGAAATGTCCATAACCATTTCGCCGCTCTCCAAGGTGTAGGCCAGATGCCGCTGTTTCAGTTTTTTCTCCTGGCTGTCACCTTGTACTACCTGTGCGCCGTGCTCTTCCTGCTCCGCGGTTTGCGTCGCCTGCCTTCCCCGGGCGCGCCCGCGAATCTCTCCTTCTCGATCGTCATCGCGGCGCGCAACGAAACCGAAAATATCGGCCCCTGCCTCGAATCGATTTTCCGGCAAAGCCTGCCGAAGAGCCGGTACGAAGTGATTGTGGTCGATGACCGCTCGACCGATGCGACCGGGGCTATCTGCGCCGAGTTTGCGAATCGCTTCCCGAACATGCGCACCCTCCAGGTCAGCAAAACGCCCCCGGGCATTGCTCCGAAGAAATACGCGATTTCGAAGGGGGTCGAGGCGGCAAAATACGAAGTCATCGTCTTCACCGATGCGGACTGTCTCGTTTCGCCCGCCTGGCTTGCCGTCATCGACCGCTGTTTTACCGAGACGACCGGCCTCGTGCAGGGGATCGCCTATTACTTCCGGCCGCAGGGCATGCACCCCCTGCTCTTCGGCCTGCAGGCCGTGGATTTTCTTTCGCATGGGATCGTGGCTGCTTCCGCGATCGGGGCCGGCATACCGATCAATTCGAGCGCGAGCAACTTCGCATTCCGCAAAAAGGCGTTCGACGAAATCGGCGGATACGGCTCGGCCGCACAGAAGGTGGTGTCGGGCGACGATGACCTCCTGCTCCAGCGGATCGCGGGGAGTACATGGCTGGTCCGCTTCATGAACGACCCCGAAGGAGCGGTCGCCACCGCTCCCACCAATTCCGTGACCGGAATCTTCGAGCAGCGCAAACGATGGGGCTCCAAGACCGTGAACTACTCACCGCGCCGGGTGGCTTTCTTGAGCGGGGTCTTCCTGTACTACTGCGGTATCGCTGCAGCGCTTGTCACCGGGATCTTTGAGCCATCCTATCTGCTTCTATTCGCCGTAATGCTTGCAGCAAAAATCACCGGCGAGTACCTCCTCATGCTGCCCGGCACCGCGCTCTATAACCAGAAGCAGCTGCGCAAGTACATCCTGCCTGCGTCGCTCCTGCAATTGCCGACCGTGCTCGCGGCCGTGGTGTTAGGAGTATTCGGGAAGTTTTCGTGGAAAGGGGAGAGATTTAAGAGAGAAGTGGGGTGAAAAATGCAAAAAAAGATTCATCTTCCCCCTTAAATCATAACTTTCATAAAGGCTCAGCAAAAAACTAATTTTTCAAAGTCCCGCATACTCTGCGGGGCGTTCCTGAGGGAAGGATGCCTCTACCGAAGAACCTGACGGTTTTCCACCCTATTCATGGAGAAAGAATCATGACGCAACGTAAAATCAACCTTGACGACCGGCTTCTTGCCGATATCGTCAAACCGAACGAAATCGAAGCGTATATACCGGCCCTCGCCGCCGCTGAACAGATGCTCGCCAACCGGAACGGGCCCGGAAACGACTATCTCGGATGGCTCGACCTGCCCCGGAAAACCCCGGAATCGCTTGTCGCCTCTATCAATGAAAAAGCGTTGGAGCTGCGCGACAAGGCCGACGTACTTATCTGCATCGGTATCGGCGGGTCCTACCTCGGCGCGCGCGCGGCCATCGATTTTCTGTCGCCGTCCTTCGACGATCTGCGCACCCCGCGCGTGGTCTTTGCCGGACACACGATCAACTCCGATTATCTCGCCGATCTCCTGACCCTTGTCAAAGATAAAGAGGTTGCGGTCAACGTGATCTCCAAGAGCGGCACGACGACCGAACCCGGTGTCACTTTCCGCGTTGTCCGTCAGTGGATGGAGAAACGTTACGGCCGCAACGAGGCGGCGAAGCGCATAGTGGCCACGACCGATCCGAAGTCCGGCGCGCTTCGAAAACTCGCCGGCGAGGAGGGGTATGCGAGTTTCGAAATTCCCGGCGACGTGGGTGGGCGATTTTCGGTGCTCACGCCCGTGGGCCTTGTACCGATCGCCGTGGCCGGGATCGATATCCGGAAGTTGCTCGAGGGCGCGGTCCAGGCTGCCGATTTCTGCACGGGGGGAGACCCGGCAGTCACTATGTCGGGCCGCTACGCGGTGCTCCGCAACATTCTCTTCCGGCGCGGTTACGCTACCGAGGTCATGGCTTCGTTCCAGCCGCAGCTTCACTTTGTGGGAGAGTGGTGGAAGCAACTCGCTGGAGAGAGCGAAGGAAAGAACAACACGGGCATTTTCCCCGCTTCGCTCGATTATACCACCGATCTGCACTCCATGGGTCAGTGGATGCAGGAGGGAGTCCGGACGGTCTTCGAGACTTTCCTCCTTATCAAGCATACCCGCAGCACGCTGACCGTGCCCCAGTTCAGCGACGACAGCGACGAGTTGAACTACCTTGCCGGGAAGAGTTTCGAGGAGATCAATCGCCGGGCGTACGCGGGCACGCTTTTCGCCCACCTCGACGGCGGGGTGCCGGCTTCGACTATCGTGCTTGACGACCGCTCCGAAGAGACGCTCGGGCAATTATTTTACTTTTTTGAAAAGGCAATCGGGCTCTCCGGTTATCTCCTGCGTGTTAACCCTTTTGACCAGCC
>Ga0181530_10000987_pt1 | contig 36329 bp, 35 predicted proteins | sample PEATcosm2014_Bin_42_FD_119769 | JGI IMG/M metagenome (GOLD analysis project Ga0181530, IMG submission 119769) | Peatland microbial communities from MTU Mesocosm Facility, Houghton, MI, USA - PEATcosm2014_Bin10_60_metaG | ecosystem: Environmental > Terrestrial > Soil > Wetlands > Peat | place...
AAGTCACGATCAGATCCCCTTGCCGATCGCCCTCGCGCCCCATCGCCATCCCACAATTCCCGATCAGTCCCCCCGCTTCACACAGAATCAACCAAAGCCGACTTCGTCAACGGGCTGCTAAACAGCGTCAGCATCTCGTTGAGGCGCATCGCCGCGAGTTCGGATCGCCGCCAACCTGACGTCGCTCCTAGCAATTGATCAGCAAAATTGCACGCTGCAGCTACGCCGATCAGCACTACGGATATCTCAAGCGCCACCCCGCTCGCATCAACCGGCAGCAATCTGCCAAGTTGTGGCGCAAAAAACTGTAATATAGGAAATATTGCTCCCAGTATGGCAAAGACAATTGTCGCGCCACGCAGCAAATGGACCAATCTCCTTTTCTTGATTTTCTCAGTATTATATGAGTCAATCGCACTACCAGTTGTTGTGCGTATTGATATAGTTTTTCTACGTTTCTTAAATGGTCGTCATTTTTCCCAATTCGGGAAAGGGCAGCGCCGTGGCGAGCACGCGACGCCGTGAGAACTCACGCTCCGCAGCAGGAGCGGCTGATGGTATTACCACAAAACTTAAAGTAGCGCATGCCGTGCCCTGACGGAAGTCGGCAAGTTGGTTTGCAAGCGTACCGATGCACAGCCGCGGTCAAGCGATCCGTCGTCCGCTCTGAAGCAGTCTCGTTCGGCAATCAAGATGATTCTTCTCGGGAGCGGGCAACCGCTGCGCAACATCCTCACCAAAGCGCGCTGGTTATGGCGGGCTGCTGATCGCCGGCTCGCTGACCTTGTTGCCGGGACGGCTCTTGCACCACGTGTTCCCCGGTTAGAGCGGCGGCGCAAGCGCGTCCGACCCGCGCCAGCGGATCATGTCCCCGCAGACAGCGCCGCTGAATCCGGAGCGCGGATAACCTGCCGGTAACTGATCTCTGTCACTACTGGCTCTGCAATTTTTCAGGAGCCGTGATGGTCAGGCTTGCACGCTGCGCGAAATGGGTTGCGGCAATCGGCGCGCTGCTCCTCGCCCTGCTGATTGGCGCGGTGATCGTGTGCTTCGGCGCTCCACTTGCCTTTGGCATCGGCAGCGACATCGTCGTGGCGAGGCCGGGGCCCGTTGCACTGGCCTTGGAGGCCGGAGCGGCAATCCTGCTCTGGCGCCTCTCGCGGCGGCGCTTGCCTTACGCCGCGAAGTCGATCACCTGACGCACCGGCGCGCCGGATTTCAGCGCGGCGAAGCCCTCGTTGATTTCGGCAAGCTTGATGCGGCCCGAGATCAGGTGATCGAGCTTCAACCGTCCCTGTTTCCACAGCGACAGCAGCCGCGGCATGTCAACCCGGAAGCGGTTGCCGCCCATCGAGGTGCCCTGGATCTTGCGGTCGCGCAGGAAGTCGAAACCGTGCAGCTCGATCTTCACACCCAACGGCACCATGCCGATGATCGTTGCGGTGCCGCCGGCGCGCAGCATGCCAAACGCCTGCTCGGCGGTCGCCTTGGTGCCGAGCGCCTCGAACGAGTAGTGGACGCCGCCGCCGGTCATCTCGCGGATCGCCTTTACCGGGTCTTCGATGTTGCTGACGTTGAGCGTGTCGGTGGCGCCCATTTGCTTGGCGAGTTCGAGCTTTGACGGCTGGGTGTCGATCGCGATGACGCGCTCGGCGCCGGCGAGCGCGGCGCCGTTGACCGCCGACAGCCCGACCCCGCCGCAGCCGATCACCGCGACCGTCGAGCCGGGCTCGACCTTGGCGGCGTTGAACACCGCGCCGACCCCGGTCATCACCCCGCAGCCGACGAGGGCTGCAACATCGAGCGGGATCTCGGGATCGATCTTCACCATCGAATTCTCGTGAACCAGCATCTGTTCGCCGAACGACGACAAGTTGAGGAACTGGTTCATCAAGGTGCCGCCCTTCCAAGTCATGCGGCGCGAGACGCCGGGCAGCATCTTGATGCTGGTGTCCTCGCACAGATTGGGATGGCCGGTAACGCATTGCGAGCAGGTGCCGCAAAACACCGACAGGCAGGTGATGACGTGGTCGCCAGGCTTCACATAAGTGACCCCCTCGCCCACCGCCTCGACGACCGCCGCCGATTCATGGCCGAGCACGCACGGGGTCGGGTGCGGGTAGAGCCCCTCGATGAAATGCAGATCGCTATGGCAGAGGCCGGCAAACGCGGTACGCAGCAGCACCTCGCGCGCCTTCGGCTTTTCGAGGCTCACGTCCTCGATCGTCAGCGGCTGATGCGGCGCATGCAGAACGGCGGCTTTCATGGCGAGACTCCTCCCCGAGGCAACGACCCCATGCTAGCGCACCGACGCGTCCCGGTCACTCCGCCGCGGCGGGCCACAGTCAGCGCGACGGGGGCTCGATATATTGACCTGCTTCGCCCGGCTCGCCGGCCGGCGGCGGGATGATTGCGGGCGGTTCTGCCGCAGGCGACAATTGCTCGCCGCTTACGGGCTGTAGCTCGGCGGGGGACGAAGCGGGCGTGGCCGTTGCCGGTGGCGCGGCGCGAGGGACATGCTTTACCGGGTTCGGCACGGGCGGCGCCGATATCATCACCGGCTGCGGCGGAGGCGGCGGAGGCACGATCCCGACACAGGCCGCCAACCCCGCACCTGCGAAAGCGATCGCCGCCATCTTCCGCCATTTCCGCATCACGGGCATGCCACATTCCCCGATGTAGAATTGCCCTACTCTGCCCGCGCGCTCAAGTCCGGCGGTTGACCGGCGGACACAGGGTGTGGTGACAATTCGACGACCTAACGCTTGCGGCCGCTCGCGCCACCAATCACAGCTGAGTTCTCGTCTTCGCGCATGGCAGAAACCCGAGACGTTTCCAACGGCGCATCCCCAATCACCAGCGGGAGCCCCAACCCTCGTTCAAGCCGGCTGTTTGGCGCCGTCGGCATGTTGCGCCTTCTGCTTCTCGCCACGATCCTCATACCGCTGGGGCTGGGTGCGGTCGCCGCTTATCTGTCCTATCGCGCCAACTATGAGCACGCCACGGCATCGGCATCGGAAGCCGTCGCCGTGGCCGCGGAGAATACGGCCAAGGTCCTCGACACGCATCTATTGGTCGCCGCACGTATCGACGACCTCCTCGGCACGATGACGGATGATCAAATTCGCGCGATGGAGAAGCCTCTCCATGACATGGTCGCAAAACAGATCGCCGGGTTGCCGCAGGTCGCGGCGGCTTGGGTTATCGGCGCCGGCGGCCGCGAGCTGCTCAGCGCCCATGTATACCCGGTCAATGGCAGCCTCGATCAATCCAGCCGCGAGGACTTTCGCGCCTTCCAAAATTCCGATCTGCAAACGTATATCTGGATGCTGCGCGCGCGCAGCCTCGATACGGGGGAATACCAGCCGTACTTTACCGTGAGCTTGCGCCGAACGGGGTCTGACGGACGCTTCAACGGAATCGTCGTCATCGCGGTATCGGGCTCCTATTTCGCCTCGTTCTACGACTCGCTACTCGGCGGCTCCGAGCGTTACACCGCGAGCGTGCTCAAAGACGACGGAACCGTATTGGCGCAATTCCCGGAAGCACCGGGCGACGCGCCCGCTCAGCCGCTGCCGGATCCGCTTTTGGCCCGAGCGATCGCCAACGAGGCGCAAAGCGGGATCGCCGAGAGCGGTGCGCCCTTTGACGGCGCGGGAAGAATTGTCGCCGTCCGGCGGGTCGCGAACTATCCGGTCTATGTGACAATAGAACAGACCAGGGCATCGGTCCTGGCGGGATGGCTGCGATCCATCGTCGGCTATGTCGTAATCGGGGTGCCAGCGGCGATAGCGCTGTTCGCGCTGAGCCTCGTCGCACTCCGGCGCACTCGCCGTGAACAAGTGGCGCAGGCCCAGGTCAACGAGGCCATGGCCCGACGCGCGACCCTGGAGGTGCAGCTGCACCGCGCGCAGAGGCTCGAGGCGGTCGGGCTGCTCACCGCCGGCATCGCGCATGACTTCAATAATTTGATGACGGTGGTCTTCGGCAATATCGAGCGCTTGGAAGGCACGATCGACGAGGCCGATTCCAAGCGCCAAAAATTCCTGCTCGCCGCGAAAGACGGATGTGCAAGAGCCTCGGCACTGACGATGCGCCTGCTGGGATTCGCGCGGCGCGAGCCGAGCAACCCCCGACCGATCGACGTCAACGAGGTGGTCGCCGACACATTTCAAATGGCCCGGCAATCCGGCGACCGCGTCGCCACCGAGTTCCGGTTGGACAAGCAGCTCTGGCTGGCCAGCGTCGACCCCGACGAGCTTGCGACGGCTTTGCTCAATCTCGCGTTCAATGCCCGCGACGCCATGCCGGAAGGCGGGAAATTGACGGTTGAGACGACCAATTTCGCGCTCGACGAACTCGGCGCGGCCGAAGTCGCGCGCGTACCCGCCGGCGACTACGTTGGCATCTCGGTCAAGGACACCGGCCGCGGAATGCCGGAAGAGGTCCGCGAAAAGGCCTTTGATCCCTTCTTCACGACCAAGAGCCCCGGCAAGGGTACCGGGCTCGGGTTGTCGCTGGTCAATGCCTTCGCGACGCGATCGGGCGGGTATTGCAGGATCGAGAGCGCGCCGGGCCGGGGAACGACGATCAGGATCTACCTGCCGCGCCATCGCGCCGCGCGCGCAACGGATCGCCCCGGGGCCGAGACAGCCGAGGCGTCTGCCGGCTCACGCCAAGTTCGCCAGGATGCCAATATCGGCGGCGATCGTGTCGAGCCGCATTAACCGCACCTGCTCACGATTTTCACACCCGCCAGAACGGCTTATTGCATTCGCGCTCGGCCTCGTTGGGCGTGATCCCGATGTCGCGCAGCATTCGGTGGTCGAGGCGGGCGAGCTCGAGGCGCTCGCGGGCACGCCGCACCCAGCATCGCACGCGCGTCGCCGCGCCGTGAAACAGCTCGATGACCTCCGGGCTCGGGCGCTGCAATTCCACGTGCGACCGGTATCTTTGGAAATCGGAGTGGTTAGGGTGCACAGCTCTCCTCCTGCCCCCGATGGGGGGCGGTTCACGCCAATTCGATGCGGAGGTTGGCGACGAAGCCGGTTAGGCGACGGCCTTCTCGTCGCCGGCGGGGGTCATCCCGAGGCTTTCGCGAAAGCCCCGCTCGCCGGCGGCGGTGATGGTCACTGCGCGGCTGTCCTTGGCGCGGGTGATCCAGCCAAGCGCCAGCCAGCGCTCGGCCAGCGCCGCGCCGATCGCGCCGCCGATATGCGGACGTCGTTCGGTCCAATCGAGGCAGGCGCGGCACATCCGTTTGCGGCCCTTGCCGGCGACGAACAGATCGATCCCGAGATCGTGCAAGTAGCGCAGGCCCGTGTCGGTCAGGTGGCCGCCCTCGTCCTCGAGCACGATGTAGCCACGGCGGATCATCGCATCGGCAACCGCGACGCCGAGCCGGCCGGCGAGATGGTCGTAGCACACCCGCGCGTCGCGCAGCGCCGCGGCCTGCCGGGTCAACGGCCGGAAACGCGGACGGCTGTCGATCGCCACCGCGGCGATGGTTTCGAGCATGTCCGCGACCTTGGCGGAGCTGAGGCGGAAATAGCGGTGCCGGCCGGACGGGGTCGCGGTGATGAGACCGGCATCGGCGAGCTTGCCGAGATGGGCGCTCGCGGTCTGCGGCGTCACATGCGCGGCGAAGGCCAGTTCGCTCGCGGTCATCGCGCGGCCGTCGAGCAGCGCGGAGAGGATGTTGGCGCGGGCCGGATCGCCCGCGAGGGCGGCGATCTCGGCGATCATTGCTCCAGTAATCATGGGAGCGAGTTTACCATCGGGCGGCGCAAGCGGGCGGCCAATCGCTTCGGCGGCGGACGAAGCAGATTGCCCGTTATGCTTCGTCGGCGAGCCCGTAGACCGGTTGGTGAGCGCGGAAGCCGGCGAGCGGAAATTCCCCCAGCGGGACGACCGCGTTCCCGCAATGGCGCGCGAAATCGGCCGAGAACACGGTCGTGCGGCCGAGACGGCCGCACAGGGCTTCGAGGCGCGCCGCTAGGTTCACCGCCGGGCCGATGCAGGTGAAGTCGAGGCGGTTCGCGGCGCCGATATTGCCGTAGAGCAGCTCGCCGACATGCAACGCCAAGCCGAAGCGCGGCTTGGCCGGCTCGGCGCGCACGGGCCAATCGGCGAGCGCGCCAACAGCGCGGCGCATGTCGGCCGCCGCTTCGAGCGCTGCGCTGCAAATTGTCCGAGGGTTGTCCACGCCGGCGAGCGGGAAGATCGCCAGGAGGCCATCGCCCATGAATTTGAGAACCTCACCACCACGACGCTCGATCGCCGGCACCTGGCAATCGAAATAGCGGTTCAATAGCTCGATCAGCGCCGCGGACGGCATCCGGTCGGCCAATTCGGTGAACCCGCGCATATCGGAGAGCCAGATCGCGGCGCGCATCGTTTCGGTAAAACCGCGGCGGATCCGACCCGCGAGGATGCGCGCGCCGGCATCGTTGCCGACATAGGTGTCGAGCAGATTGGTGGCGGTGCGGCGCAACCCATGGATCTCGGTGACGCGGGCGAGCGGCGCGCTGAGCGCTTCGAGCGCCGCGCAATGGCGATCGGTAAAGCCGCCTCGGCGGCGCGTCGCCCAGGTCCCGACATGCACTTCGCCATTGCTGAACGTGACGGGAAAGGCGAGGTAGTCGGTACCGCCCTCGGCGCGCAGCTGGTCGAGGTGCGGAAAAGCGTGCGCCTCGGAGTCGTCGAGCCGCAGGCGGATCGGGCGGACGTCTTGATAGACGCGCGCGACCGGGCTGCCGCGAAAAGCGTCGCTGCCGAACACCTCGAACGACGCTTCGCCGATCGACGCGCCGGCACCGTGACGCCACTCGATGCGCCGACCCATGACCTGGGGGTGCAACGTGCGCACGAACATCGCCGCGCGCCATACCGGGACCCCGCTCGCAACAAGCCGGTCGCACATCTCGGTGATGACAGCTTCCGGCGTCGCGGCGGAGCGCGCGCCGCCGACCAGCCATTGGACAATACTCGCTATGTTTCCTCGCGAGGGCATGCCGCGCCAGTATTGCCGTATTTGGTGGGCGTAGTTCAGCGCCCGCCGGTTCCCAAATCGTCTGAATACCCGGCCTTCAGGCGGGGCCATTGGGCGAAGGGACGGCCATCGACACGGTAATTGTGCTGGCGTTCCGGCCATTGCGGCCAGCCGGCCGGTGAGTCCTCCCACCTCTCCCGCCGCCCGTAGACGGTCAAGTCGAGCAGCCGATAGCTATTGTCCATTGCCTCGACGCCGCGCCGCGTCGTCCAGTACGTCTCGAAGACATCGGATCCCTGTCGCAGGTAGCAGACGATGTGCATCATGCCCACGCGGCGTCCGACCAAGAGAGTTTCGAGTGAGGCCTGCGGGGCCGAGTACCAAGGCATCTCCCAGCCCATGAAGTCGTAGTACCGAACGCCCTCTTCGTAGGGGCCTTGGCAGAACGTGGCGTAGGTAACGTCGCGGGAATGAATGAAGGAGAGCTCGCGCACTTGCGACGTATAGAAGGTGCAACCCTCGCACTGCTCGGCCGCCGGGCGGCCGGCGTGCCACATGAAGTAGTAGGCGACAAGCAGCCGGCGTCCCTCGAACACATCCAAGAGCGTCACCGGCCCGCGTTGGCCAATGAGCGGAGTAGCACCATCCACCTCGACCATGGGGAGCCGCCGGCGGGCGGCCGCAAGCGCATCGCCTGCTCGTGTGTGAGCCTTCTCTCGAACCCGCAATGCGTCCAGCTCCGCCTGGAAGGTACTCCGATCGACTATCTTCGGAGCTCCAAGTTCATCTCTACCAGAGTCGTTCATCGCTCACTCCATTAGCTTTCTGGCTCGTGTTCTCAGGGAAGACGCTGATCGCCAGCAGTGCGAGCCGCGCGTTCAGCCATTCGTCCGGGGAGACGAAGGCATGGTCCTCGGGCATGGGGGCGTCACGTCGGTCAGTTGTAGGCGCACTTCGCGCGCCAGCCGGCCGGGCCTTCGGGGATCATGTCGAAGAAATGCCAAACGGCGCAGAGATCGTCGCCCGGCTCGAGCCGCTGGTCGGACACGCGGAGGATGCGGTCGCCGTCCCGGCGGAACACCGAAACGCCGGGGAGCCAGCCCGCCTCGCCGCGATAGCCCATATCGGCCGCGAAATCGGTGCCCTGGTGCGACAGCATGCGGAACCGCCAGCCGCGAGCGGCGGCAAACGCCGCCTGGGTCGCCGGATCGTCGGGCGAGGTGACGACAAAGGCGGCGCGGTTTTCGAGATGCGGCAGCACGCCGTTGAACCCGTCCGCCCACATCGTGCAGTTGGGGCAGGTCTTGCCCATGTTGTGGATGACGAACAGCGTGTCCTTGTCGCCGAAGAGTTGGGAGAGCCGAACCGGGCCGTCCTGCCCGGCCAGCTGGTAGTCAGCGACCGCCTCGGGTTCGACGCTGGCCTGCAGCGCCCGCATCTTGTCCCGCAGCGCCGCGATCTCGCGCCGGTATGCTGCCAGCCGGGCTGTCGTCTCTCGGTACGGCATGGGGGGCTTCCTTTCGTTGCGGCGAGAGCGAATCGAGCCACATCGCCAGCGTATCGAACTGCGATTGCCAATAGCGGCTGTAACGGTTGATCCACAGCGCCGCCTGGAGGATCGGGCCGGTGTCGAGCCGGCAGCTTTTGACCCGACCGGTGCGCTCTTGGGTCACCAGGCCGGCGCGGACCAGCACCTGGATGTGGCGCGACACCGCCTGCAGCGAGATCGTGAACGGCGCCGCCAGCTCAGTGACCAACAAATCTTTGCCATCGAGTTGGTTGAGTATCTCACGCCGGACCGGATCGGCAAGCGCGCCGAACACCAAGTCAAGGGTCCCTTCTGTGGGCTCGATGGAATCCATGGCGCGATGGTAACGCGCGTCGAGGCCATGATCAACAATATTGTTGAGTAATTGAATTCGCGACGGGCTGGCGTTGGCGCGCGCGGCGCGGCTAAGCTGACAGTAATGTCCAGCGGCGGGGGACGCGAATGAAGTGGCGCATCGGCGAGGTCACGGTGACCAAGATCGTCGAGATGGAGGTGACCGGCGGCAGCCGGTTCATCCTGCCGCAGGCGACCTATGAGGAAATCCTGCCGATTTCTTGGCTGCAGCCGCATTTCGCCGACGAGCGCGGCCGGCTCAAGATGAGCATCCATGCGCTGGTCGTCGAAACCCCATCGCGCCACATCGTCGTCGATACCTGCCTCGGCAACGACAAGACAGGGCGGCGCATCCCGACCTGGAACAATCTGGACCTGCCGTTTCTCGCGGACATGGCAACGGCCGGCTTCCCGCGCGAATCGATCGACACCGTGTTATGCACGCATCTTCATGTTGACCACGTCGGCTGGAACACGATGCTCGACGGCCGCAAGTGGGTGCCGACGTTTCCCAAGGCGCGCTACCTGATGGGCCGGGTCGAGTTCGCGCATTGGCGCGCCCAGCGCGAGCGCGAGGATATGGCGGCGGTGTTCGCCGACTCGGTGAGACCGGTGCACGAGGCCGGGCTCGTCGACCTGGTCGAGACCGATCACCGGGTCTGCGACGAGATCAGCCTGGTCCCGACTGTCGGACATACGCCCGGCCATGTCAGCGTGCGGATTTCATCGAAGGGTGAAGAGGCGCTGATCACCGGCGATTTCATGCACCACCCCTGCCAGATCGCGCACCCGGAGTGGTGCTCGACAGCCGACAGCGATCCGGAAATGGGCCAGCGCACTCGCGAGCGGATGCTCGCCGAGTTGTCGAGCCGCCCGGTGCTGGTGATCGGCACGCATTTCTCCGGCGCCACCGCCGGACGGATCGTGCGCGATGGGGATGCGTATCGGATGGATGTTTGATTTTCACAATGAGGCGGCGAGACATTCAACGGATTGGTTGAAAGGAAATTCGGGTGAGCGAACGCATCTTCGACGGGCTCAAGGTCATCGACTGCGCGAGCTTTATCGCCGGGCCGGCGGCAGCGACGGTGATGTCCGATTTCGGCGCCGAGGTGGTCAAGATCGAGCCGCCGGGCATGGGCGACCCGTATCGCCGGCGCGCGGTGCCGAATCCCGAACGCCCGCTCAACCCCGGCTTTTTCTTCGACAGCCGCAACAAGAGGAGCCTGGCGCTGGATTTACGCCAGGAGGCCGGGCGCGCGGTGCTCTATCGCCTGGTCAAGGACGCCGACGTGTTCATTACCAACTACCCGCCGCCGGTACGCCAGCGCCTCAGGATCACCTATGACGATCTGCGGCATTTGAACGAGCGGCTGATCTACGCCTCGTTCACCGGCTATGGCGAGACCGGCCCCGAGGCCGACAAGCCGGGGTTCGATGCCACCGCGTGGTGGGCACGCACCGGGTTGATGGACCTAGTGCGCGCCGGCGAGCACATCACGCCGGCGCGCTCGTTGCCCGGCATGGGCGACCATCCGTCGGCGATGGGCACGTATGGCGCGATCGTCACCGCGCTCTATCAGCGCGAGAAGACCGGCAAGGGCAATTACGTCGGTTCGTCGCTGCTGGCCAACGGGCTATGGGCCAATGCCTGCTCGGTACAGGCGGCGCTGTGCGGCGACGACGTCAAGCCGCAGCCGCCGCGCGAGGAGGCGCTCAGCGCCCTGCGCGTGCATTACCAATGTCGCGACGGGCGCTGGCTCCTGCTGTCGATCGCCGCCGACGAATGGCGATGGGACAAGTTCAAGACCTGCTTCGATGCGCCGATCCTTGACGACGAGCGCTTCGCGACCGACCCGCTGCGCAACCGGCATGCACGCGAGCTGGTCGCGATTCTCGACCGGCTGTTCGCCGAGCACGACCTCGCCTATTGGCGCAAGACGCTCGACGCGGCCGGGCTGATTTTCGGCATCGTCGGCCAGGTCGGCGATATCCGCCATGACGAGCAGGCGCTCGCCGCCGGTTTCCTGCGGCCTTATGCCGACGACCCCGATTTGTGGACGATCGACAGCCCGTTCTTCCTCGCCGGGCAGCAGAAGGTGCCGCCGCGCAGCGCGCCCGCGGTCGGCCAGAACAGCGACGAAGTGCTGCGCCAATACGGCTACGGCGACAGCGAGATCGCCGCGCTGCGCGCGGCGGGGGTCGTGGCTTAGACGGCGCTTACATGCCGGGGTCGTCGCCCGTGTCGCCGCTCGGCTTGCCCTGCAGCAGATCGCGGATGCGCCCGGATACCGTTTGACGCTGATCGCCAAGATCGCCAATCGCGTCGAGCACAACGCGGGCCTGCTTCAGTTTCTCCATCTGGTCGACGAAATCGGCCTTCGATTGCAGGAGCTTCAGCTTTTCTGCGAGGTCCTTGCGGGTGGTGTCGAGGCTGGCGACGGCGGTTTCGGTCTGCGTCGCGATGCGGCGCCATCGCGTCACCAGCGCGGTCCGCTGGTCCGGCGGAAAATTCGTGTCCTGTTCCGCGTCGGCCAGGCGCTTGTTGACGAAGTCGACCGCCGCCTTGCCGAATTTTACGACCTCGCCGTCATCGGCGAACGAGGCGAGCAGTTGCGCGACGGAGTGCTGGAACTGCTCGCGCTGGTTTGCCGGCACGTTGGGGTCTTCGTTCTTGGCGATGACGTCTTTGACCTTGCCGATCTTCTCCTGCAAATTCGCGAGGTTCCGGTTGAGCTCGGAAAAATCGTCGACCGAATCATCGGAAATCACCGGCTGCGACGGTGTCGTCGGCGTCGTCGACGCCGGCTTTTGGGACAGGGCCATGCTCGAAGCGGTCAGCAGCAGCAGGGCCGCGAGCGGCAACCGCGCCGTTTTCGGGAGTGTCGGCATCGCCTTCCCTCTCACAAAGGTGGGTGGAAATGATCCGGCGCGCGCCACTACAGTGTCAAGCCGCGCCGCCCGGCGCGCGGAGACCTCAGCACGGAGGGTAACCGTTGCCGCAGAATGAGTTGTCGCCGACTGCGCGGCTTGCCGCGCTGCTCGACCATCTGGGCATCGCCCGCGCCCATATCGCCAGCCAGATCCCGTCCGACATTGCCGGGCTTGCCGCCGCGCACCCGGAGCGGCTCGGCGGCATCGTCTGCGTGACCCCGGTGCGGCTCGATCCCGTGCCATTCGACAAGGTTGCGGAGAAGATGTTGCTCGTTGCCGGCGAGTACGGGCCGACCTTCGAGACGACGACCCGCGCCGCGGCGCGTTTGCCCGGCGCGCATCATTTCATCCTCGACGGATACGAGGCCGAAGGCTGGTCCGATACCGCCGCCGACCGCACCCACGAGCTCGTCGAGGCGATGGCGGTCTTCCTCGCCGGCCACGCCGCCGACGTGCCCAAGGCCGGCGGCGAGAGCAGCCATGCGGGCCTCAGCTACCGGATCGAGGGCAGCGGGCCGGCCCTCATTCTGCTGCCGTTCTTTCTCGCCGCCTCGCAATGGGCGCCGGCGGTGCCGGAGCTGGCCAAGCACTTCACCGTGATCACGGTCGGCGGGCGCTATCTCGGCGGTGTCGCGATGCTCGAGGACCGTGCCCAAGAGCCGAGCTACCGCGCGATGTTCCGCGGCCTGGTCGATGCGATGGCGCCGACGCCGGGCGAGGCGATCCTCGATGTCGGGTGCGGCGCCGGGTCGCTCGACCGCCAGCTCGCGCGGCTGGTCGACAACAAGATCACCGCGATCGACCCGAACACTTTCATGCTCGGCGAAGCCGCCGCGCTCGCCGCGGCCGACGGGCTTGCCGGGCGCATCGATTTCCGGCCCGGCAACGCCGAGGCGCTGCCGTTTCCCGAGGCGACGTTCGGCTGCGTCTTTTCGGTGACGGTGCTCGAGGAATGCAACGCCGACCGCGCGATGGCCGAGATGATCCGGGTGGCGCGGCCGGGCGGGCGGATCGCCATCGCGGTGCGCGCGCTCGACCTGCCGCAATGGTGGAACCTCGACCTGCCCGACCGGATCCATCGCAAAGTGACGCCGCTGGTGCGCTCGGTCGGCCCGAGCGGCGTCGCCGACGCGAGCCTCTACCGGCGGATGCGGCAGGCTGGGCTCACCGAACTCGTCTCCTACCCGTCGCTGATCACGCTCGACCGGCCGGACGGGCCGATCTGGCGGTATCGCGAGGACCATGTGCTGTCGATCCTCGACGCCGACGAGCTGCCGGTGTGGCACGCGGCGCGCGCCAAGGCCGCGGCCGAAGGCACGCTCATCGCCGCTCACGCGCTGCATTGCTGCGTCGGGACGAAGCCGGATTAGTACAATCCGCCGCTGCCAGGGCCTGGTTTGACCGGTTTTGGCGCCGGCGCATCGGCGCTCTCGCCCGCATCGGACGCGGGCGGCGCCGGCAACAGCGAGATCGGCGCCGAAGGCGGGGCCGGGCTCGGCGCCGCCGCGGCTTCGGTGGCGGGCTGAGGCTTGGGCGGCGTATCGGCCGGCACGACTGTCGGCGCGCTCGTCACCGCCGTCGGCTTCAGCGGCGGCGGTGCCAGCGTCGCGGCGCTCGGCAGGCTCGTCGATGCGGACGGATTTTGGCCCGGCGGTGTCGATACGGACGGAGCGGGCGCGGCGACCGGCGGCGCGGTGATCGCGGGCGCCGGCTTCGGCAGCGGTGTGGCAGGCGCGCTGGCCTCGATCGTCGGCGGGCTCGGCGGCGCCGGCTTTGGCGCGATCACCGCGGTGGCGATGGGGTTGACGGTCGGCTGGACCGCCGCCGACGGCGTGCTGGCGGGGACGGAAGCGCCGGTATCGTGCGGCGAGAAATGCGCGATGATGACGTTGGCGACGACGCCGACCGCGACCGCGTAGAAGAACGCGGCGGCCCGGCTCACCCCGAGCCGGGCCAGCTCCCTGAACATGCCGAGGATGACCCCCATCACTTTCTCACGCCCCTGATCCTCTCCGCACCCGGTTATATGCGGCGCCCCATCGATCTATTACCGAAATGCCAGAGCCTTACCAAGTTGATCTTCGACCGATGGGTGAAACCGTCACGACCTATCCGCCGCCAGAACTCGGCACCCCACCAGGCATTGTCAACGCCGCCCGAAGATGCCGATCGCGTGGCGGATCGCAGCGGGATATACCGGAGATGGGGCAATTTGATGGCGGAAGAGGCACGCCTCGGTGAATTTGATCACGTGCTCGTCGCCATTCGCCACGGCGAGGTCGATCAGCGCGTCGCGGTCGGCGTCGACCGGCTCGATATGCTCGGCGAGCGCCGTGCCGCCGCCAAAGCAGGCGTAGAGCGCGCACCCCGACTGCCAGGCGTGGCGGGCGAGCAGGCGCGCCGTCGGCTCCTCGACATGCGGGATGATGTTGCCGAGCGCGTGAACCGCGGTGACGCCATGGGCGAAGACGATGAAGGTGCGGATGTCGCGCGCATTGGCGAGAAAGACCCGGGCGAAGGTCTCGCTGAGCTCGGCAAGGAGGGTGTCGGGCCGGTCGTCGATTTCGACCAGATCGATGACCGGCGCGAATTCGGCGAATTCGGTGAGCCGGCCGAGCGCGGTGGTGATGTTGCCCGGAAGCCGCTGCTCGGGCGGCACGAGGGGGACCTCGCGGATCGCGCGGGACGGGCTCAGATGGCCGCGACGCATGTGTTCCGGCAGCGGCAGTTCGGCGTAGCTCGCCGCCCAGCTCGCGAGCGCCGCGGCCAGCTCCATCTCGCGCCGCTCGGTCGGGGATTCGGTCAGCGCCCGCGCGGCGTGCCCGACGCGGATCGCGCCATGCGTCGCCGCCGCCGAGAAGCCGGGCGCGAGCCGCGCGGCCCAGCAATCGAGCGCATGCTGCCACCACTCGAAGCGGAAATGCATGTCGAGGCTGAGGTACGAATCCCAATCGGAGAAGCGCTCGCGCCGGCCGAGCGCGGCGGTCCAGTCCTCCTCGCCGATGGCCTCGACCCCGCGCGGCCGCGGCATCATCCGCGCCTCGTAACGCCCGAGCCACCGCATCACAGCCTCGGGCCGGCCGAGCGCGCACAGCGCCTCGCAGACCATCGGGGCATGGTTGAAATTGCCGTTGTCGAGCTCCGGGCCGTAATTGGCGATCAGCGCGAGCGCCTCGTCGAGCGGCGCATAGTCGAGGTTGGGCATCGGGCCTCCTGTTACGCCAGCCGTCGAATTAATATAACAACATATACCTTGTTTTAATCATTTGGTCGCGTCAAGCGCCGGATATCCCGCCGATGGGCGGCGCGCCTGCGAGGCCTGCTCGTAGGCATAGGCGAGGCGCAGCAGGGTCGCCTCGCTCCAGGCGCGGCCGGTGAAGGTCGCGCCGAGCGGATAATCGGGCGTCTCGGCGCCGGCGAGCCCGGCGGTGAACCCGGCCGGGACCTGGACGCTCGGATAGCCGGGCTTAGCGGCGATCGCCGCCCCCGTGTTGCCGGCAAACAGCACCGCGTCGAGCTTGTGTTCGTCCATATAGGCGTCGAGGCCAAGTGTGGCGGCCGAGCGCACATCCATCGCCCGCGCCGACTTGTATTCGAGCTCGGAGAGGTCGCCCCTGGTCGCCTCGGCCGCGAGAAACAGATCCTGGCCGAAACGCAGGGCCCCGTCGGCATGGGCTTCGTTGAAGGCGATCACGTCGGCCATCGTGCGGATCGGGGTATTGGTCGCCCACTCGCTCAGGTAGGCGTTGAGATCGTGCTTCATCTCATAGACGAACACGATCGGGGGGCGCGCCGGGTCGAACTTGGTCTTGCTTTCCGGGTTGCGGTTGAGCACCGCCATCGCGGTGCCCGGACCGCCGATCCAGCCGATCGTCGGGATGTTGGCGCGGATGATCTCGGCGCCGGCGTCCTTCAACGTCTCGACGACCTCCTTCATCACCTGCGCCGAGCGCGGCGACAGCTTGCCGTAGTAGACATCATTGGCCGGATCGGCGGGGTCGCTCGGCAAGCCGATCCGCGCGCCCTTGAGTCCGTCCTTGTCGAGCACCGCGGTATAGTCGGCCGGGCGCTGCAAATACCGTGTCGCCGGGTCGAGCGGGTCGCGCGCCGCCAGCACGTTGAGCAGAATCGCCGCATCGCGCACCGTGCGGGTCAGCGGCCCGGCCGTGTCCTGGCTGTGCGCGATCGGGACGATGCCGGCGCGGCTGATCAGGCCGACGGTCGGCTTCACCGTCACAAGGCCGTTTTGCGTCGCCGGATTGAGCAGCGAGCCCGAGGTCTCGGTGCCGATCGCCGCGGCGCAAAGCCCGGCCGCGACCGCGACCGCCGAGCCCGAGCTCGACCCGCCGGGCGGCACGATTGGGATGTTCTTGTCGTTGAGCAACGGGACATAGGCGTTCCTAACCTGGCCGCCCAAGGAGCTGTAGCCGGCGGGCATGTCGATCGCGATGAAATTGGCGAATTCGGTGAGGTTCGCCTTGCCGAGGATCACCGCGCCGGCGGCGCGCAGCCGCTTGACGACCGTCGAATCCTGCTTGGCGCGCGCGCCTTCGAGCGCCAGCGACCCGGCGGTGGTGTGCTGACGGTCGCCGGTCGCGCAGTTGTCCTTGACGAGGATCGGGACGCCGGCGAGCGGGTAGCGCTTCGACGGCTTCTGCCCGTCGCGCAACCCGGCGATGGCGAGCGCGTCGGGATTGACCTCGCGCACCGAATTGAGGCTCGGCCCGGCGCTGTCATAGGCCTCGATGCGGGCGATGTAAGCCTCGGTAAGCGCGGTCGAGTTGGTGCGGCCGTCGATGAGCGCCTGCTGAACCTCTGACAGGCTGGCGTTTTCGACGCCGAAATCGGTTTCCGCCATCGCTGGTCTTGCTCCGATCATGCCGATCGCGGCGGACCACAGCGCGAGATCGCGCCGGGTGATGCCGCTTCTGTTCCGTGCCATCCGACTTAGCGCGCCTCGGTCTGCCCGAGATACCAATCTAAAATCTGCTCGCCGGTCCAGCACACGACGTTCGCGTGCGTGGCAATGTGGGCGAGCGCGTTGCGGAAATACTTGAGCCGGTGCGGCGCGCCCATGATGTAGGGGTGGACGACCAGGGCCATGACCCGCGCCGAGTCTTGGGCGTCGCGGTAGAGCTGCTCGAACTGGTCGATCGCGCGGTCCTGGTATTCGCCGGCCTTGTGGTGCTGGATCAGCATCATCGCAACGTCGTTGCATTCCTGAGTGTAGGGCAGATTGACGATCGGTTGTCCGCGGGTTGTCAACACGACCGGCTGATCGTCGAGCACCCAGTCGCAGACGTAGTCGTAGCCGGCCTCGGCGAGCAGGTCGGGGGTATCCCAGGTCTCGGTGAGGCCGGGGCCGAGCCAGCCGCGAGGGTTTTTCCCCGTGGCCTCGCGGATCGCCAACGCGGTGCGGGCGATGTCGGCGGCCTCGTCGGCGACCTTCTGCATGTTCTTCTGGCTGAAGCCGTGGCCGATGAACTCCCACCTGCGCTCCTTGGCCGCCTCGACGATGGCGCCGTACCGGGCGATGGCCGAGCCGTTGATCGCCAGCACCGCCGGGACTTTCAGCTCGTCGAACACTTCGAGCATCCGCCAGAAACCGACCCGGTTGCCGTATTCGTGCCATGCCCAATTCGGAATGTCGGGCATCGGCGAGCCGCCGGCCGGCGGGGTCAGCACGGTGCGCGGCATCGTCTCGTTGATGTCCCATTCCTCGACATTGACGATGACCCAAAGCGCGAGCTGCGCGCCGCCGGGCAGCACGAGCTTCTTGCGCTGGGAGATCGGCGAATAGTCGAGGCGTTCGGTGGGAAGCATCAAAGAACTCCGTCCGCTAGCTGCAATGCCGTTGTTGCGTCCTTCGAGGCTCCCTTCGGTCGCGCCTCAGGTTGGATGGCATGCGTTGTCTTCCCTCATCCTGAGGCGCTCTGCGCAGCAAAGCCTCGAAGGACGCACACCCGTTATCCAACCTTCGCCGATTGATACCACTCCAAAATCTCCACCCCGTTCCAATGCAGCACGCCGGAATGGCGGGCGATGTGGTCGTAGACGGCTTCGAGGTATTTGATGCGGTGCGGCTGGCCGGAGATGTAGGGGTGGATCGCGACCGCCATGATCTTGGCGCGGTGTTCGCCTTCCTGGTAAAGCCGGTCGAAGGTGTCGATGCAGCGCCGGGTGAAGTATTCCGACTCGTGGTGCTGCACGATCATCATCGGGATGTCATTGAGCTCGACGGTGTAAGGCAGGGTCACCAGCGGGCCGTTGGCGGTCGCGATCTCGGTCGGCTCGTCGTCATAGACCCAGTCGCCGATATATTTGATGCCGGCCGCGGCCAGCAGCTCGGGGGTTTCGTAGGTCTCGGTGAGGCCGGGACCGAGCCAACCGACCGGCTTCGTGCCGGTGAATTTCTCGATGACCGCGATCGATTTGTCGATCATCGCCTTCTGATCGTCGATCAGGTGCATCGGGCCTTGCTCGTAGGCGTGGCCCATGAACTCCCAGCCGGCCGAGTGCGCGGCCTCGGCGACGCGCGGGTAGTCCTCGCAGACCCGCGCGTTGATCGACACGGTCGGCCGGATGTCGAGCCGCTTGAAGAGATCGAAGAAGCGCCACACCCCGACCCGCATCCCGTATTCGTGCCACGACCAGTTGGGCACGTCGGGCAGCAGCACCTGCCCGGTCGGCGCCGGCAGCACCTGGCGCGCCATCGGCCGCGAGATGTCCCAGACTTCGAGATTGACGATCGGCCAAACTACCATTCGCGCCCCGCCGGGGAGCTTCAACGGCGGCCGGTCGATTATCGCCGAATAGGGGACGCGCTCGCGCGGGATCATGGTTTCTGACCTTGGGCCATTGCCGCGGCGCGCCGGCCGATCTCGTCGGGCGACACATCCTCGACATGGGTCGAGATGTGCCAGACATGGCCGAACGGATCCTCGACCGTGCCGAGCCGGTCGCCGTAGAACTGGTTCTCGACCGGCCGTTTAAACCTAGCGCCGGCGGCGAGCGCCTTGGCCGCGACGGCATCGACATCCTCAAGATAGAGGTGCAGGCCCACGGGCGTGCCGCCGACCGTCGGCGGCGCCAGAGCACCCATCGCCGGATGTTCGTCGGCGAGCATCACGAGGCCGTCGCCGATCTCCAATTCGGCATGGCCGATCTTGCCGCCCGGTCCGTCGAGCCGCATTCGCACGCGCGCGCCGAACACCTGCTGGTAAAACGCAAGCGCCGCGGCGCCATCGGCGACGATCAGATAGGGGATGACGCTGCGGTAACCGTCCGGGATCCGCTTGATTTTGGGCATCGGGTTCCTCCGCGGCAGGGCCGCACGATGCTTGCGCGGATCGATCCGCCGACGCAACGATCGAATCAGCCCGGCGTTTGCTGCTCCCAGGTGCGCTCGATGCTGCATTGCGGCAATGCGCCTCAAGCCCGGCACACTCGGTTGACGATTGGGGATGCCGACCACAATTTAGGCCCAAGACATCGGGAATACCGCAAGGGCGGGGGCAATGCGCACGCGTAACCACAAGGGGAATGTCTTTGTCGGCAATCTGCCGACCGAGTTTTCGGACGAGCGGCTGGCGGAGGCATTCGACCCCTACGGCATCGTGCTGAGCGCGGCGATCGCCCGCGATCCGTCGACCGGCAACCGGCTGCGCTACGGGTTTGTCGACATCGCCACCGAAAAGGCCGCCAAGGCGGCGATCGCCGGATTGAACGGCACCAAGATCGACGGCTCCAAGCTGTCGGTGCAGATGACCGAAAAGCCGGTGAAGAAGGCGCCCGGCGCCGGCGCGATCCGGCGGCCGCGGCTCGCCGCTGCCGCGCCGCCGCGCATGCCGCCGCGCGAGGCGGCGGGCGAGCCCAGCTTCCCAGCGGCTCCGCCGCGGCCACAACCGAGCTTTCAGGTCGAGCGTCGCCCCCTGCGGCCCCTGCCCCGCCGGCTGACGCCGCAATAGAAGCGCAAGTTCCGCGCCTAGCCCCGGGCGCCGGCTGGTATGGCCTGGCGACCCGCATCGCGGCGCATGGGCTGATCCGCAACTGGGCCGGCCCGCTGCTGGTCGGGCTGTGGCTGGCGATCGTGCTGGCCATCAAGGTCGGGTTCTATCGGCGCGGCGTGGTGATCGGGGATCTGTTCCTCTATGCCAACGCGCTCGCCAACACGCACCTTCCCGGCCAGCTGCTTTACATCGCCGATTATCAGTTGATGCGCGGCAGCACCACGCTGGTGCTCGACCATTTCGAGCCGAGCACGGTGCTGCTGATCCCGCTCTATTGGCTGTTCCAAACCCCGCTGGTTTTGGTCGCGCTGCAGGCACTGGCGCCGGCGGCGCTGGCGGGGTGCCTCGTGGTGCTCGCGCGGCGGCTGGCCGGCGCGGCCTGGCTCGGCTGGGCGGTCGCGGTGTTGACGCTCTACAACCCGCAATTCCTGACTGCGGTGATCGACGGCGTTTTCGGCTTTCATCACGACGCGCAATACCTGATCTACGCGCCGCTGTTCATCACCTGCTTCCTGCTGCGGCGCTTTGGCTGGGCGGCGCTGTTCCTGGTGCTGTTCCTCGGCGTCAAGGAAGACGCGGCGTTTTTCGGCATCGCTTTCGGCTTGACGCTGGCGCTGTTCGACCTGCCCGGCGGCGGGCCATTGCGCGGTTTCCGCCGTCCCGGGCTGATCGTCGCCGCCGTGTCGGCGGCCTGGTTCGTCGCGACGGTCATCGTGCTGCCGCAGCTGATCGCCCTGCCGAACATCTACGCGAATGCCGGCTCCGCCGAGTTGAATCAGGGAGCGGCGCATGTCATCGCGACCGCCTGGCACAATTTCTTCGCGCGCAAATGGCACATTTTCTGGCTCTATTTCTGGTGCGCGTTCGGCAGCCCGGCCTTTGTGCTGGCCGGTATTCCCGACCTCGCGCTGTTCAGCATCATGACGCGCGATGCCAACCATTATTTCGACTACACGATCGTCGCCTTTCTCGCGTTCGGCGTGCTGCTAGCGCTCGTTCGGCTGCGCACCGCACCGGTCGCGACGTTGACCGGCCGGGTCCGCCCGGCCATCGCGACCGCCTTCGCGCTGCAGCTGTTGTTGGGCGTGCCGTTCGGCCTGTTGGAGCTGCGCCATCAATGGGCGCGCGGCGTTGCGCAGGCGCCGCCGGCTGCCGCCTCAGATGCCGAAGCCGCGTGGCGGATGGTGGACCCTGCCTGCTCGGTGACGGTCTCGGCCGATCTGCTGCCGGATTTCTATCGCGCGCATTACTGGTTACAGTGGGAGAACGCCGGCAACGCGCGGTTCATCGTGACCGGGAACCCGCCGAACCCGGGACAGGACGATCAGGTCGGCGATTTCGTTGCTGCACACGCCGCGCAGCTCGATCCGGTCGGGCGCAGCGGCCCCGTCACCGTGTGGCGCAACCGCGACGCGCCGTGCCTGCCGTGGTGACCGCTTAGACTAGCGCGACCCCGGCGGCGCGCATGTCGGCGAGGGCGCGGGCGAGCGACCCGTCGTGATCGAGACCGGCGCAAGCATCGACCACCAGGGTCGCGGCAAACCCCGCGGCGCGCGCGTCGAGCGCCGAATAGAACACACAGACATCGGTGGCGATTCCGCACAAGGTCACGTGCTCGAAGCCGCGCTCGCGCAGGTAGCCGGCAAGGCCCGTCGGGGTCTTGCGGTCGTTTTCCTGAAACGCCGAATAGGAATCGATTAGCGGGCGGAACCCCTTGCGCACGACGAGCTCGGCGCGCGGCACATCGAGCGCCGGATGGAACGCCGCGCCTTGTGTGCCCTGCACGCAATGGTCGGGCCACAGGATCTGCGACCCGTATTCCATCTCGACGGTCTCGAACGGCTGGCGACCGGGATGCGCGCTGGCGAACGACGAATGACCCGCCGGGTGCCAATCCTGGGTCAGGATTACATGCGCGAAGCCCTGCGCGAGCCGGTTGACCACCGGCACGATCTCGTCCCCACCCGGCACCGCCAATGTACCGCCGGGACAGAAATCGCGCTGTACGTCGACCACCAGCAGCACATCGTGGTCGCCGGGGCGGTCGCTCGGGGATTGCATGGCGGCCTCGCTCACCAATGACGTGACAGGGCGGCCGATTATCGGCTTTGCTCTGGAATAAAGACAATGTGGTTTGGGAGGGAACGATGCTCGGCTGGTACCGCGACCTGACGGGTAAGGAACGCGGCACGATGTGGGCCTGCTTCGGCGGCTGGTCGCTCGATGCCTTCGACGTTCAGATGTACAGCTTTGTGATCCCGACGGTGATCGCGCTGTGGGGTTTGTCGCGTGGCGAGGCCGGGTTGATCGGCACGGTGACCCTGCTGATCTCGTCGTTCGGCGGCTGGTTCAGCGGCACGCTCGCCGACCGGTTCGGCCGGGTGAAGATGCTGCAGATCACAATCCTGTGGTACTCGTTCTTCACGTTCCTTTGCGCGTTCGCGCAGAATTTCGAGCAGCTTTTCATCTTGCGCGCGCTGCACGGCTTTGGCTTCGGCGGCGAATGGGCGGCCGGCGCGGTGCTGATGGGCGAGGTGATCCGCGACAAGTATCGCGGGCGTGGCGTCGGCATCGTGCAGACCGGCTGGGCGATCGGCTGGGGCGCCTCGGCGCTGGTCTACATCGCGGTCTACTGGCTGCTGCCCGAAGCGCTCGCCTGGCGCGTGCTATTCGGCATCGGCTTGTTGCCGGCGGTCTTTGTGTTCTGGATCCGGCGTCACATCGAGGAGTCGGAAATCTTTCACCAACAGCGCGCGGCGCGGTCGGCGGTCGGTATTTCGCATCTGTTCTCGGCGTTTCGCGGCGAGCATTTGTGGACCACAATCAAGGTGTCGGTGATGGTCGCCGGCGCGCAGGGCGGCGGCTACGCGATCGGCATCTGGATGCCGACCTATCTGCGCACGGTGCGCCATCTGTCGGCGACCGCGACCGGCGGGTTCCTCCTGGTGCAGATTCTGGGCGCCCTGTTCGGGTTCCTGCTCGGCACGTACCTCAGCGATGCGATCGGCCGCAAGCAGACCTTCATGTGGTCGGCGATCCTGTCGTTCGTGTTCATCCTGCTCTACATGTTCGTGCCGATGGGCGACACGGCGCTGCTCCTCGCCGGCCTGCCGCTCAATGTCGTGCTGCTGATGAAATTCCCGCCGATGGGGCCGTTCATGACCGAGCTGTTCCCGACCAAGGTGCGCGGCAACGCCCAGGGATTCTGCTACAATTCGGGGCGGGCGATCGGTTCGTTTTTCCCGACGATGGTCGGCTATGTCAGCGAAAGCTTCGGCCTCGGCACGACGATCGCGCTGTTCAGCGCGGTCGCCTCGGGGCTGATGATCCTGATGTTGCTGATGTTGCCGGAAACCCGCGGGCGCAGTCTTGCCGAGCTGGACGGCGGCGTGGCAGAAATCTTATCGGCCGAGCCGACGTAAGCTTCAGCGCCGGAAGGCGGCCACCAGCTCGAGGTGAGGCGTCCAGACAAACTGGTCCACCGGCACCACGCGGTCGAGCTTGAAGCCGCCAGCGATCAGCCGGGCGGCGTCGCGCGCGAAGGTCGCGGGATTGCAGGACACCGCGACGATTGTCCGGAGCTGCGAGGCGGCGAGCGCGGCGGCTTGGCGCAGCGCGCCGGCGCGCGGCGGGTCGAACACCGCCGCGGCGTAACTGCTCAGCTCCGCGCCGGCGAGCGGATCGCGGTTGAGGTCGCGCCGCTCGACCGTGACCCGAGGCGCGCGCGACGCCGCGTCGGCGAGAGAAGCGACCGCCGCCGCGTCGCCTTCGACCGCATGCACCGAGCCGGCGCGGGCGAGGGCAAAGGCGAAGGTGCCGAGACCGGCGTAGAGATCGAGGACCGGCTGGCGGTCGTCGATGGCGCCGACGACCTCGTCGACGAGGAGCGCCTCCGCCGCCGCGCTCGCCTGAAGAAATGCGCCGGGCGGAAACGGCACGGCGACGCCGGAAAACACGACCCGCACCGGACGGCGCTCGACGACGAGCATGTCCTCGCGACCGCTGCGCCAGACGATACGCGCGAGATCGCGGTCGGCGGCCAGCGTGCCCAATGCTTCCAGCGCGGCAAGGCCCGGCGGCTCGGCGTGTTCGATCAGCAGATCGATGCCGCTGTCGCACCGCGTCAGCATCGCTTCCGCGGTGGCGCCGGGCGACAGCATCTCGGCCGCGAGCCGGCGCAGCGGATCGACCAGCGCGAACAATGCCGGCTCAAGTACGGCGCATTCGGTGAGATCGATCAGCCCATGCCGGAACCGCTCGCGCAAACCGATCAGGGCCGGCGCATGCGGGTCACGCGGTCGCGACAAACCGAGCCGCACCCGCCGGCGGCTCGGGGGAACCGAGCGCAGCGGCGCGACCACGGTCGGATCGATCCCGACGCGCCGCAGCGCCGCGTGCAACGCACCGAGCTTGACCGTCCGGTAATCCGCCGCTCCGAGATGCTGCAACGAGCAGCCGCCGCAGCGGCCGAAATGACGGCAGACGGGCTCGGCACGTCCGGGACCCGAAACGATGCGCTCCAGGACCCGCCCTTTATGCCCCGAGCCGCGGCGAACCCCAATCTCCGCGCGGATCCGGTCGCCGGGAACGGTGAACGGCAGGAACACCGGTTCGCCCTGCCAATGGGCAATGCCGTCGCCCTGCGCCCCAAGCTCTTCGACCGCGAGGTCGACCGGGTCAACCGGCCTCCTTGCCCTGGTGTTCCGCTCCGCCCTCCCCGATCGCCGCCGCACTTCCGCGAACGTCCCTTACCCACCCGCCATCGGGACGATGAGCAGGTAGCCGTTCAAGGTCAGCACGATCGCCGCCGCGGCGAGGATCGCGCTAAGCCCCAAGAGCGCGCGCGACAGCGCGACGATCGCGACCGAGCCGAGCACGATCGCGATCTGGAACAGCGCCGCGGCGAACTCGAAATTGGGGTCCTGCAGCTCGGCGTGGTCGCGCACGGCCTCCCACTGCTTCGCCTTGGCGAGCAGCTCCTTGCGGCCCTCGCCACTCGCCGGGTCGCTCTCGTAGCGCGCCGCGTCGGCGCGGTAATGCTGGATCCGTTCGGCGGCCTTGGCCCTGCCCTCGTCCGACAGGCCCGGGAGGTGGTTCAGCTCGAACTCGAACCGGTCGGCGGTGAGTTGATACACCGTCTCCCGCAGATACTTCGCCTGGGCGAAAGCATAAGTATCGGAGGCGTGGATATTGGCGTTGAGCACCTCCTTGGTCGCCTTGCCGCCGCCGAGCGAGGAAATCGCCAGCAACATCGCCACGACACCGAGATAGATCGCGGCCAAGCGTCGAAACCCTCCATCGCCATGTTCCGCATGAGGCTCGGCGTGCTCATGGACCGGCTCGGGGATCTCGGTCTGGTCAACCATTTGTTATCTCCGCCGCGGCCGCATCGTCGACCACCAGCTGCACCGCGGCGCCGCCGCGCCAGGTGTCGCGGCGCAGATGGCCGGCGAGGTGGATCGAGCGGCCTTTGGCCTCGACGATGAGCTTGCCGACCGGCGTGTCGGCGGCGCGGAAGGCGATGGCGTTGAGCGGCGCGCCACCGATCGCGTCGACGATTCGCAGTTTGAGGTGCCCGGTGCCGACCGGCTCGACATAGGCGGCGCGCACCGTCGGGAACGCGAAGCGCGGCTCGGGATTGGCCGAGCCGAACGGCGCCAGCCCGTCGAGCTGGGCGATCAGCTCGACCTGCGCGGCGCCGGCCGAGAGCGCGGCGTCGATCGCCAGCTCCGGCACCAGTTTCTGGTGGTCGAGCCCGTCACCGAGCCGCTCGGCGAGGAAATCCTGCAGCTCGACGAGCTTGTCGGCGGCGACCGTGAACCCGGCCGCCATCGCATGGCCGCCGCCATTGACGAGCAGCCCCGCCTGGCGCGCGGCGATCACCGCGGAGCCGAGAGCGAGGCCCGGGATCGAGCGGCCCGAACCCCTGCCGATCCCGCCGGTGAGCGCGACGACGCAGGCCGGGCGCTCGTAGCGCTCGCGCAGCCGGGCCGCGACGATGCCGATGACCCCGGGGTGCCAGCCCTCGGCCGCGGCGAACACCAGCACCGGCGACGACGCGTTCTGCCGCTCGACCAGCTCGATCGCCGCTTCCAGCGTGCGCGCCTCGATCTCGCGGCGCTCTTTGTTGTAGCAGTCGAGCTGCTGCGCCCATTCGGCCGCGAGCGCCGGGTCGTCGGTTGACAGCAGCCGGGCGCCGAGATCGGCTGCGCCGACCCGGCCGCCAGCATTGACCCTGGGCCCCAGCACAAAGCCGAGCTGATAGGCGTCGACCGTCGCGGCGCGGCCATTGGCTTGCGCCAGGGCGGCCAGCGCCACCATGCCGGGATTGGCGCCGCGCTGCGCAACCTTCAGCCCCTGCGCGACCAGCGCGCGATTGAGGCCGGTGAGCGGCACCACATCGCACACCGTGCCGAGCGCCACGAGGTCGAGCCATTGCAGCAGGTCGGGCTCGGGCCGATTGCGGTACCAGCCGGCCTCCCGCAACGCGCGGTTCGCGGCGACGGCAAGCAGGAAGGCGACGCCGACCGCGGCGAGATGGCCGTGCGCGCTGGCTTCGTCGAGGCGGTTGGGGTTGACCACCGCGACCGCGCTCGGCAATAGCGGCTCGGCAACGTGGTGGTCGATCACGATGAGGTCGAGGCCGGCGGTCTTCGCAGTCTCCAGCGCCTCATGCGCGGTGGTGCCGCAATCGACGCAGATGACGAGACCGGCTCCTTCCGCTTTGAGGCGCAAGAGGGCCGGCGCGTTAGGCCCGTAGCCCTCGCGCATCCGGTCGGGGACGTAGAGCCCGCCCGCGACGCCGACCGCGGCGAAGAAGCGCAGCAACAGCGCCGCCGAGGTCGCGCCATCGACATCGTAATCACCGAACACGACGATCTTCTCGTCGCCCTGAATCGCGCGCACCAGGCGCTCGACCGCGCAGTCCATGTCTATGAGGTGCGCCGGGTCGGGGAGCTGGTCGCGCAGCCGAGGCGCGAGGAAACGCGCCGCCTCTTCGAGCCCGATGCCGCGTTGGCTTAGCAGGCGCGCAAGGATTTCCGGTACCGCGAGCTGGGTCGCGATCGCCGCCGCGGCGCCGTCATCGGCCGCATGGCGCAGCCGCCAGCGCCGGCCGCTCGCCGACCGCTCGATCCCCAAGAACGCCGTCTGGTCCCCCAACCCCCGGCCTTTCCACTTGATGGCCGGGCCCCCACCCGGCGATTGCAAACCTAGCGCGAGAACCTGGCGAAGCTCTCCTTGCGGCTGAGATCGTGCCTGGCCTCGATATAGCGGACCGTGCCGGTGCGCGAGCGCATCACCACCGAGTGCGTCGTCGCGCCGCCCGGGAAACGCCGCACGCCGCGCAGCATCGTGCCGTTTGTGACGCCGGTCGCGGCGAACATCACGTCGCCATGCGCCAGGTCCAAGAGGTCATATTTGCGGTCGAGATCGGTGATGCCGAGCCGGTGCGCGCGACCGCGCTCGTCGTCGTTGCGGAAGAGGAGCTTGCCCTGCATCTGACCACCGATGCAGCGCAGCGCCGCCGCCGCCAGCACGCCTTCGGGCGCGCCCCCGGAACCCATGTAGATGTCGATGCCGGTGTCCGGGTCCGAGGTAGCCATGACGCCGCTGACATCGCCGTCGCCGATCAGCATGATCCGCGCCCCCGCGGCGCGCACCTTGGCGATCAGCTCGGCATGGCGCGGCCGGTCGAGGATGCAGACCACCAGATCGGCGATGTCGGCCTTCTTTGCCTGGGCGAGGTTTTTGAGGTTAACCCCCGGTTCTTCATCGAGATCGACGATATGGTCGGGCAGCCCGCCGCCGACCGCGATCTTCTCCATGTAGACATCGGGCGCGTTGAGGAAGCCGCCGGAATCGGCCATCGCCAGTGTCGCGAGCGCGTTGCCGCCGCCCTTGGCGGTGATCGTCGTGCCCTCGAGCGGGTCGAGCGCGATGTCGATCTTCGGCCCCTCGCCGGTGCCGACTTTCTCGCCGATATAGAGCATCGGCGCCTCGTCGCGCTCACCCTCGCCGATGACGACGGTGCCGTCGATCGTGAGGCCATTGAGCGCCTGACGCATCGCATCGACCGCGGCCTGATCGGCGGCCTTCTCGTCGCCGCGGCCCATCAGCCGCGAGGCCGACAGCGCGGCAACCTCGGTCACGCGGACCGCCTCCAGTGCGAGATTGCGATCCATCTTGGGGGTTTCTGGCATGGTCTCCTCCCGGGGGTCTTTTGATTACAGGTCCTCAATCCGGATCATTCGCGGCGGTTCGAGCACGGTGGCGAGCTTGCCGATCGCTTCGAGCGCGCGCTGCATCGCCGCCTCGACCGTGTCATGCGTCGTCAGCACGATCGGCACCGCCTCGCCCGGCGCGCGGCCGTGCTGGATCATCGATTCCATCGAGACCTGCTGGTCGCGCAGCGCCGCGGCGATATCGGCGATGACGCCCGGCTGATCGACGACCATCAGGCGAATATAGTAGGCGCCGTGGTGGCGCTCCATCGGCGCGCCCGGCAGGGTTTCGAGCGATGCCGCCGGCACGCCGAACGTCGGCACAAAGCGCCCCGCGGCGATATCGACGAGATCGGCGACCACCGCCGAGGCGGTCGGGTGGGCGCCGGCGCCGCGACCTTCGAGCACGACGCGGCCGACAAAATCGCCCTCGGCGACGATGCCGTTGAACACCCCCTCGACCGCGGCAATGGGCGTCTCGCGCTTGACCATGCAGGGGTGGACGCGCTGCTCGAGGCCGTTCTCGGTCAGCCGCGCGATGCCGAGCAGCTTGATGCGGTAGCCGAGCTCCGCGGCGAAATCGATGTCGAGCCGCGAGACATGGCGGATGCCCTCGGTGTGGACGCCGGCGAGATCGACCGGCCGGCCGAACGCGACGCTGGCGAGGATCGCCAGTTTGTGCGACGCGTCGACGCCGTCGATGTCAAAGCTCGGATCGGCCTCGGCGTAGCCGAGCCGCTGCGCCTCGGCCAGGACCTCGGCGAAGTCGCGCCCGCTCTCGCGCATCGTCGTCAGGATGTAATTGGTCGTGCCGTTGAGGATACCGTAAACCCGCGAGATGCGGTTGCCGGCCAGCCCCTCGCGCAGAGTCTTGATGATCGGGATGCCGCCCGCGACCGCTGCCTCAAAGGCGAGCGCCACGCCGTGCTTTTCGGCCAGCGTCGCGAGCGCGGTGCCATGCTCGGCCATCAGCGCCTTGTTGGCGGTGACGACGTGCTTACGGCGGGCAAGTGCCGCCTCGACGACGTCGCGGGCCACCCCCTCCGCGCCGCCGATCAGCTCGACGACGACATCGATCTCGGGGACCGCCGCCATCGCCGCCGCATCCTCGTACCAGCTCACGCCGGACAGAATGACGCCGCGGTCGCGCCGACGGTCGCGGGCCGAGACCGCGCTGACGACGATCCGCCGCCCCGCCCTCTCGGCCAGCCGGTCGGCCTGTCGCTCGAGCAGCTGAAGGGTTCCGGCGCCGACCGTGCCGAGACCCGCGACGGCAATTTTGAGCGGCGGCTTCACCCTGATGCTCCCGGAGCCGGAGGCAGAAGCTGGATTTCTACTCGCCCGGTCGGCGCCCTCGGGCTCGACGGCGCCGCCTCGGTCTGCAGCTGCTTTGCCGGGATGCCGGCTTCGCTGAGCTCCTTGGCGACCATCTGGGCGCGGTCAAGCGCGGCGCGGAAGCTGTTGAGCTGCTCGGCGCTCCCGGTCGCGGCCGCCGCATAGGCGACGACGCGGACGATCCCCGGCTTCTGCTGATATTGCGCGACGATTTCGGCGAGGTGCGCGCGCTCGTCTGCGCTGATGCCGGAGGAGCCGGGCGTCAGATCGAGCGAGGCGACCGTGACCGGAGTCGGCGGCAGTTTCGGCGGCGGCAGCGCGGCGGCTTGCGGCGACAGCTGCGGCGCCGGCAGGCTTGCTGGCGGCGGGCTCGGCTGCGGATTGGCGGACTGGACCGTCGCCGGCGGCAGCTGTGACGGTACCGGCTGCGGCATCGCCGGCATCGCGCCTTGCGCCGGCGCCACGCGGGTCGCCTCTAGGCCGGGCGGCGGCGCCGAGATTTTCGGCGCCTCGAGCGTCGACTGAAGCGGCCCCGGCTCGGGCGGCTCGTCGACCTGACGCATCTGCGGCGGCGGCTGCGGCGGCGCAGCCGGCACGCCATTCGAGGCCAGCGCTGGCGGTATCGGCGGCGGCGGCGGTACCGGGCCGGGGGTCGGCGAGCCGGGGTGACCCTGCGTATCGGGGGCCTGGACGCTGGCGCGCTGCTCGTTGAGCGCCTCGGCGATCTTTGCGCGCTCCTCCGCGGTTGTCGACACGATCGGCGGCGGCGGCACGCTCGCGAGGTTAGGATAGCCGCTATGCTCGGACGATTCGAGGTTCTCGGTGAACGGGACGGTCGCCGGGTCGGGGTCGTTCTTGTTGTAGCCGGCGAGTGAACGGTAGCCCTCGATTGGGCCGTTGCATCCCGCAACGCCGACGGCCAGCACCAGCGCCGTGAGCCACGATATCGACCCGCCGGCACCACGACCGGCGCTCCGAGATTTCATAAGCGAGACCTCACCCAGCGGCGGCGCCGCCGCCGCCCGCGCGGCAGGCGGCCAGCGCCCGGCGGCTTCACAATCGGCCTGTTGGTGTATTAGATCAGCAACCGCGCGTCACTACATTTGATCGACAGCAACGGCCGCGGGACAGCTTCGCGTGCCGTCATCAGCGACCAGGAAATCACGATGAACGATGCGAGCGGCGAGGAGCGCGGCGGCAAGACCGCCGGGACGTTGCCGAGTGGCGCCGCGCCCGAGCCGGCCGAACTGGCCCGGCAGATGGCGGATATCGCCGAGCGCAGCCAGCGTCTCGTCGCCGAATTCCTCGGTCGGCAATCGACCAACGAGGGAATCGGCATGGCCGACCCGGCGGCGATCGGCGCCGCCTTCTTCGAGCTGACCGCGCGGATGATGGCCAATCCGGCGCGGTTGGTCGAAGCGCAGATGACGCTGTGGAACGACTACCTGACCTTGTGGCAACGCACGACCGAGCGTCTGATGGGCCACCAGCCCGAGCCGGTGATCGAGGCCGCGCTCGACGACCGCCGGTTTCGCGACCGGGCGTGGAGCGACAACGCGGTCTTCGACTACATCAAGCAGACCTACCTGTTGACGGCGCGCTACATCCAGGGCGCGGTCAAGGAAGCGGGCGGGCTCGACGACCATGACGGGCGCAAGATCGATTTCTATACGCGCCAGTTCGTCGACGCGATGGCGCCGTCGAATTATGTGCTGACCAACCCCGAGGTGCTGCGTGCCACGGTCGAGAGCCGCGGCGAGAACCTGGTCCACGGCCTCGAAAACCTGCTCGGCGATCTCGAGCGCGGAAAGGGGCGGCTCGCCATCAGCATGACCGACATGAAGGCCTTCCATATCGGCGACAATGTCGCGACGACGCCGGGGAAGGTGGTCTACCAGAACGAGCTGATCCAGCTGATCCAGTACGCGCCGACGACCGAGACCGTGAAGCGCCGGCCGCTGCTGATCATCCCGCCGTGGATCAACAAGTTTTACATCCTCGATTTGCGCCCGGCGAATTCGTTCATCCGCTGGGCCGTCGACCAAGGCCATACGGTATTCGTGATCTCGTGGGTCAACCCCGATCAAAGGCTTAGCGGCAAGAGCTTCGCCGATTACATGAACGAAGGCCCGCTCGCCGCGCTCGCCGCGATGGAGCAGGTAACCGGTGAGCGCGAGGCCAATGTCATCGGCTATTGCCTGGGTGGCACGCTGCTCGCCGCGACGCTCGCCTATATGAACGCGAAGCGCGACCGGCGGATCAAGAGCGCGACCTTTTTCGTGACCATGGTCGATTTCGCCGAGGCCGGCGAACTCTCGGTCTTTATCGACGAGGAGCAGATCCATGCGCTCGAGGAGCGGATGGAGAAGAAGGGCTATCTCGAAGCGCGCGACATGCACACGACGTTCAACATGCTGCGTGCCAATGATTTGATCTGGTCGTTCGTCGTCAACAACTATCTGCTGGGCAAGTCGCCACTGCCGTTCGACCTCTTATATTGGAACGCCGATTCGACGCGCATGCCGGCGGCGATGCACAGCTTCTACCTGCGCAAGATGTACCAGGAGAATTTGCTGTCGAAGCCGGGAGGGATCAGCCTTAACGGGGTCAAGATCGACCTGCGCAAGGTCAAGACGCCTTCCTTCATCCTGTCGACCCGCGAGGACCACATCGCGCCCTGGCGCTCGACCTATGCCGCGACCCAGCTCTACGCCGGCCCCACCAAGTTCGTGCTGTCGGCCTCGGGCCACATCGCCGGGGTCGTCAACCCGCCGGGCAGCAAATACGGACATTGGCAGAACGACAAGAACCCGTCCTCGCCGGACGACTGGCTCGCCGGCGCCGAGAAGCACGATTCGTCGTGGTGGCCGGCATGGCAGGAATGGGTCTCGCACTATGCGGGCGGCGAGGTCCCCGCGCGCCAGCCCGGTGACGGAAAGTTGACACCGATCGAGGACGCGCCGGGGTCGTACGTGAAGGTGCGGGCAGACGACTAACGGTTCTCCAAGGCGCCCAGAGTTTGCCGCTCAGGCGGGGCCGTCACGGGCAAAGCGAGCCGGCGAGCGCCAATGCCGACATTGATGATGCGCCGGCCGAGTTTGATAAACGGCCGTTCGACGCCGTAGTAGGAGAGCGTCGCCAAAACGAACATCATGGGAAAGCTCAACAACCAACTATTCACGCTGTAATGTACCCACGCACCGGTGAATAATTGCTGCCAGATGTAGAGGCTATATGAGATTGTGCCGATAAATTGAAGGATGGGATTGCCAAGCAATCGCGCGACGATGCCGGTCTCACGCGCAGCGTGACCAACGATCCAGGCAAAGCAAAACGGCAATATTACAAGACCGAGGCGATACGTCCATTTCGCTTGCAGGGGAAGGTAAAAACTTGAATTCAAGAACAGAAACACCGCGAGAAACAGCGCAACACCCCACCAGATCACTGGCGCGTGACGACCCGTCGCCAACCGCCTGAAAATGTTCTCGTGAGTGGCCAGCAACGCGCCGACACAGATAAAGGAAAATTTCTGAGCAAGGAGGCCGGCCGGGTGCCAAAAACCATTCAAATGAAACAGATTTTGCACAGTCGGGTATAACAAAAAGGCGATCGTCAGATAGACGATTATCTTCCTAAATTTTCTTCCCATAAAATAAAAGATGATCGGAAACACCAGGTAGAATTGCTCCTCATACGCCAAACTCCAGGCGTGCCTGGTAAACCATTGGCATTCGCTGTCGGGAACATTGCAAGTGAATGTCGCGGCCTGAACAATGCTCGACAGCGGCTCGGTGATCAGCCCCGCTCCGGCGAGAAGAAGAATTGTCCCTAAGTAGATATAGAAGGGCGGGCCGATTCGAAACAAACGGCGGATATAAAATGACCCGATAGAGAAATTGCCGCTCGCCTGCTGCTCGATCAGCGCCAGCTTGGTGATGATAAAACCGCTTATAACGAAGAAAAGCTCGACACCCCAAGCCGACAGGGTGAGAGGAATACTCGGATAATCGAGGTAGGGCGGGGTGCCATAGCGGTTGATAAACAGATGGTCGATTATGACGAAGAGGATGCTGATCGCGCGCAGGCCGTCGAGGGCAACTATGCGCCGGCGCGCCGGACCGCTGTCGTTCGTTGCCACCAATGTCCCCTGCCCCCGCTGGCTTGCACTCTAATAACACGGGCGGCGCCGCTCTCGGCAACACGATGAGGAGGAGCGCAAGAGCGCATGAACCGGCCGAAATCCTATGCCAAGATGGCCGAGGTAAAGCTTGGGGAATATCTTGCCTTTGTTTTCGCGGCGCGCGCTGTTGCGCGGCGGCATCGCCGCGGCGGGGCTTGTCGCCGCGCCGAACCGATCGCGGCTGCTCGTTTCGGCAACCGCCGGCGCGCCGTTGACGCGCTACGACGCCGCGAGCCCGCAAGGCCGCGCGATGCTGGAGATCTACGCGGTCGCGGTCGCGCGGATGATGGCGCTGCCGGCGAGCGACCCGCTGAGCTGGGTATTCCAGTGGAACCTCCACGCGATCCGCAACGACCGCAGCCATGCGGCTGAGCTCGCGGCGAGCGGGCCGGGTACCGACCCAGCGCTGGCGGCGGTGCTCTGGGACACCTGCGAGGCGCATTTCGACCCGCGCCGCACCGATTTCTTTCTGCCATGGCACCGCCTCTTCGTGTGGCGGATCGAACGGATCGTCCGGCGGCTGACCGGGGAGGCGGGCTTTACGATGCCCTATTGGAACTACGGCGACCCCGTAAGTCGGGCCTTGCCGCCGGAGTTCCGTAGGCCAGGCGATCCGTTCTGGGGCGCGCTCTACCGCGCCGACCGCAATCCCGGAGTCAACGACGGCGAACCGATCGACAAGAACGGCGAGGCGTCGATCGATCTGGCAGCGATGATGTCGGCCATCTACCGCGACACCGGGACCGGCGACGCCGGGTTCTCGTTCGATCTCGACAATGCGCCGCACGCCGCGGTGCACATCGATATCGGCACGCGCCAGCGCGGCATGGGCGCGGTCGCCTGGTCCTTGAACGACCCGATCTTCTGGCTGCACCACAGCAGCATCGACCGGATCTGGGCGAGCTGGAACCGGGCCGGCAGGCGCAACCCGCGCGAGCTCGGTTTTCTCGTCGAGACATTCGCTTTCATCGACGAGAATGGCCGCCTGGCGCGCAGCGCCTGCGCCGACGCTATGGCGACGGCGCCGCTCGGTTATGGCTACGACCATTATCTCGAACGCCCGCCGGGCAGCCTGCCGTTCTCGGCAAATCCGGCGCTCACCGAGCACGCGGCGGCGCGCGGCACCGTTCCCGCGATCGGCCCCAGCGCCGCCCCGGTGTCCGTCGCGCTCGCGCCGGGCGCCGCCGATTTCGCCGCCGGAACCGACCGCATCTTCGTCCTGCGGCTCGGCGGGGTCAGGATCGTGCGCCAGCCCAAGGTCTCGTACCGCATCTACCTCGCGCCCGAATCCGGGATGTCGAATACGCGCGACGAACCCTCCCATATCGGCGACATCAATGCGTTCGGGGTGGTTCCGCGCGAGGGCGCTGTAAAGCCGGGCCCCACCCCCAATACCTTTCCGCGCGCCTACAGCTTTGTCGTCACCGAGCGCATCCGGCACCTGCTGCAAGCCGGGCGCCTCGGGGCCCCGCTGCAGGTGATCCTGGCGCCGACCGGCATCCCGGCCTCGGACACCGAAGCGACGATCGACGAGATCGTGTTACTGTCCTCGTAGCCGATCCGCGCTAGGATGGCGCAATCGCGAGGGAGGACGATCGGTGTTCCTGCGCAATTGCTGGTATGTCGCCGGCTGGAGCCATCATTTCCCCGAAGACGCGCCGGTCGCGCGCACGATGCTCGGCGAGCCGATCGTGCTTTATCGCAAGCCCGACGGCGCGGTGGTCGCGCTCGAGGACCGCTGCTGCCACCGCCTCGCGCCGCTGTCGAAGGGGCGCCGGGAAGGCGACGATCTGCGCTGCATGTATCACGGGCTGAAGTTCGCGCCGTCGGGACAATGCGTCGAGATCCCCGGGCAGAGCATCGTGCCGCCGCATGCGCGGGTGCGCGCCTATCCGGTCGTCGAGCAGGATCGCTGGGTCTGGGTGTGGATGGGTGAGAGCGCGCTCGCCGACCCGGCGCTGATCCCCGCGGCGCTCGGCCATGGCGACCCCGGCTGGTGGATGCAGACCGGCCACCTCGCCTACGAGGCCAATTTCCAGCTGATCAACGACAATCTCTTGGACCTGGCGCATCTCAGCTACGTCCACGAGAACACGCTCGGCCGCAATTCCATGAGCTGGGCCAACAGCAAGCCGCAGGTCAGCCGCATCGAGCGGGGTTTGCGCATATCGCGTTGGGTCGTCAACAATCCGGCGCCGAAATACCTCGATCAGCCGCAGGGCATGATGACCGACATGTGGACCTCGTACGACTACATGGCGGCGGGGGTGTTCCTGCTGCGCACGCGCTCGTATGCGGCGGGCGCCGCTGCCGCGTCCGGCATGCAGGCGCCGACCGCCGAGCCGCTATGGACGACGCTGACTTCCCAGGCGGTGACGCCGATCGATGAGCGCCACACGGTCTATTATTACTCGGGCTGCCTCGATAAGGGGTTCGCCAGCGAGGAGCAGTCGAAGGCGCAATTCGTCATCTTCGAGCGCGCTTTCGCCGAGGACAAGGCGATGATCGAGGCGCAGCAGCAGGTGATCTGGGGGACCCCGGAGCCGCGCATGCTCGGCACCTCCTCCGACCACGCGCTCAACCAGTTCCGCCGGCTGATGGCCGAGCTGATCGACGCCGAACAGCTTCCGGCAAAGGCCGAGGCGGCGGAGTAACAGCCCGTTGACAAAGTCCAGTCATCGGAGGAGACCCACTATATTTCGGAACCTAAACCGAATCAGACCACAAGATATTGTGTCCGAGAATGCTACAACCGACTTCGTCAACGGGCTGG
>Ga0181530_10000995_pt1 | contig 36139 bp, 28 predicted proteins | sample PEATcosm2014_Bin_42_FD_119769 | JGI IMG/M metagenome (GOLD analysis project Ga0181530, IMG submission 119769) | Peatland microbial communities from MTU Mesocosm Facility, Houghton, MI, USA - PEATcosm2014_Bin10_60_metaG | ecosystem: Environmental > Terrestrial > Soil > Wetlands > Peat | place...
GCGCGCCTTTTAGACTGAAGCTATGCACGTCCACACCGGCGACATAGGCGGGGCGAAGACCTCGCGGCTGCTGCAAGTTTCCCTCGCAGTCACGCTGGCGTACATTGTGCTGCTGCTGGTCGCCGGGCTGCGAGCGCACAGTCTGGCGCTGCTCTCCGAAGCCGGGCACAACCTCACCGACTTCATCGCCTTGCTGATGTCCTGGGGCGCTGTGTATCTGCAAAGCCGCCCGCCCAGCGCGCGCAAGACCTTCGGCTACAACCGGGCTGGCGTTCTGGCTGCCTTTATCAACGGTCTTACCCTGATTCTGATCTCCTTCTACATCTGGTATGAAGCCTTCAAGCGGCTACAGACCCCAGTAAGGGTGGACGCCGGTGTGATGATCTGGGTGGCCGCGGCAGGCGTGGTGATGAACGGCGGCATTGCGCTGCTGCTGATGCGCGGCCATCGCGACATCAACCTGCGCAGCGCGTTGTTGCATGAGATCGGCGACACCTTATCGACCGCGGCGGTGATTGCCGGCGGCATAGCGATCGCCGTTACCGGCCAGCACTGGATCGATCCCGCGCTATCGGTCGGCATCGGCGTGATGATTCTGTGGTCGTCCATCGCCATCATCCGGGAAAGCCTGAACATCTTGCTGGAAGGCACGCCGAGCGGGCTGGAACTGGATCGCATCCAAAAAGCCATCTGCAACGTGCCTGGCGTTGAGTCAGTGCACGACCTGCACGTGTGGAGCATCGGCAGCGATACCCATTCGCTCTCCTGCCATGTAGGAATCGCCGATATGCCCGCCTCCGCTAGCGCCGGCATTCTCGCCGCGGTTCGCGTCATGCTGGGCGAGCGCTTCCAGATCCACCACACCACCATCCAGTTTGAACTCAATGTCTGCGAGGTCGGCGATGGCTGCATCATTCCCGTCAGTTCCGGACCGCACGAACACGGCTCTGGCCATTCGCATTGAGCCGGGAAAGAGCTGACGGCTTCCATATTCGTCGCCGAATTCCCGGCTGCTCTGGTTTCGATCTCGCAGCGTCTAATAGCTCAACGCGGTTGATGAGGCGCGCAGAGCTGAACACGCCGATGTAGGTCTCAGCGTGCTGCATATGGAATCGGAGCGGCTGCCAATGGATACAAACGCGCGGTAGCACCATCAAGGCGACAAGCCAGGAACTCTGCTGTTAGAATGCTCCTGCGACCGAATTTGGTGTTGAACCATACGTTAGAAAACATCAGAACAGGTTGCTCACGCCAGCTAGGACACTCCCATAATGTCTTAGCTCCAGCCGGAGAGGTGGCCGAGTGGCTGAAGGCGGCGGTTTGCTAAACCGTTATACGGTCAAAAGCTGTATCGGGGGTTCGAATCCCCCCCTCTCCGCCAGGTAGTCTCAACTGCAGAGAAAGTCTGCTGCAGCCTCTGAAATATGCGAAAAAGGCCGGCTTTTCGCGGTATTTCCTGAACACACCGGACCAGAGAAAAGTAAACGTGGAAACACGTTGCTTCCAATTCGCCGATTTCCTCCACTGCCTCCATTCTTAGTCCGATTTCAAGATCCTGCTCAAGCGAATGCGATCACAAACCGAACACCGCGCGAATCCGACTTAACTTCTTCGCCTGGTCACGGAAGGGCGTAAACTGAGGGCGTGGAAGACAAGAAGCCGTTAAACCGATTCGAAGAGGTACATAAACGGGCGCGAGAAGCTGCTGACCGCGCCTGTGAGATGCGGGAAAAAGACTCTGAGCTTCGCAGGAAGAAAGTAGCAGAAGAAGCCGTCCGCGAGGGGTTCGCCCAGCCTGGCGAGAGCATCAAATAGATTCGAACTTCATAAATGTCTCGGATAAAAGCATAGCAAGTCTAAGCGCGTCGCGGCGGAGCCGCGACAGTCACTTTTCCGTCTGAGGATTTCATTTCCCGAGCAAAAGGAGAGTAGCAATGAAGGCAATGTTGATCACTGTGGTTGCAGCTGCCCTCGCAGTCGGGACTGCCGTCCGCGCGCAGGACCTGACGCAGGACACCAAGAAAGCCGCCGACAAAACTGCTAACGTAACCAAAGACACCAGCAAGGATGTCGCCCACGGAACCAAGAAGGCCGCTGTCAAGACCGCGGACGTGACCAAAGACACCAGCAAAGATGTTGCTCACGGAACCACGAAAGCAGCCACGAAAACTGGCAAGGCCGTGGGCACGGCCGGCAAGGACACCGGAAAGGCCGTCAAAACCGGCGCCGACAAAACTGTTGACGCCGTGAAGTAACATCAACCTGTGCGGAAATTCTTGCCGTCCGACGGCGTAAAGAATGTGCAGGCCGATCGCAGGCCCAAGCATATCGGGCCGGCGCACTGGCTGGTCCTCCCGCGCAATGGTAGCTCAGCGGTCGAGTTGATCCAGGACTTGGCGCCGGATGGGACAGCTCGCAACTGCCTACGCCGGTACAGGCCGCGGGACCTCTTTACGGCTGTAGCGAGTGCCAGTTCTCTGGCTGCAGGAGGGCTCCCATATGGTAGACAGCGAATCGCTCCGGCGGAACCTTTCCCACGGCAAATGGAAGCGGACCGTACCGTGAAGAGTAAAATCCCGCCCCCATCGCTGCCGTGAAAGTTGTGACTGAATGCTGCAACGGCATCTCCAGGGTGTCAACGGAGGACACAAACGGCGGCGGCGGCGGCCTGACGCCCGTAAACTCCCCCATGGGAACGATCAGAATGTCGCCCGGCCGCAAGGTAGTGGTGTCGAAGTCGAATGCGTGCTGGCCTCTCTCCTCCATGTAGTACTGGAAATCACAACGTCCCTGGAACCACACTGCCCCAGCAGCGTTTCTGGTCTGCATGACCAGCCTCTCGGCTGCCGCCTTGCCGTTGTTCGCCAGGTTGGCATCGGCAAGCGCAGTCCAGAACGCAAAACCTCCCGAAAGCAACAACCCTGCCGCGATGGTTGCGCGCGCCCTCCCGGGTGTCATTTGCATTCCATCGATTCGCCGCGCCAGCAGTATCCCAACTGCCGGAATCAAGGGAAGCACCGAACGGGCATTTATCGTCCAGTTGACAAAAGCAGTAAATAGGAACGTCCCGAACACCCACAGTGCGAGCAGCAGGGAGTTGGGGTCGCGATGTTGCCAGAGGTCGGTCGCGGCCAGGGCGAGAACAGAGATGCCGCCGGCAACATAGATGGCAAACTCCAGACCCACGGTGTTCCATTGCTGCGCGATCAGCATGCCATTCGCACTTGCCTGGAGATGTGGCCTTAGTAAGTAAAGGCCCGCTGTTAAGGCAACTCCCTCCAGCAACAACGTGGTGACGATGGACTTTCGAGACCAAACGAGCGGCGCCAGTACCAACGCCGGCAGTGCGCAGCCTCCAATGAAGCTGGCGCACTCCACTGGGTAGAACAGGACGTGGGACCCGGCATGAAGGACGTTTAGGGGAGCATATTCTGCGGCAGTACCAAACATCCCTTGCCCATATAAGGCCCGCGTCCAAAGCTCGTACCCGGCCATGACGGCGAGAGGAAGGACAAAGAAGCCAGCCCATGCTCCAAGTCGGCGATACTTGACGAGAGAATATACCAACAGCAGCGGCACCAGACAAATCCCAAAGTATTTCGAAAGGGCTGACGCGGATAGCAGCACCGCAGACGCCAGCAGGTAACTTCGTCTGTGAGCGTCCAGACCCTCCAGCCAGAAGATAGCCGCCCATACCCAGAAAGCCAGCATCAGCGTATCGCACATCACACTGCTGGCCGAGACCAACACGCCTGGCGTCAACAGTGTTGCCGCCGCCGCAATGAGCGGTGAGCGTGTGAACCGCTGCGCCAGCCGATAGGTTCCCAACACCATCGCCACCGCCGGCAACAGAAATCCCAAGTGCAGTGCCCGCTCGGAGAATCCGGCTGCTTTCCCGATGACAGCCAGGTAGTAACAGGCCAGGGGAGGGTTCTTGGTAATCGCCCACATCGGCCCTAAATGGCCATTGGAGTGGATCTGAAATCCGAAGGGATTGAAAGGGTGCCTGACGATCTGTTGCCCGCACCACAGGAACAACGAGTCATCAATATGAAAAGCCCGGCCGCAGAATGGAAGCAAGCAAAGAAGGGTGGCTGCGGTTAACAGCAGCAACGATTGGCCGCTCGACCAGCCCTTCGCTGTCGTGGCCCGGGCAACTGATACAGTGCTCATGAAACTCCGTGGACGTTTTGGTTAAGACACATGTCCTTAACCAACTTCGCACCTATCGTAGAGCACGGCACAGAAAGAGAACAGGTCGGTGCGCGCGTCCAGTTCCTTGCCCTGCGCGGCACCTCGCTAATAGTGGGTCGCCATTTCGCAACGCGGGCAGCCACAACTTCACGACGCCCGGCAACAATCATGACGGTGATCCGGATTGGGTGCTGGATCTGGATCCGGCAGCAGCACCCTGAAGGGCGCTATGTCGAACCAGCAGCTTACGACTTGTACGGGCTGGGGCCGAGCTTCTGAACTTGCTCGGTGAAGCTACCTACAACCTGGGCGAACCTTGGGCCTTCTGCCGCCGAAACCCATTCCAGGTGAAAGCGCTCTTCTTCGAGTCCGAAATCGGCCAGCATCAGGCGCAGAGCGTCAGCCCTTTTCTCCGCCTTCAGGTTGCCGTCCTGGTAGTGGCAGTCGCCGGGATGACAGCCGCACATGAGAACGCCGTCGGCGCCCTTGGTCAGCGCCTCAATCACCAGGTTGGGATGCACCATGCCCGAGCACATCACGCGAATCATGCGGATGCTTGGCGGGTACTGGATGCGCGATACACCAGCCAAATCGGCGCCGGCATAAGAGCACCAGTTGCAGCAGAAAGCGATGATCAAAGGTTGAAAGCTGTCTTCCATCACGCCACCTCCAGGGCAGCCTCAATCTGCGCCCTGATTTGATCCAGCGTAAATCCCCGGATGAATATGCCGTTCTTGGGACAAGTCGCCTGGCAGCATCCGCAGCCTTTGCAGGTGCTCTCGTTGGTCTCGACGACCTTCTTAATCGATCCCTGCCACATGTATTCGACCAGGGTGATTGACTTGAAGGGACACGTGTCGACGCAGTAGGCGCAGCCATCGCAGCTCTCGTCCACCACTTGGGAGATATTCGCTTCCAGTTCCAGGCTGTCTTGGACCAGGACGGCGGCCGCTCGTGCCGACGCTGCCTGGGCTTGCAGGATGCATTCCTCGATGCTCTTGGGAGAATGGGCCAGCCCGCACAAGAACACGCCGTCTGTCATGAAGTCCACCGGGCGCAGCTTCATGTGGGCCTCGAGGAAGAAGCCCTCGCTGTTCAACGGGACCTTAAGGAACTGAGCGAGGGTACGATTTTCTTCCAACGGATGAATACCGGCGGACAGGACCACAACATCGGCAGGGATCAACATTGACATGCCCAGGGTTTGGTCGAAGACTGTGACCGCGAGGGCATGTGAGTTCCGTGAGACTTCGGGCTTGTGGTCCTCGTCGTAGCGTACAAAGACGACGCCTTTCTGGCGCGCCTCGGTGTAGTACCTTTCTTTGAAGCCGTAGGTACGGATGTCCCGGTAAAGGACATAAACGTTCGTCTCCGGTGACAGCGTCTTTATGCGCAAGGCGTTCTTGATGGCGTCGGCGCAACACACCCGGGAACAGTAGGGGTGGTCCGCCTCTCGTGACCCAACGCACTGAATCATGACGACGGTTTTCGCGGGCCGATTCCCGTCACGGTCCAGGAAGCCGTTTCCGTAGGCGAGGCGTGCTTCCAGATCGCGTTGCGTGATGACACGATCGTCCTGCCCAAACAGATACTCGGTTGGCTGGTACTGCTTCGCACCGGTGGCTACGATTACGACGCCATGCTTGATTTCCGTCGTCGATCCACCGCTTGAAATTCTGGTCTTGAAGTTACCAATGGAGCCTTCAATGCTCTCGATGACCGCGCCGGTAAACGGATAGACTCCGCTGCTATGGTGGATCTCGTCGCGCAGGCGTGCCAGTTCCTCCTGGGGTTTTTCTCCGTTGAACATGTAGTGGACATGCCGCAGATTACCGCCAAGTTCGTTTTCCTTCTCCACCAGATAAACCCCTGAGCCCTGGCGGGCCAGCGTCAACGCAGCGGTCATGCCGGCGAGGCCGCCGCCGATGACCAGGGCGGATTTCTGGATAGCGATCCGCTGCCGCTGGAGCGGCTGCAATAGCCGAGACTTGGCCACCGCCATCCTGAGCAGATCTTTTGACTTTTGCGTGGCCTTTTCCGGCTCGTGCATGTGCACCCAGGAGCACTGGTCGCGAATGTTGGCCATCTCGAAGAGATACGGGTTGAGTCCAGCCTCGGCCATGGTGTTGCGGAATAGCGGCTCGTGCGTTCGCGGCGTGCAGGAAGCCACCACCACCCGATTCAGACTGTGTTCGACGATCTTCTCTTTGATCCGGTCTTGGGCATCGTTGGAGCAGGTATAAAGATTGTTCTCCGCGTATACCACGTTAGCCAGTGTTTTCGCGTAGTCGACAACATCCGGGACACTGACCACTCCGGCAATGTTGGTCCCACAATGGCAGACAAAGACTCCGATGCGAGGCTCTTGGCCCGTCACATCGTTCTCGGGTGGGTAGACTTTGGGGGTGATCTGGGTGCCCCTGGCATCCTTCAAAAGCGATAGCACTTCGGCTGCGGCTGCCGAGGCTTGCATAACGGTTTCCGGGATGTCCTTTGGCTCTGCAAACGGCCCGGCGACGTAAATTCCCTGGCGCGACGATTCCGCCGGCTTGAATCCGGTGGTCCCGCAAAAATTGAATTCGTTGAGTGCTATTCCAAAGCGGTCGGCCAGAACCTTAACGTCCTTCGGAGGCTGCATGCCTACCGAAAGAACGACCAGGTCATACTCCTGCGACAGCTTTCTGTCGTTTTCGCCGAGATACTGGACGATCAAGTTTCGGCTGCCGGGGACCTCCTCAACTTTCGGCACGCGCGAACGGATATACCGCACGCCGAGGTCTTGCGCCCGGTGGTAATACTGCTCGAAGCCCTTGCCGAAGGCACGCAGGTCCATGAAAAAAATGTCGCACTTCAGCCCCTCGCCCAAATGCTCTTTGGCGATGATCGCTTCCTTGGTGGCATACATACAGCAGACCGAGGAGCAGTAGTCGTGTTCGGCATCACGCGAGCCCACACACTGGAGAAACGCAATCCGCTTCGGTTCCTGGCGATCGAAAGGCCGGAGTACATGGCCGGAGTACGGCCCCGAGGCAGACAGAATCCGCTCGAACTCCAGTGCCGTAAGCACATTAGGGAACCGCCCATAGCCCAGGTCCTTCTTTAGCCGGGCATCGAAGATCTCGTATCCGGGCGCCAGTACGACCGCGCCGACACTTAGCTCACGCGATTCCTCCTTTTGTGCATAGTCAATCGCGTTGGCCTGGCAAGCCGTCGCGCAGATGTGACAATCGCAGCAAATGCCGCACTCCAGACAGCGCTTCGCCTCGGCAATCGCCTGCTCCTCGGTGTAGCCGGTATGGACCTCGTGGAAGGTCTTGCTGCGGGCCGCAGCATCGAGGGCGGGCACAGGTATTTGCCGTTGCATCAGCACGCCGGCCGTGTCTACCGCGTACTGGGTGTGATACGGTCCTTCCAACTCGCGTCCAACGCGCAGGTCCTGCCCGCTGAGCCAACGGTCGATCGAGTTAGCTGCCTTCTTGCCGGCGAGCATTGCAGTGACCACCACATCCGGACCAGTGACGCAATCCCCGCCGGCGAACACACCCGGCAGTTCTGTCGCCAGCGTAACCGGATCGGCATGGAGCGTTCCCCACTTCGTGGTTGTCAGACCCAACCGCTCTCCCAGGGATTTCACGTCGGGCACTTGGCCAATCGTCGCCACGACAGCGTCGCAGGGAATGACGAACTCCGAACCGGGAATAGGCTCGGGTGTGGGCCGGCCGCTGGCATCGGGCTGGCCGAGCTTCATCTTCAGACACTCCAGGCCAGTTATGCGTCCGCCGGGAGCGGCCTGGAACGATTTGGGCGCCGCCAGGAACATTAACTCGACGCCTTCGCGTTCGGCGTCTTCGATCTCGCGATGGTCGGCGGGCATTTCGGCGCGGGTGCGCCGATAGACGATGGTCACCTTCTCCGCTCCGCAACGAAGCGCCGTGCGTGCAGCGTCGAGAGCTGAATTTCCGCCACCAATCACAAGCACGCGGCGGCCGGGCGCGCTCTGACCCTCGAGGCTGATGCGGCGCAGGAATTCCACCCCACCCGTGACACCTGAGAAGTCCTCGCCGGGGATGCCGAGTTTCCGTTCGACGTGAGCGCCAATCGCGATAAATACGGCGGCGTAGCTCTTCCGCAGCTCATCGAGAGTGATCCCGCGGCCCACAGGCGTGTCCAGAATGATCTCGATTCCGGTGGAACGCAGCCGATCCATCTCAGCATCCAGCAAGGGTCGCGGCAGCCGGAAAGATGGGATACCCACTGCCAGCATCCCGCCCGCAACCGAGAGTGCTTCGAAGATCGTCGCGCCGTAACCTTTTTGCCGGAGATGATAGGCACAGAGAAGCCCTGCTGGCCCGGAGCCAACAATGGCAATCTTCTCCTGCCGTTCGGGCACCGTCGGTTGCGGCAGCTTGTAATCGGAAATGCGGTCGGTAATGAAACGCTTCAACGCCGGCAAATTCACTGCATCGTCGACGTTGGTGCGAGTGCAGGCGGTAGTGCAGGGATGGGTGCAGATCCGGCCACAAATCGACGGAATCGGATTGTCCCGCAGAATGACTTGAAGCGCCTCATCGAAGCGGCCCTGCGCGATCAGAGTCACGTAGCCCTGTCCGCTTTGATGGATGGGGCAAGCAGCTTCGCACGGAGGGTTCCCGCGCCGCGTAATTGTGAAGATGTTAGGGACGGCTTGCGGGAACGGCCGGTAGATCGCCTTGCGCTCGCCCAGACCCTGATCGAATTCCGACGACAGCGTGACTGGACACTCGGTGGTGCAAGCGCCGCAGCCGGTGCACTTCGACGTGATTACAAATCGCGGTTGCTGCTTCACACGGACAGTGAAATTTCCAGGCCGCCCATCGACGTGTTCTACTTCACTCAAAGTGAGAATCTCGATGTCCTTGTGGCGTCCGATCTCAACCAGTCGCGGCGCCATGGTGCACATCGCGCAATCGTTGGTGGGAAAAGTCTTATCGAGCTGCGCCATGACCCCGCCAATGGCGGGCCCGCGCTCGGACAAATATACCTTGATGCCGCCGTTGGCCAGATCGAGGGCCGCCTGCATACCGCCGATACCGCCTCCGACGACCAGGGCAGCGCCTACCGGTGGGGTCTTGGAATCCTTAGACGGCATGGGGAATGACCTCCTCTGCCGGCGCCCGTCTGCCGGCTCTCTGCCTGACCGCCAGGAAATACAGGGCTAGCGGTCGATAGACCATGTGAGACCACTTTCCAAACGACATCTCCACCAGCAGCATGGGCGTGGCGATCATGACGTGCACGGCGTACGCGAAGTGACAGGTGAGGGCAAAACCGGCATAACGGAAAATGTGTGCTGTCAGACCGCTGAGCACAGTCAGCACCAGCAGGACCGGAAAGGCAAGGTCCGCAAACCGCGTCTCTTTGTAGATCTCCTTCTGCGCCCGCAGCCGGCCTAAGAAAATTTCTCCCATGCCATACACGATGAGGCCGGTCGCGAGGTATCCGAGCCAGCGCTGGGGATTGTAGAACGGGTAGAGGTTGTCGGTCTGAAACCACTTCAGGCCGAACACCTTAATGGCGAGCATCATTACTGTACCCAAGGCCAGGCACCAATGGCCAAACCACCGGCCTCGGTCCGGACACTTGCGCATCAGGGAATGAGTCATCGACTGGTAGACATAGGTCCAGAACTCAGCCACATAGGTGGAAAACGAGATACTCGCCCGTTCGTCTGTGCTCATGGTGAGCCGCCAGATGCGTAAGACACGCGACAGCAATAACAACAGCGGAAGCAGGGTGACCGTCAGCGTGTAGTAAATGATGAGCGGGAACATGTGATCCAGCCCCATCGGCGTGCTCACCAACCCGGCTACCGGCATCTTCACGTACCACAGGTGATAGCCGAGGATCAGCAGGAACGTGAGCACCGCGACGAAGATTAAGGAACCGAGATACCATGCCGTGGACTGGAGCAGCTTGGGAGCAATACCCGTCCAGTCGTATTGCGCGCTGAGAAAGCGCCGCAGCGTCAGCATGGAGATTCTGGGCTCCGATTGACGCGGGCAGGTAACGGAGCAGTCGCCGCAGTCGTGGCAGACCCACGGGTCCAGGCTTTGCACCAGCGGCTGCCTCAGCCCCAGCAGGGCGTAGCGAATGCTCCGCCGAGGAAACGTGGCACTCTCGTCGACCAGATCACAGATGAGCGTGCAGCTCCCGCACTGATAGCAACCCGTGGGATCGAATTTTCCATACCGGCGGATGTCCGCTAACAAAGTAGCATCACAGACTGGAAGCGCTTCTGTTGCCATAGATCACCTGCTTGCTGCTTATTGCGTCGTCACCGCAACGTTGCTCACTACTTTCCGCGTGTAGACCCGGAATTGCCCTTCTTCTTCGGCCATGCAGGTCTCAAACTTGTCATTGCGATACGCTTCTTCCGCCGACAAGGCTTGGTCGCGGGTGGCATAGGGGCGTCCGTCCCACATAAACTTTTTTCCATCGCAGACTAAGGAGAGACTTGTGCTCATAGATTCGAGCTCCGGCGCAAAATTACGCGCTTGTTTGGCGTTGGCATAGGTCACCTCGCGGTGCTGCGGTGCGGACGAAATACTCGTGGACCAGCCACTCGGCCGCTTCCGGCACGGCACCACTGACTGCGTCCGACAACCCTGGGGCGATCTCCTCCGGCAGTGGCCCCGTCTGGCAAGCCAGGACCCGCACCTCGACGCCGCAGCTTTCCTGCAACTCGCGCAGCAGGTTCGATGTCGGCAACTGGTGCATCGAGAAATCGTCGAGTTTGACCGGGGGAATCTCGGCAGGATCGATTTCAAATATCTCGCCCGGACTTCGCCCGGCATCGATCGCGTCCAGGATGAGCAACCGTTGTGGCCGCGCGGAGCTCAGGCAGAGAGTGAACAACAGTTTGCGGACGCTGGTTCCCGCGTCCAGCAAGCAGACCTCTTCGGGCACGCGGTAGTGTGTTTCGACATAGTCAACTACCGCGCACCCGAAGCCGTCATCGCCAAACAGAATATTTCCGCAGCCGAGCACCAGCGTCGGCTTCCGGCAGAACTCGGGAAGATCGGACGGATCGATCTCCCACGCGGTTTGGTCGATTGCGCTCATGCGAAGCAATTTCCGCTCAGTGTCTGTTTCGATAGAGCCAGCCTTCAGGCTAGCGTCGATATCGGCCTTACCAAGCTGGTCTGCTGTGGTCATCTGCGATGACCACAGCAGACCGAGCCATTTGATTGCCGGCGAACGCGGTGCTGAAGCACCGCTCTACCTAGTTCGCGAGCGTGTCCAGCAATTTGCCGTCCGCGCTGAAGATGTCCAGCTTGACCGACAGCTTCCCATCCAGCCGGTGGGTCGCGCAGGAGAAGCATGGATCATAGGCACGGATTGACATTTCTACTGTGTTCAGCACTCCCTGGTCGTACACGCCGTCGTGGATCAAACTCTTGGCGGCCTGTGTGACCGACATATTAATGGGAGCGTTGTTGTGGGTGGTGCCCACAATCAGGTTGACGTTGGTGATTAAGCCGTCGGCATCGGTGGTGTAGTCGTGGATAAGCGTGCCGCGCGGCGCTTCCGTAACGCCTATGCCTCGCGCTGCCCGCGGCGTGACCTTCACCCGGGTTTCTGTGCTGATGATGTCGGGATCGTCCAGCAGCCGGATAGCGTTTTCGGCGTTGTAGAGCAGTTCGATCAGCCGCGCCCAGTGATAGAGCAGGGTGAGCTGCGCGGGCCGCCCGAACTTGGTGCGAAACTCCTCCAGCTCGGCCTGCGCCAGCGGCGTGTCGATAAAGTCGCAGACGTTGATGCGTGCCAGCGTGTTGGCGCGATAGATCCCCTTGGGGCTGTTGGTGTCCATGGAGAAACCTTCGCCCCACTGTTTGGCGTAGGGGAACTTCAGGTAGCTCCACGATTCAATGTGCTCGGCAATGTAGTCCGTGTAGTTTTCGTAGGGGAAGTCCTGATACGTGCCACTTGGCGTCATCAGGCGAAGATGCCCGTCGTAGAGATTGAGAGCGCCGTTATCCTTAACGGTGCCGATGAAGCCGGTAGTGATTACTCCCAGCGACTTCACCACGTCCAGGTATTTGGGGAAGACGTTCTCCTTGGCAAAGGCAATGGAGAACTTGGCGAGTTCCAGCGCCTCATCGGCTTGCTTGCGCAATTGATCGCGCTCGCCGACAGCCAATGGTTTGCTGAATCCGCCAGGAACGGCGGCTTGGGGATGGATCGCCTTGCCCGCCAGGACCTCCAGCATCTTGGCGCACATGTGGCGTACTTTCACCACTTGTCTGGCAATGTCCGGAGCCGCCTGCAACACCCCGATGACGTTGCGGACCGAATAAGGCGCGTCCGGCCCCAGCAGGAAATCGGCTCCCGCCAGGAAGTAGAAGTGCAGGATGTGCTCTTCCATGAAGGCAATGCTGTTGCACAGCTCACGCAATTTCTTGCCGGCCGGCGGCGGCTCGACTCCAAAGACCGCATCGCAAGCCTTGGCCGAAGCCAGGTGATGCGACCACGGACACACTCCGCAAATGCGCGGCATGATGCGCGGCATGTCTTCTACCGGGCGTCCCAGGCAGAATTTTTCGAAGCCGCGCAGTTCAATGACGTTCACCCGGGCGGTGTCCACGTTGCCGGCATCGTTGAGCTGAATGGTTATCTTGGCGTGGCCCTCGATGCGGGTGACAGGTTGAATGACCAGTGTCTTTGACATGGATCACCTCCGGGGCAGCGGCCGCAAACGGCCAGCGCCAGCAAAACGGTTGAAGGTTGCGGCCCGGTCCGGAATCTGCTTGGGATCGAGGCCGATGGAGGAGAGTGCGCCCATCATGTCCACCATGGGATTGGCTTTGTCCGACATCGGACCAAAGCAAGCCTCACATGGCATGTAGGCGCGGATGCAGCGTGGAGTACCCTCGCTGCCACCGCAGCCGGCGCGTGTCGCCGGCCCCAGGCACAGGATGCCCTGCTCCATCAGGCAGCGCATCTCGCTAAGTGGCGCTCCCGGCACGAAGTCCGGCGCATCCAGCCGGCGCTTCAGCGTGGAGACCGCTTTCTTCTCACGCTTGGTGGGACACTCATCGCAAACGCTCTTCGTCGCCAGCACCGGCAGGGGCTTGCCTTCCAGAAGAGCAATAAGCGCGCCAGCCACCATGTCCGGCGTGGTTGGACATCCGGGCAGATAGGCATCTACCGGCACCACCTCGTGGACGGCATACACCCGGTCGGTGAGCTCGGGAACCTGCTCGTGGGGTAGGCCATTTTTTTCGGTGGTCACGCTATCGCGATAAACCTTCTCCAGTAATTCTTGGGTGCTGAATTGGTTGGCCAGAGCGGGTATGCCGCCAAAGCAGGCGCAAGAGCCCAGAGAGATCAGGATCTTGCACTTCTTGCGCATCTCCTGCGCCAGTTTCTTGTGCTCCTCATTGCGGATTCCTCCAGAGATAAGTCCGACATCCGCCGCGGGAATTTCCATTTCCGTACCTTCGCCAGTCTGACCGTAGAGCTTGTGGTCCATCAGGACTGGCATGTGCACGATTTCCACTTGCTTCAGTACGTCGAGGAGCGGTTCACCGATATCGAGGATGGTTACCTCACAACCTCCGCATATGGCGAACCATTCTTCGGCAAGTCGAGCTGCCATGCTGAGCCTCCCTTACAAACTTGAATTCGTTCTGCTCTGTTTCGTTCCCTCGGATCCGTTATTACTGCGTTTGATATGTGACTAGAACCAAGTTTCCTTGCCCTACTTCAATCCTTGCTCTCAGTTGAGCAAACCGCTGTCCTTCAGAAGCCGAAATCCTCTCCCGCCGAAAACAGCCGCTTCCAGTTCCGGAAGCAGGCTTCCGGCAGATAACTCCTTCACATCAGACCAAACCGACGAGTCCTCGTAGACGCTGGTGAGAATTCCACAAGCCACCCTCGGCATGTCGGACGTGCGTCAGCCAACGGCAGCCGCTGGGCGCGGCGCGCCGCAATTGCAGGCATGGAGCTACTTATCCGTCCAACCCGCACGTCCGGTCAGTGACCCGGGTCACGTAGCGACGTGATCGAACGTCTGTTCGAGAGCTCAGACTGGCTTGGATCGTATTGGGGGTATTGCTTGAAAATCCTTGCTGGGCGCTGACTTGGGCAAAGGCTAGCGGGCAATAACAATCGTCACAAACGGGTGTACGCTGCGTCCCAAAAAAGTGATGAGTGAGAGGTCTGGGCAGTTAGCGACCATCGCAACCAGACTGCCTTGTAGATCGACTGGCCATGCCTGGTTGCAGCGGAATGGCCCGGAGCGCTATTCCGCTATGCTGAATTCCCACCCGCAGTATTCCCCTGCCGCCGCGTCGGGAGGACAATGCAAGCACGCGGTGCGGATACGGGAGTCGATGGTTCGGGCAAAGGTCTCGAACTCAACCGTTCCCACACTCTTGCAAGGAAAATCCGGTAGCCCCTTGCGCCGTCGAGTTTCCTGGACCCTGCAAACATCCATAAAGAAGCGCAAGCATCTTCTATCCTCTGACCATTCCACCCGCTGCGCGTTGACGGCGCTATACATGCGCAATCCCAGCGCCTTTTCCAGCGCGTCGAGCCCGCCCTGCTGCGGAATATGAAATGTGGTCATGATGCGGTTTGCCTCCGCAGCAGCAAATCGCGACCAGGCGCGTGTATCCAGTTCGATCGCCGCTTCCATTCCGAAGCGCTCCTCCGCTGCCAGGAACCAGCATCCGTCGTGGGCCAGCCAGCTCTTGGCAAACATTTCGAGCGCACGCAAAAGGTCCTCGCGGCCCATCGAATCGAACGCTGTCGTCGAGTTCTTATTCATGTTCATTTCACCACGCGATGACATGCGGGACTCACTCTCGCCCAGCATACTCCCGGTCGGAGCAATTTTGATTACCCGCTAACCATCTATCAGGAGCGAAAAAATCTGCGGCGAACCGCGCCGGCCAGGGCTCCTCGTCCGCTCATTCTCACTTGCCCTAGTGACTTAGATCACAGAGTTCTGGGTTGCTCGCGCGGTACGCTGCAACTCACCCAACGTCCCGGTCAGGCGAGGTTGGGGCTGAGGATTTTCTGTTTGTCGTTCAAGCTTGGCGGGTACGGCTACCGGCTCATCGCTCCTGCGCAACGTCTGGAGCGTTACGAATTCTCTGCTCTCGAGCCGCGCGCCGACGAGGTGGTAGTTGAGGTCGCAGGTTGCGGTGTCTGCCATACCGATGTCGGTTTCGCTTTCGACGGTGTACCGACGCGCGCCCCATTACCACTCACCCTCGGGCACGAAATCTCGGGGCGGGTGTTGGCAACAGGTGAGCACGCTACAAGCTGGGAAGGCCGCAACGTAATCGTTCCTGCCGTGATCCCCTGCGGCGACTGTAATCCGTGCCGAGCCGGCCACCCCACGATCTGCCGGCAGCAGTTCATGCCCGGCAATGACGGCGATGGAGGCTTTGCGACGCACGTTCGCGTTCCCGCCCGCGGGCTCTGTCCCGTCCCCGAAAACCTGCCGCCAGGCATTACGCTCGATCTCCTGTCGGTGGTAGCCGACGCGATTACAACGCCTTTTGAGGCGATTCGACGGTCCAGCTTAGGAGCGGATGACGTGGCTGTTTTTGTTGGCGTTGGAGGAGTAGGCGGATTCGGCGTGCAGATCGCAGCTGCGATGGGAGCGGCGGTCGTGGCGATTGATGTCGACCGCACCAGACTGGATTTGGCGGCCCAGCACGGCGCTTCGCTGACTCTGGACGCCAGTTCCATGAACGAGAAAGAACTAAAATCTGCGGTGCGCTCCTTTGTGAAACAGTCCGGGCGCAGTGGCATCGGGCTAAAGATCTTCGAGACCAGCGGCACGCCGGCAGGCCAGGCGACCGCGTTCGGACTGCTCGATTACGGAGGATATCTGGCTGTGGTCGGGTTCACGCCCAAGAAAGTGGAGCTGCGGCTCTCCAACCTTATGGCGTTCGATGCCACCGCGTGTGGTAACTGGGGTTGCCCACCGGAACAGTATCCGGCTGCGCTCGCGCTGGTGCTGGAAGGCAAAGTGGCTCTGGACCCCTACGTGGAGCGGCATTCGCTTAACGAGGCTCCCGCTTTGCTGGAGGCTGTGGCTCGCCATGAAATTCGAAAGCGCGTGATTCTGGTCCCCGACCACGAGGGCCCGCAGTAAAGCAGTAAAGGAGATACGATCGTGCATGACCACAATCTAGTGGAGTCGTTTCCGACGCGTTTCATCCTGGTTGAGCAAAAGCCGGTGAAGGACCGTGCTGGCGCGCCGGCTGAAGGACTGCACAACGTCTGGATCACACTGAACAATCCGTCCGAACTCAACAGCTATACCACCGACATGATTAAGGAAATCATCCTGGCGGTGCGCGCCGCCAGCAATGACCGGGCGGCGGTGGCTGTCGTTCTGACCGGCGCCGGCTCGCGCGCTTTCTGCACGGGTGGAAATACGCGCGAGTATGCGGAAGTTTACGCAGGCAATCCCGGCGAGTACCGCCAGTACATGCGCCTGTTCAACGATATGGTGACGGCGGTGCTGCAATGCGACAAGCCGGTGATTTGCCGGGTGAACGGGATGCGTGTCGGCGGAGGTCAGGAAGTGGGCATGGCGTGCGATTTTTCTGTCGCCAGCGACCTCGCTGTCTTCAGCCAAGCCGGTCCGCGACATGGATCAGCGCCAGAGGGCGGATCAACCGATTTCCTGCCGGTATTTGTGGGTATGGAGCGTGCCATGTTCAGCGGCACGCTATGTCAGCCGTGGAGTGCGCACCGCTTCTACTGGCTTGGAGGTCTGACCCAGATTGTCCCCGCGCTCAAGGTGGACGGGCAGTGGATACCGAATCCTCTGGTGGTTACCGATCGCGTTCTCGATGAATACGGCCGGCTGCTGATCGGCGAAGCGAAGACGGGAGCGCAACGCGAAGAAGGCAAGTCGCTGCTGGCCAAAGGCTCCATGGATCTCACTCTTCTTGATGAGGCCGTAGATGCGCTCTGCACACAACTGCTGTACACCATGCCCGATTGCCTCATCAAGACCATCGAGAGCCTGCGCAAACACAAATTGGAACACTGGGACCGCAACCGCGAAACCAATCGCGCCTGGCTGGCGCTGAACATGATGACGGAGGCGCGCGCCGGTTTCCGTGCCTTCCATTACGGCAGCAAGGAGCAGCGTGAGGTGGACTTCGTGTTGTTGCGGCGGCGCTTGGCCGAGGGTGTGCCGTGGAGCGACGAGCTAATCCAGGAAATTGCCCCGTGGACAGCGCAAGCCGCAAGCGCGGCGAAAGACTGACTGCTTATGAAAGTCCCTGTGGAGCGCAAATTGGGAGCAACCGCGTGAGCCCGGAACTCGCCACTCTGATCACGCGCGCGCAGGAGTTGAATGATGACTTCGAGCTGACGGCAGTGCGGAGCTGGAAAGAAGCTGTGCCGGGGCGTAAAGCCATCGGGCACATGCCTATCGACGTTCCGCGCGAGTTGATCCACGCCGCCGGAATGCTGCCGGTCGGCATTGTGGGCGCGGGGGAGCGATTGGAGATCATCCGCGGCGATGCCTACTTCCAGAGCTACATCTGCCACATTCCCCGCAGCACCATCGAACTGGCGCTCAGCCACCGGCTCGACGTGCTGGATGGCATGTTGTTTCCCTCCATCTGCGATGTGATCCGCAACTTGTCGGGCATGTGGACTATGCTGTTTCCGGAGCGCTACGTTCGCTATATCGATTTGCCACAGAATTTTGAGTCCAGGACAGGGGGCGTTTATTGGCGCCGTGAACTGGAGACCCTGCGCGAGGACTTTGGCCGCCTCAGCGGCCGTTCGATTGATGATGCAGACTTGCGACACAGTATTGCCGTATACAACGAAAATCGTTCGACTATCCGCGAACTGTACCGCTCCCGCAGCCGCCAGCCTTGGGTTTATCCGACCTCAGAAGTATACGTATTGTTGCGAGCCGGAAACCTGCTTCCGCCCGAGGATCACACGGCGCTGTTGCGGGAATACTTGCGGCTTGCGCCGTTGGAGACCGACCGCCGCGATCGTGACCACAGCCGTGTGGTTCTGGTAGGAACGTTTTGCGAGCAGCCGCCACTGGGCCTGCTGATTACACTGGAACGCGCAGGATGCTGGGTGGTGGATGACGACCTGCTTCTGGGGCTCAGGTGGATCACGGGAGATATCTCGTGCAGCGGCGATCCATTGCAAGCTCTGGTCGAGGCCTTCCTGACTCAGAGTGCTGAGACTGCCGCACGCTACCTGCCCGATGGGCAACATGGCCGCGCCCTTGTAGAATCCGTGCGGCGCAATCGCGCGGAAGGTGTCATCTTTTGCGCGCCCAGCTTCTGCGATCCCGCCCTGCTGGAGCAGCCCATGCTCATCACCAGGCTCGACTGCGAAGGCATTCCCCATACCCAGTTCAAATACTCGGAAGACACCGGCCAGTTTGCCGTCATCCGCGAGCAGGCGGGCACATTCTCCGATTCCATCCGCCTGTGGAGCGAAGCATGACTGCTGCATCACCTGGCGCTCGCGTCTCTGCTGAAGCTGACAAGGAACGCAGCATGTCGCTGCAAAAGCAGATGATCGCCGGCCATTACAGCGCGCTCTCGCGTGCTCCGCAAGAGGGCCGCAAGGTGGTTTACACCTTCGTTCCTGGCAATCTCACCGAACTGTTGCGGTCCTTCGATCTGCTCCCGGTGCTTCCTGAAATCAACGCACTCCAGTCCGGCATGAGGAAGTTGTCCGCCGACTATATCGCGGAAGCCGAAAAGCACGGGCACAGCGAAGACGTCTGCACCTACGTGAAGTGCGACATCGGGATGCTGAAAAAGGGCAACATCGGCCCTACCGGCGAAAGGCTGCCACCGCCGGACTTGCTTCTGCTCTCCTACACCGGCTGCTTCACGTTCATGAAGTGGTTCGAGCTGTTGCGCCAGGAATACGACTGTCCGGTGGCCATGCTCCATGTTCCGTACCAGTGGGAAGGCCGTATCCTGCCGCATCATGTCGAGTACATTGTCCAGCAGTTGCGCACTGAGGTCATCCCCAAGCTCGAACAGGCGAGCGGGCGCCGCTACGACGAGGACCGTTTACGCGAGATGCTGCAGCTCTCGGCTCAGGCGGAAGATGATTTGGTTTGGGTGCTGGAGTCGGCCAAGCACGTGCCCTCGCCCATCGACGCTTACTTCGGCGGGGTGTACTACATCGGGCCAATGTTTACCGCATTTCGCGGGACCGAGGAAGGCGTTGTGTATTACCGCGTCTTGCGCGAAGAGGTGGAGAGTCGTCTGCGCGAGGGCTTGGGTCCGCTGACGCCGGAGGGATCGCAGGAGAAGGAACGCTATCGCCTGGTAATGGAAGGTCCACCGAATTGGACTAGCTTCCGTGAGTTCTGGAAAATGTTTTACGACGAAGGCGCCGTGATAGTGGCCAGCAGCTATACCAAGGTTGGAGGGCTGTACGACGGCGGCTTCCGGCACGATCCCCAACGCCCGCTGGAGACGCTGGCGGAATACTGCCTGGGCTGTTACACCAATCTCGGATTGCCCACTCGTACGGCATTGCTGGAGCGCTATATTCGCGAGTATCGCGCCGACGGATTCATGATCAACAGCATCAAGAGCTGCAATTCCTTTAGCGTGGGTCAGCTTCTGATGTTGCGCCAACTGGAGCAGAGAACCGGCGTTCCCGGCGGCTTCATCGAAAGCGACCTGGTTGACCCACGTTACTTCTCCGCCGCCAACATCAAGAACCGCATCGAGAGCTATTTGCAGATGCTTGATCAGAAACGCGCAGGCGTGACCGCATGAGTAGGTTGCGAACCTATGTTGGCATCGATCTCGGCTCGACTACCACCAAGGCAGTTGTGCTGAACGACGCCGGTGAGGTGATTGGCCGCGGCATAACCAACAGCCGCAGCAATTACGATGTCGCCTGCCAGGTGGTGCGGGAAGAAGCTCTCGTCCGCACCCGCTTCACGCTTGCCCGGGAGGCGATCACCAGCGATCCGTCTTTGGCGGATGTGGAGAAAGCCTTCCTTTCCTCGTTGCAGCGGAACTTTCGGCTGCGCCAGCACCTCGACCAGTTGCAACGGCTCCGGGAAGCGCTGCTCTCCGCTGCCGATGATCCCCGCCATAGCGCGCATCGGCGAGAACTCAGCACGACCGTCGAAAACATCGTGGACAAGATGGTGGAGCGCACCGCCGTGCACTTCAGCGAACTGGCGACGCGCAAGAGCGACTTCTTCCGCGATCTGGCGACCGCCGATTACATGCAACTGGCGGAACAACACAGCGATCCCCGCGGAATTACCTTCGAAATGCTATGCGGTTTGTTCGACGCCGCCATCCTGGTGGTGGAGAACGCAACTATTCAGGATAGCTTCGAAACCCAATTGCGGGGTGCGTTGGAGCCCACGCTGGCATCGGCGACTTTGGCGGTGCAAGAGAAAGCTTCACGACTGCGTGAAGTGGTTGAGGCGACCTGCTGTACGGAAATCGTAGAGGCTGGGACGGTGGGCACAGGATATGGCCGCCAGCGATTGCCTTTTCCCAAGGAGCAGATTCGCAGCGAGATTCTTTGTCACGGACTGGGCGCACATGCCATGTTTCCCGGCACCCGCACGGTTCTGGACATCGGTGGGCAGGATACCAAGGCGATCCAAGTGGATGCCGATGGGCTGGTTGTCAGCTTCCAGATGAATGACCGCTGCGCCGCCGGATGCGGCCGTTATCTCGGGTACATTGCCGATGAAATGAATTTAGGATTGCATGAGCTGGGACCGCTGGCGCAGCAGAGCCAACGCCGGGTGAAGATCAACAGCACGTGTACGGTGTTTGCCGGGGCCGAGTTGCGAGAGCGGCTTTCCCTGGGCCAGAGACGCGAGGACATCCTGGCGGGCCTGCATCGCGCCATCATCTTGCGTGCGATGTCGCTGCTGGCACGTTCCGGTGGCGTCAGCGATGAATTTACGTTCACTGGCGGGGTAGCGCGCAATCCCGCAGCCGGGAGTGCTCTGCGCGAGTTGGTGCAGGAGAATTACGGTGATCGGACCTTGAATATTTCCGCCGATTCCATTTACACCGGCGCTCTGGGCGCAGCTTTATTTGCGCGGCGTACCGCACAGGCCAACGCATGACAACCACCACCATCTCGTCGAGGGCCCGATCGGTTGACGACCAGATCACCGCCGGCGTCGACGTGGGCTCCAGCGCGGTGAAGATCGCGGTGCTGCTGACGGCCGGCAGCGGTACGAGCGAGATTCTTGTGCTGCTCACCGAGCGCATACGCCGCCGCGAACTGCGCAAGGTGGTGAATGACGGATACCAGGCGGCTCTCGACGCTGCTGGCATCTCTGCCGATGAGGTTTGCTATGTGGCCAGCACCGGCGAAGGCGAGTTGGTGGATTTCCGCCGCGGACACTTTTACGGCATGACCACCCACGCCCGTGGCGCGATCTTCCTGATGCCGGAGGTCCGCGCCGTTCTCGACGTCGGCGCCTTGCACGCGCGCGCCATGCGCATTGACGAGCGTAGCCGCGTGCTCGGCTACCGCATGACCGGGCAATGCGCTTCCGGCTCCGGCCAATTTCTGGAAAATGTCGCGCGCTACCTGGGAATCGCCCTGGAGGATGTAGGACCTCTGTCTTGCCGTGCCAGCAATCCACAAGTAGTCAGCAGCATCTGCGCGGTCCTGGCGGAGACTGATGTGATCAACATGGTCAGCAGGGGAATCACCACACCCGACATTCTCAAAGGCATTCATCTTTCCATGGCCGGCCGCTACACCAAGTTGCTGCGGGCGATTGATGTACATGGGCAGGTGGCAATTACAGGTGGTCTTTCCGCTGATACCGGGTTGGCACAGGCTTTGCAGGAAAAATCGCGGGAGGATGGTCTGGACGTGGAAGTACGCACGCATCCCAACTCCATTTACGCAGGTGCGCTGGGCGCAGCTTTGTGGGGGGCCTATCGTCATCGCATGCTGGCCCGTCCTGCGGAGGTGCCGGCATGATGAGCGTCAACGAACTGGCAGGCAAGTATGCCGTCGTTACCGGCGGCTCGGGAGCAATCGGGAGCGCCATCGTTCGCAGCCTGCAAAAAGCGGGCGCGGTGGCAACTTCTCTCGACCTCGCGCCACCGCCCGGCAATGACATTCCCTGGCTGCACTGCGATGTGCGCAGCGATGATTCCGTCGCCTCCGCGGTGCAGCAGTTCTTTAAGCAAAATGGGCGGCTCGATCTGGTGATTCACGCAGCCGGAGTTTCCCGTGAGGCGGTCGTGTGGAAGCTGGCAGTTGAAGATTGGGACATGATCCAGGCGATCAATTTGCGTGGCGCCTTCTTGCTGTTGCGGCACACTATTCCTCTGATGCGACAAGGACAGGGTGGCCGCGTGGTCCTCATCGGGTCTATCAACGGATCGCGGGGCAAGTTTGGTACCTCGGCTTACTCGGCAAGCAAGGCCGGACTGCTTGGCCTGGCCAAGAGCGTCGCCCGGGAAACTGGCCGCTTTGGAGTTCTGGTGAACGTGATCGAGCCGGGCTGGGTACGCACACCCTTAACAGAAGTATTGCCAGAAGCCGTCCGCCAAGCCGCGGAAGCGGAAAGCCTGGTGGGAAGTCTGCCGGAAGTTTTCGATGTTGCCGACGCGGTACTGTTTTTATGCGGTCCGGGTGCAAACCGCATCACCGGCCAGATTCTGCGCGTGGACGCGGGGCAATTTCTGGGCGGCGCTACGTAGAGCGAGTTGGGAGGAAAGCCATGGCGACTGACAGCATGGAAGAAACAGGTGTGCTGGAGACTGATGCGGTGCTGGTGCGGGCTATGCGCACGGATGATCTGAATGCTGTGGTAGCGATTGATGCCGCGGCGAGCGGGCGTCGCCGTCCCCGCTACTTTGAGCTTATGCTGCAGCGGGCCATAAATCAGGCGGCGCTGCAGATTTCCCTGGTGGCGGAAGTGGACAGCCGGGTTGTTGGCTTCGTGATTGGGTCGCTCTACTATGGAGAGTACGGCGTAGCGGAGCCCTCGGCTTCCATTGATGCAGTCTCGGTCGATCCTGCAATCCGGGGAAAAAACGTCGGCAAGGCCCTGATGCGACAGCTACGCCTCAATCTCGGGGCACTGCGAATTGCAACCTTACGGACCGAAGTCTCTTGGGACCACTTCGGCCTCTTGGGATTTTTCAGAAGTCAAGGGTTCAAGCCCTCCAGCCGGATCTGCCTGGAGTGTGCTCTGGATCCAACTCGACCGGAAGAGTCCGGCGCCGGCGATTAGAGGAGCTGCTTATTATCCCCAAAGTGAGACTTGCCATGAAGAAAAGGAAACCTGCTCGAAAGGCCATCAAATCCGCTGCCCAAACCGCCGAACCGCAGCTCGCGTTGCGCTGTTCCCGCTGCGGCCGGCCAGCCGCGGAGCACGACAAATTCTGTGCTGAATGCGGATTATTCCTGCGCGACGCCTACCTCGATCACCGGCTGCTGCTGGCGCTGGTAGAAGAAAGAGACGGCCACAGCCGCGAAGCGCGTCAGCAACTGGAGCACCTGTTGCAAGCCGACCCGAACCATGTGCTGGCGAATCACATGTTAGGCACATTCTACTTCCATCAAGGTACGCTCGATCTGGCTATCGAGCGCTATCAGAAAGCCGTGGCCGCAGCTCCCACTTTTGTATTGGCGCATTACGATCTGGGCGTTGCCTGGTATCACCGCTGCAATATGCCGGAGGCCATTCGTGCCTTTCGTCATTGCCTGGAGCTTGACCCCAACTACAACGCCGCCCACTATCGGTTGGCGGTATCCTTGTTTCACGCTGGGCAACTGGAAGAAGCCGCGAACCACTTCAAACAGTCCATCGCACTCACGCCGGAGTACTTGATGGCGCACTACCACATTGGCGTGATTCACGAGCGGCGGGGCGAAATGGAAGCTGCCGAGCGCGAGTTCCAGCGCAGTCTCGATGAGGCCGTGGGAGAAGTGAGTAGCCTGTTCCATCTCGCCATGATCCGCCGCAGCCAAGGGGATGAAAAAGGCGCGAACGATCTTGTCCGGCGGGCCCATGAATTCGGCCGGGCCCAAAGCACCACGTCGTGACTGGGGAACACACCATGAACCCAGGCGAAGAAAGTACGCTCATCCATGATTGGGCGGAAGCCGGCCCGCGCAGAGCGCGCTATAAGGGTCACGTCATGCTCGACGACGAGACCTTGCGGGACGGCTTGCAAAGCCCATCGGTCAACGATCCTTCGACGGAGACGAAGGTCGAACTGCTCCACTTCATGGAAAGCCTGGGCATCGAGACCGCCGACGTTGGCCTGCCCGGCGCCGGTGTCCACCAGCGCGATGCTGTCCTGCGCCTGTGCCGCGAGATTTCAGACCAGAGGCTGCGCATCCGGGCCAACTGCGCCGCACGAACCCTGATGATCGACATTCAACCCATCGCGGAGGTCACGCAACTGACGGGCGTGCCGATTGAAGCCTGCGTCTTCATCGGCAGCAGCCCCATCCGTCAGTACGCCGAAGAGTGGGAGTTATCGGATATTGTCCGTAACACGCGCGAGGCCATCCGCTTCGCAGTCCGTGAAGGGCTGGAGGTAATGTACGTTACGGAAGACACGGTCCGCTCTTCTCCCGAGCACCTGCGCGTCCTGCTGACCGCAGCGGTGGAAGAGGGAGCCAAACGCCTTTGCCTGTGCGACACCTGCGGCGCGGCGGTCCCGCAGGGTGTGTGGAACCTGGTCACGTGGGTGAAAGCACTGATTGCGGAACTGGGCGCCGACGTCGGTATTGACTGGCACGGTCACCGCGACCGCGGATTGGATCTGGCCAACAGTCTGGCGGCGATCGAGGCCGGCGCTACCCGAGTCCACGGCACTGCACTGGGCGTCGGCGAGCGCGTGGGTAATACTCCAATCGAGCAGCTCCTGGTCAATCTGAAGCTCCTGGGCTTGCGCAACGACGATCTTTCCCGCTTGCCGGATTACGTGCAAACGGTCGCCTCGGCCACCGGAGTCCCCATGCCGATTAACATGCCAATCGTTGGCCGCGACGCCTTCCGCACGGCCACTGGAGTTCATGCCTCGGCAATCATCAAAGCCCAGAAAAAAGGGCACTCATGGCTGGCCGACCGGATCTATTCGGGAGTGCCGGCTGCCTGGATTGGCCGGACCCAGGAAATCGAAATCGGTCCCATGTCGGGCGCCTCCAACGTTGTCTGCTATCTCGGCGATCGCGGTCTCTCCAGCCCACCCCAAGTCGTGAAGGCCATACTGGATCTGGCTAAACGGTCCAGCCGCGTTCTTGCCGAGTCGGAGATACTCGATGTTCTGCGCGACATGAATGCATAGCTAGCCGCCGTTTCACCACCACGGAAATCCGCGATCTAGCGTTACCGGAATCCGCCATCTCTTACTCCATCCTGACTGGGGCGCAAGTGCAAACGCGTTTTGAAGCCGACCGCCCAGAATGACCTCGAGATGCTGCTTTCGCTATCCCCGAATGTCACACCCCTACGCGGCAGTGGTCACTGACAAGCCATCCACCAGTGGCGTGAGATTCTGGTGGGTGTGTCGGGAGATGTCTCTCCGGCCTTCTTTCACGTACCTCGAATCGCACAGCTAGAAGTACGCAGCGCCGGCCGTTCTTCTCTCCCGCATCCGCGTGCGCCTATCCTATCGGTCAGTTTGAATTCCGCCACATGGCGAGGAGGCAAATCCCATGCAAGGCAAGAAGCAATTCCGCAATTTACTTTGGAACATCATCTCGCGCGCGGCGACGGCCGCATTGGCGATGGCAGTTGTATTCGCGCTGACGGCGGTCTTGACCCGACCAGCGCAAGCGCAGACGCCCGCAACGAGCGGGGGCTGGGCGGAGAGGGTGCTGCATAGCTTCAACTACAACGGCACGGACGGGTGGGAGCCCCTCGCCAGCCTGATCTTCGATGCCGCCGGCAATCTCTACGGCACGACCTTTTCTGGGGGCAGTTATGGCGGCGGGATGGTGTTTGAGTTGACGCCCACCACGGGCGGGGGCTGGACGGAGCAGGTGCTGTATAACTTCGGCGGCACGGACGGGTGGTATCCCGAGGCCAGCCTGATCTTCGATGCCGCCGGTAATCTCTACGGCACGACCGTCAATGGCGGCGCTTACGGCGGCGGGACGGTGTTCGAGTTGACACCCACTGCGGGCGGTGGCTGGACGGAACAGGTGCTGTACAGCTTCTGCGCGCAGACCAATTGCACGGATGGGGCCAATCCCGAGGCTAGCCTGATCTTCGATGCTGCCGGCAATCTCTACGGCACGACCCAATATGGCGGCACCACCACTTACGGCGGCACGGTGTTCGAGTTGACGCCCGCAGCGGGCGGGGGCTGGACGGAGGCGGTGCTGTACCCCTTCAACCGCAACGGCACGGACGGGGTTGTTCCCGTCGCCAGCTTGATCTTCGATACCGCCGGCAATCTCTACGGCACGACCTTAGGCGGCGGCACTTACGGCAACGAGTTCACCGGCGGAACGGTATTCGAGTTGACGCCCACCGCGGGCGGGGGCTGGACGGAGCAGGTGCTATGGAGCTTCGGCAGCGGTACAGACGGGGCTAATCCCTGGTTCGGTTTGATCTTCGATGCCGCCGGCAATCTCTACAGCACGACCGCCAATGGCGGCGGCAATTTCAGTGGCAACTGCTTGGAGTACGGAATGGACCTTGGATGCGGGACGGTGTTCGAGTTGACGCCCATCGGAGGCGGTAACTGGGCGGAGACGGTGCTGTACAGCTTTTGCTCGCAGACCAATTGCCCGGACGGGGCTCAACCCTACGCCGGCCTAATCTTCGATGCCGCCGGCAATCTGTACGGCGAGGCCAGCGTAGGCGGCGCTTACAGCAATTGCACGTACGGATGCGGGACGGTGTTCGAGTTGACGCCCACGGGTGGCGGGAGCTGGACGGAGCAGGTGCTGCATAGTTTCAACAACAACGGCACGGACGGGTATGAGCCCGCCGCCGGCCTGATCTTCGATCACGCCGGCAATCTTTACGGCACGACTTACGAGGGCGGCACCGGGAGTAATTGCGGCGCTGACGGCTGCGGGACGGTGTTCGAGTTGACGCCCGTTTATCCGTGTGCCAAGTGTAGTCACAGTGTGCTCCGCGAGGGTGATGTGCTCCCAGCCGAGCGGCGAGACGTGCTGGAGCAACGCGGGATCGGACGGCCGTGATTTCTCCAGCAGCTTGGCGGCCGGCTGTGCTCTCTTGTATCGCGAGAAATTGTTGATGCGGCTGTTCTCACCAGGCGCGTGACCATCGCGGGCCGGTTTTGCGATTGGCTTGGCGCAATGAGCCGCTGACCCCCGCATCCAACTCCAACTTCCGGCCAAACAGCCAAAGCAAGTCGGAAAGTCGATTGAGATAGGGCAGGACGTTGGCATCCACAATCTCGCCGGCATCAATCAAACGCACCACACAACGCTCGGCGCGCCGGCATACGGTCCTGGCCACATCGTAAGCGGCGGCGGCCGGGTGCTCGCCGGGAATCGACCAGTCGGAGAGCATTCCCTCGATGGCCTCGAGCTGGTGGACCTGATTGGTCAGGGCGTCGATCATGGCGGGATTCAACGGAGGCTCGCCCTTACGATTTTCTGGTGGCGTGGCCAGGGCCGAGCCGACTTTGAACAGCTCCCGCTGAATGAGTTTGGTGCGCTCGCGCAGGTCGGCATCCTCGCAGATGGAACGCGCAAACCCCATGGCTGAATTGGTTTCGTCAACTGTGCCATAGGCTTCGACCCGAATCGATGCCTTGGAAACGCGGACGCCGCCGGTGAGACTGGTCTGTCCGCCATCGCCCTTCTTGGTAGCAATACTGCTCATAATGTCCGTCCTTATCGAACCGGCTCCCTCCAGTGTATGGCGGCCATCGCAAGCAAAGCTAGGGCGGTTTCAGAATCACTGTAGTCCAGCGAGTTCGGGTAGAGCGGCGCTTTAGCGGCTTTTGCGAAACTCCACTCTAGCTCGGCCCGGTGGAACAAACAGATCGAAAATCGAGCAATCCAGCCGCGCAGCGGCGGGATGAAGTCAGCCGGGGCCGTGAGGCCCCGGTAGGAGTGGGATAAATCCCAAGCCGCAGAGCGGCGACACGGGGTTTCGTAACAGCCTTCTTAGCGCCGCGTTAAAGCTGCCATTTATTTCAGTTGAGCTTCCACGACTCGCCTCCAAATGTGAACTTGATTCCCGACCGGATGGTGAACGGCAGCGCCGGATATCCATACACTTCCTGATAGTGCTGGTTCAAAATATTCGATAGCGATGCGTAGGCGGCGACGTATTTCCTGATCTGGTAGCTGCCGTATAAATCGACTTTCTGATAGGCGGAGTCGAGATTGCGGTTGGGTAGCAGCAGCGTGTTGCCGAAATTGGTGTCAAGCAAAAAGGTGCTATCGTCGCGGCGGGAAACCAATGTTCCCATCGCCGAAACCAGGAAGCGGTGTCCCGTCCAATCCACTCCCGCAAATCCGGTATTGGGTGCGATGCGGAATGGCCTGGCTCCCACCAGCGGAGAGTAAGCTCCAATGGGAATGCTGGGAAACAACGGATTGATGGCCGGCTCGAGAGCGCTGCTGGCGAACGACTGCTGTACCACGGCGTCGGTATACGTCCAACCGCTGCGCACCATGACCTTGGGGCTCACCTGGTATTGGAACTCCACTTCCGCGCCTTGCGCGCGAAAGTCCAGGGTATTCACAGCCGCTCCAAAGATGTTTTGCGCCATGGCCACGGCCTCGGGTACTCCCAGTTGCACCAGGTACTGCGAGTCGACGAATTCGGCTTGATTGCTGAACTCGTTGTGGAAGTAAGCAATCGAGAGGCGCGCCTTGCCGCCGAATAGTTGCTGCTGGAACCCTCCGTCATAGGTGCGCGAGTCTTCGGAGAGAAAGGGATGAATGTGATACTGCGCAATCAATTCCGGGCCGTTGGGAACGACCGAGGTATTGCTGAGAAGACCATACAGCGAGTTGTTCTGGTAATAGATGCTGGGCTCTTTAATCCCTTTAGCGAAGTTGAAGGTCAGCCGGGTTCCGCTGAAGACGCGGCCGCTGCCGGGATGAACCAGATAGTAGGCCAGCGAGGCGCGCGGCGTAGCGGCCACGCCAAATACCGCGTTGTCTTCGATTCCTCCGCCCACGGTGTAGAAGAGCCGGCTCCACAGTCCACCCTGGATTTCCATCAGGTAGCTGAAATTGTTGCGGTCGGTGGCTTCGATTCCCGAGAACGGGTTATAGGTGAAACCGCTTTCATTGGTATAACGAAAGCCAAACAGCGCGGTCAGCTTTTCGTTCACCCGATAGTCGGTCTGGGCGTAAACCGTATTCGTGTTGGTCAAGTAAGACGAGAGTTGCGGATAGTTTCCCGCATATTGAAAGACGGCCTGCCCGGGATAGGCCAAGCCGGGCTCAACTTGCGCCACGGCGGCCGGCGTAATCACATATCCATTTGCGCCTTGCTGAGTGACTGGAGCTCCCAGGTAAACGCCGTCCGCGGGGTAAGGAATTCCGGTAGGCGCCCAATCGTTGAATTCCGAACGCAGCCGCACTCCGCCGTAGCTCAACTGGTTGTGCCAGCGCGCCGTGGCGTGGTTGTCCAGAGTGAGGCCAAAAATTGTGTTCTGCTGATTGGTGGCCGCGCTGTCTGGAATGCTATAAGCGGCAATTGCATTGGCCGACTCGTATCCGGTTACGGCCCGCTGCGCCGTGGCCCGCAAGCTGGTATTCGGTGTTATCTGGAAACCCAGGTTAGCCAAATAGACATCGCGATGGAACGCGCTATCGAGAGTGCTGTTCTGGGTGCCATATCCCGAATAGCCGCCGAAATAGTCGAAGCGCTTCCAGTAACCGCCAACGCTGCCGTCCTCGTGATAGGTGCCAAAGGTCCCGCCGTCGGCGCCCAAGGTGAACTGCGGCAAGGGAGTGTTGCCGTGCTGGGTGGTAATGCTGACCACGCTGGCCAGAGCGTCGGAGCCATAGAGCGCGCTGTTGGGACCGCGCTGGAATTCAACCCGGTCCAGGCCATCGGCCTGCAAGTAGGAAAAATTCACGCTGCCGCCGATGTCGTTGATCGGAATGCCGTCGATCAGGACTTTGTTGGCATCGCTGGGACCGCCGCGAACGTAGAGCGAAGTCAGGGCGCCCATTTGCCCGGTTTGCGAGGTCTGGGCACCGACCTGATCGCGCAGCGAGCCTTGCAGGTCGATCCGCGTACTCAGATCAGTGCTGTCAATGACGCTGATCGAGGTTCCCGTCTGCGCCTCCGGGGTCTCCAGCCCGGTGGCTGTCACCACAATGTTTTGCGAGATCACAGACGGCGAAAGCGTAAGCGTGACATTCACCCCATGTCCCGGCTCGGCGAACATTTCCTGGCTGGTTGAGGCGGCGAACGTCCTGGCCTCCGCACGCACCGCGTAGCGGCCGGCGTGCTCAATTTTGAATTGGAACTTCCCCTCGGGACCGCACTTGGCGGTTTGGATGTCTTTGCCGCCCTGCGTCAACACCACGGTTGCCCCGGGGATAACCGCGCCTAAAGAATCGGTAACCGTGCCGGAGATGGCCGCCTCGGCGGACCAGGCTGGAATGGAAAATACCAGCAGCAGGAGAACAGTAAGAATACGTTGCATAGCCTTCCCCCTCGGAAGAGTCTTGGTTTCTCACCGGGCCGGTCTCCTGACTCAGGACCCAACTGTCACCTTCCCGCGGAACGCAGTGGTTGTCGACAGTTGCTGCTTCGTCCTTTACAGTTGCGGGGCAGTGGCGGCTTTTCACCGCGCTTCCCGTACACCCTGTGAATTCAGTTGTTGTCGTCCATGCCATCTCGGTGAGATTGCACGGCGTGTATCTGCCGGGTCGTCCAAAAAAAGATACCGATTGACCCTCCCATCGAGGCCGGATCGGACAGTAAGGTAAGCGTCTGGCCGGATTTCCTGACTTGCGCCTCATCGGTCCCGCACCGCCTTCCCAGAGTCTTCAACTCCAGTGGCTTGCTGGCCGGACCTCCGCGCTCACAGTTGCGGGGCAGTGGCGAATTTTCACCGCGCTTCCCAACTACCAGACCTTCCCGGTATAACTCCCGGGAAAAGCGGTGTCAACTATCGTCGTACTTTGGTGCTGTCTGAAATCCGCGTTGATGGGCGAAGCCGGGCGGGTGTACGATGAGCCGCCAGCTGTTGCTGCTTCGCGCACTGCTCGGAGTTCTTCTAATGTTCTACGGTGTGATGCACCTCGTCGCTGGGTTTTCTGCGGAATTTTGGACGAATTTTATCATCGGAGTCTTGACACTAACTGTTGGGATAGCGGTGCTTTGGATAACCATTATTCAATTTGTCGCAGCAAAACGTGACGAACATCAAAGGAAACTGCGGCAAGGGGAAATGGGCATGAGATTGCAGCAACTCACCGATCTCATGCGCAGGGGACAGGTTCTGCAACACAATACTCCAAGTCAAGCCAGCGATCCCAACGTTGCTGAGCAATGGATACAGTCTGTAGAAACATGGATTTCGGACACAAATGGATTCTTGGGGAGTTGCTCAGAGCAGGCATCCATTGCATTCATGGATGATGCAGGCACTTGGGCTTGGACAACGGTCGTCACACCAGCCATCGCCGGTTCCGCCCATCAAGAATACCGAATTCTTACCCACAGGCTGGAGAACCTGCATTCCATCTTAGACAATCAAGATGTGTACTTGCGACCAAAGTAAGCCATTGCATCCACCGTTGTCGCTAGTCTGGCCCGTAGTGGAGTGACCCGAAGAACGTCTGATCTGATACCCCGACGCTTCTCGCGTTGTTCAGAAATGTCTGCTATCGCATAATCGACGGCGTTCAGAAATTCGGCCGCTCCAGCGGCGGCTGCGAGGCCAGGAAATCCTGCCGCATCCGCTGGACGTAGCTCTGGAGCAACTCTTGCACCCGCTTCGCATCGGGGGATTTCACAATCAGTCCCACGTGGTGTTTCTTATCGTCCATTCGCCACACGATCTCGGGATCGTTGTAGGCCGAGGTGTCGGGATGTTCCTGCCGCGCCAGCGAGACCAGCAGCCCGGCACAGTCTTTCCTCGCAGGCGGCGGCTGATACGGCGCGTTGCCTCCGGCGATTTCCACCTTCGCCCATTCCGCCCACAGATTGATGCCGGTCGCAGCTTCCACCAGATCGACAATGTGCGCTCCCCCCACGCGTGCCGATGTCTCCAGAAAGTACAATTTGCCGTCGTCGCGGCCGCGGATGAATTCGCTGTGCGAAACCCCGCGCAACATCCCGAAGGCCTTCATCACCTTCCGGTTCATCTCAATCAGCGGCTGCGATTCCGTCGAGCCTAGTGGCAAGGTGCTGGTGGTAAAGACGTCGCCTTCGTGCGATACGTCCATCGGCGGTCGTCCGTAGCGGCTGGCGATGGAGAACAGCAGTTCACCCTCGTAGAAGATCGAGTCCACGTGATAGATATCGCCTGGAACGTACTGCTCCACCAGATAGAACGACTGCCGATCGCCCAATCGTTCCAGCGCGGCCCAAAATTCGTCGACACTATGAATTTTCTTGATGCCGATCGAGCCGGCCATCGAGCGCGGCTTCAGCACCCAGGGCGGCGGCACGCGATCCAGAAACTCGCGCAGCCGCGCATGGTGCAACACGTGGAGGAAGTCGGGCACCAGCAGTCCGGCGTCACGCGCCTTGGCCCGCATCGCCAGCTTGTCGCGGAAATAGCGCGCGGTGGTGTCGCCCATGCCGGGCACGCGCAAGTGCTCGCGCAGGCTCGCGGCCGTCTCCACGTCGAAGTCGTCCAACGCCACAATGCGGTCAATGGTCTCGTTGCGCGCCATGTAGCTGACACCGAGCACCGCGTCTTCCAGCTTCCACTGCTTCTGCACGTCGGGCATGTAGAAGATTTCGTCGATGCTCTCCCGCGGCCACGCCTCATCCTTCAGGCTTTGTGAGGTCAGCAGCAGGGTGCGGCAACCTTGCCGGCGGCACTCGCGGATGAAGTCAGCGCCTTTGTAGTAGCTGGCCAGGCAAAGCACTGTGAGCTGCCGGTTGGTCGATGACGGGGTTGTGGCTGAGGACGACATATATTGCCTCCCACTCGCAGCTCAGGTTGTCTTGCCCTTGGGATCCTGCTGTTGAACAGACGCCCATTTCGCGTGCTCCTGCGACACCAACTCCTCCACCCGCTCCGCCAGCAGCGCGCGCGGGTCAGGGGCGTTCGAATACGGCGCTGCACGACCTAGGTACAAATATTTCTCGTGTTTCAATTGTTCGCAGGTTGAGCGATAGGTAATCCAGTTCTGCTGAAACTGATTGAGATGCAGCAATCCTTCAAGCACCGTGATCAGCACGCCAAGACCCGCACTGACATAGGTGGTGCTCGGAAACTTAAGTACCGCCAGCAGAGGGATGAGCGCAGCAGCCACGATTTCTGTGACCTTGATCCGCTTGTAGTACCGCTGGTTGGTCTGGCTTTTGCGGTCGTACCACGCAATCTGGTCGTCCAGACGATCCATAATCGGATCGGAGGACGGTGTACTCGCAATCGAGGTGCCCATGGGCGAATATTCTAAGTCCTGCTGGCGGTAAAACAAGAGAAATAGCGGCCCGCACGATTAAGGCAGCTCCACACCACTTGGCTACTTCAGCCCGAGCACCAGAAAGTAATCCATTTTGTCGTCTTTCACCAGGTCGTCATGCTCTTCCAGCAGACGGTAGCCAGCCGCTTCGGCCTCGCGGATAACGACTTGCTTATGCACACCATGGTCTTCTCCGTTGCCGTCGCGATCGATAATGCCCACCCGCGCACCCGGTCGCAGCGAGCTTCGCAGATTGCGCAGCAGTGTGACCGGCTCCGCGACCTCGTGATAGGTCTTCAGCAAGAGCACCGCATCGATGCTGTCAGCCGGCAGTTGCGGATTGTCCGGCTTGCTTAGCACTGTTCTTACGTTGTGCAACTTCTCTTTCTGAACCCGATTGTCGATGTAATCGATGGCCTGCGGGTTGATGTCGACGGCATAGACCACGCCCGTGTCGGTGACGCGTTTGGCGGCCCGCACGGTAAACCATCCTGAGCCGGCGCCGATATCGGCCACGGTCTTGCCTGGCGCGATAGCAAGAATGTCCATCACACGATTGATGTGCAGCCGTTCGTCGCGCCCGGGCGTTTCGAAGATAGAAAGGTCGCCGCTGTAGGGTGTGCTGGTTGGCCGATGTTGCGCCGGCGGAGGGGCGCTCTGCGCATATAAGCTGGGCGTAGTTGCTGAAAGCAGCGTGACCAGCAACAACGCGCAAATGGACGTGTATCGGCGGAACCGCACCACGAAATTCCTGTTGTCCATCATCGCATTGCCGGCGTCGTTATGGATTGCTGTCTGGCAGCCTTTTTCTGCGGTTTGTCTGTAGATCGGAACGACTCGTGGCTATCGAAACCGCAAGCCGCTAATTTACCGCAGCCGGAAGCAGGCCATACACGCTGAGCTGGTTTGCCGTCCCAACAAATACTTTGCCATTGGCGACGGTGGGAACGGTAAACTTCGACGCCTGACCGGGGTTGTCGCGGGTGAAGCGCTGGTTCGAGTTGTACAATTCGCGCGCCAGGTTCCTAGCATCGTAGGCATGCAGGACGGCAGGACCCTGATGCGGATCGTAATATGCGTCAGTGTCTACCGCCCACACGATGCCGTCGCCATTGCCGTTGGCCGATACGCTCACCGTACTGCGAGTCAGGTGATAGATGGCAGCGGTCTGCGAGACGGGCGCAGTCGAGAGCGTTCCGTTGCTAAGAGCGAAGGCCTTGATTGAGTCCATGTGTGGACTGATTCCGGCTCCAAAGTAAAGCCGTCCATTCCAGTAGGCGGGCGTTCCCATCTGCTGCTTCAATTGCCCCGACAATTCCTGCACCAGTTGCGGATTGCTTCTCAACCCAGCGCTATATCCGCCGAGAGCATCGCGATTCAACAGGTAAATGTGGCCATTCTTTCCGCTGGTGATCGCCAAATGAGGATACAGTCCAGGTTGGTCAGGCAGCAGAACTACACCGGACGAGCCCAGGTCCAGATCATCCTTCGCCATGTTTGCCTGGTTGAAGGGAGTGAAAAAGTCCGTCAGCGCAATTCCGTGGGCGCCAGGCTTCAGCTTCACGATAGTGTCGCTGAAATTCGATCCCGGTTCTTCGCCATATGCGTCGAACGGCCCATTGGCCACGGAAAGGAAGAGGTTGCCGTCTTTATCGGCGGCGATTCCGCAGCCGCTCATCCAAATGCCGCCCTGGTAGCCGTTGGGCGTGGAAACCCAGGCGCCGGTTTGCCGCAGCGTAATGGCATCGTAGGCAATCACCCAGCCGTGATATAGCCCGGAATCGGCATTCGAGGCGAACGCCACGTACACCCTGCCCTTGGAAAGCAGCAGCGCCGCCCGCTGCAATTGGAAATGCGAAGAGAACGAGAGCAGGCCGTCGTTGCTATCCTGCGCGCTGCCCGGATAGGACGCCTGAATAATGCGCGGCCCGCCGAACTTCTCCGCCCCGGAGGTCATGTCCAGAGCGTGCAGCCGGTGATAAAACATTCCGTTTTCTTTGGTGGCAGCGACAACATAAACCGTGCTGCTGGCGACGTCGATCACCGGGGTACTGGTGATTCCAATCTCCGGCAGAATGTCGCTGGCGTTCACGTCGTCGGGTGACAAGGTGGTGATTCCGGCATCGGGGTCCAGAAAATTGACGCGCCAGAGCGGGTCGGGAGTGGGAGAATCGGCGTCGAAAGCGTAGACGCTGTCGTGTTGGGTCGCCACGATCACGACATTGTGAACTCCATTTCCCGGCATCGCGACCTGCGGCATGTACAGCGGCTGAGCGTAAATGTATCCGTCAACGGGAAACGAGTACAGTTTTCCGAAACGCGCCGCATTCACGTTGTCGGGCGTGAGGACAGC
>Ga0181530_10000997_pt1 | contig 36071 bp, 28 predicted proteins | sample PEATcosm2014_Bin_42_FD_119769 | JGI IMG/M metagenome (GOLD analysis project Ga0181530, IMG submission 119769) | Peatland microbial communities from MTU Mesocosm Facility, Houghton, MI, USA - PEATcosm2014_Bin10_60_metaG | ecosystem: Environmental > Terrestrial > Soil > Wetlands > Peat | place...
GAGCGGAACGGGCGGAACGGGCGGCCCGGTGGACGCCATCGTCCAGACGGCTATGCAAGGGCAGGTGGGCATCATAACGCTGGCCGACCAGCATAAACGCAACGCCCTCGGGGCCCAGATGGCCAAGAGCATCATCGCCGCGCTCGAGAGCCTGCGGGCGCAGAACGTGCGGACCATCGTGATCCGCGCCGCGGAGGGGATGTCCGTCTGGTCGGCGGGGCACGACATCAGCGAGCTCCCCCGGGGCCGGCGCGACCCCCTCGGCTACGACGACCCGCTGGAAGGGCTGCTCCGCGCGATCCGCACCTTTCCCGCGCCGATCGTGGCCATGGTGCACGGAACGGTGTGGGGCGGGGCGCTGGACCTCGTGCTCAGCTGCGATCTGGTCACCGGGGATGAGACGGCGTCGTTCGCCATCACCCCGGCGAACCTGGGACTGCCCTACAACACGACCGGCCTGCTGCACTTCGTTGGTCGGCTGCCGCTCAACCTGATCAAGGAAATGTTCTTCACCGCCGCCCCCTTGGACGCGCAGAAAGCCAAGGAGTGGATGGTCGTCAACCACCTGGTGGCGTCGGACGAGCTCGAAGCGGTAACCCTGGAGCTGGCCGGGATCATGGCCACGAAGTCGCCCATGGCCATGGCGGTCATCAAGGAACAGCTCCGGGTCCTTACCGACTATCAGCCCATCGCGGCACAGGTGTACGAGCGCCTCCAGGGGCTGCGCCGCCAGGCGTACGACAGCAGCGACTACCTGGAGGGCCTCAGGGCGTTCGCCGAGAAACGCCAGCCCATCTTCCGTAATACCTGACCGGCCGTCGCCTCCCCGGGAAGCCCAGCGGAGCCTTCGGTGTTGCTAGTCCTCAAATGGGGGCACGTGACGTTGCTAGTCCTCAGATGGGGGCAGGTGACGGAAGGAGACAGCAGGTGTCGGCTCCGCTGACCATGTACACCACCCAATGGTGCGCCTTTTGCAGGCGTCTCAAGGGCCAGCTGGCCCGGGACGGCATCACCATGACCGAGGTCGACATCGAGCGCGACCCGGCCGCGGCCGATTATGTGATGAGTGTCAACGGAGGCAACCAGACCGTGCCGACTATCGTGTTCCCCGACGGAAGCGTGCTGGTCAACCCGTCGGCCGCGCAGGTGAAGAAGCGAATGGCCGAGCTCGCGCTGAGCGGGTGAGCCTGGCCAGGAGAGGCGGCGGTAGATGAGCGGGGCAAGGGCATCGGGCGAAACGGTCGTCCGCAGATCCGGGCGGGGCTGGGTCGTCGGCGACGAGGAGGCGTCCGACCTGACGAGCGCCATGGTGCTCGCCGACCTGCTGGCCGCCGACCTCGCGCCCTCCGGCTCCGCGCCCCCCGGCTCCGCGGCGTCCTCGACGCAGGCCAGCACGACCGACGGCGGCACGGCGGGAGCCGACACAGCGCCGGCGGCCCCACGGGACGCTCGCCCCATGAACGAGGCGGACGAGGCGGCGCGGCTCGCTGTGACGGTCACCCAGCTCGAGCACGCGCTGACCGCCCGGGTCCGGGTCGAGCAGGCCATCGGGGTCCTCGCCGAGCGCCACCGCCTCCGCACCCGCGACGCCTTCGACCTGCTCAGGAACGCGGCCCGGAGCCGCGGCAGGCGGGTCATCGACATCGCGGACGACGTAGTGAACAGCGCCTCGAACTCGCTGCTGCGGCTTCCCGAGGAACTGGAGCGCAAGCCCGAGCCGCGGGCCCGGATGCGGTCCGCGCGCCGGTCCCGCAGGGCCGGCTGAATACGCTCCCCGTACCGGTCCCGCACGGCCGAGTGGCCCATCCCGGCCCAATTGTCACCACGCCGCGCTAACGTCCCGGACAGGACACGGGGCGGCGGCACGCACCGTTCACCGTGACGGGGATTCGTTTACGCCAAGATGGGTGGCAGACACCGTGGGCAGGAGGAGGGCCGCGTGACCGGTCTTGAGGTCGTCGAGATCTGCGCGGGAGCAGGCGGGCAGGCCCTGGGCCTCGAACGTTCCGGCTTCGAGCACGCCCTGGCCGTCGAGCTGGACCCGTCGGCCTGCGCCACCCTGCGGGCGAACCGGCCGGCCTGGAAGGTAGCCGAGGGGGACGTAGCGGACCGGGAGGTATGGGAACCGGAAACCTACACCGGCGTGGATCTGCTGGCGGGCGGCGTGCCGTGCCCGCCGTTCACGGTGGCCGGCCGCCAGCTCGGCGCCATCGACGAGCGGGACCTGTTCGCGTGGGCGGTGGAACTGTGCGGGCGGCTGCGACCCCGCGCCCTTCTGCTGGAGAACGTCCGGGGGCTCGGCATGAGCCGGTTCGGCGCCTACCGGCAGCACGTGCTGGACCGGCTGCGCGACCTCGGTTACGTGCCGGGCTGGAAACTGCTGAACGCATCTGACTTCGGGGTTCCGCAACTGCGGCCCCGATCCGTGTTGGTCGCGCTGCAGCCCGAGGACGCTCCCTGGTTCCGCTGGCCCGCGCCGTCCGCGGAGCTCCCCCTGAGCGTGGGCGGGGCGATCGGGGACCTCATGGGCGCCCGGGGCTGGCCGGGCGCGGCCGGGTGGGCCAGCCGCGCCAGCACCATCGCGCCCACGATCGTGGGCGGCTCCAAGAAACATGGCGGCGCGGATCTTGGCCCGACCCGGGCCAAACGGGCCTGGGCGGAGCTGGGTGTCGACGGGCTCGGCCTCGCCGACGAGCCGCCCGCCCCGTGGGCTGATTCGGCGCTGATCCCCCGGCTGACCTGTGAAATGGTGGCCCGGCTGCAGGGCTGGCAGGACGAGTGGGGCTGGGAGTTCAGCGGCCGCAAGACGGCGCGGTACCGGCAGGTGGGCAACGCGTTCCCGCCGCCCGTCGCCGAGGCGGTCGGCGGCGCGATCCGACGCGCGCTGCGGCACGAGGGCGACCCGTACCGGCTGACCGACGAATCCGCTCACCTGCACGACCCGGTCTTCGCGGTGCTACGGGCGCGCGCTGCGTTCCTGACCGCCGCACAGATCGCCGCGGCCGTCCGGGCCGAGGCCACGGCGCGCGGGATTCCGGCGGCCACACTCGGACCGCCCGCCGTCCTGCGGCGCCTGGAGGACCTCGGGCGCGACTTTCACGTCGAGATGGCGACGTCCCGCGATGGCACGGCCTACCGGCTCGGCGCGTTCAAGGCCTTCCTCGGCCAGCTGGACCACGTCCGGCACGAGCGGTTCAGCTCGGCCCGGGCCACTATCAGCTGAGCGGGGATCAGCTCGCTTGGCGGTAGCGGTCGAGGATCGCCGCCCGCAGCGGGGCCGACGAGACACCGAAGGCCGACAGGATGAGCGGGACCATCCCGTCGTCCATGCTGAGCAGGGCGAGCGCGACGTGCTGGACGCCGATGTAGCTGTCGCCCGCCGCTTGCGCCTCGCGCAGGGAGCGCCCTAGAGCCTTCTTGGCCCGGTCGGTGAACGGGATATGGCCGCGCGGTGCGCCGGCCGCCTCCAGCCTTCTATTGCCCGGCACGGGGGGCAGAAGACGCGCGTTGCGCGCGGGCCTGCGCAGCCGGGACCGGAGACCGCGCCGCCTGCGACGGCGGACGGCCGGGACGGCGCGGGACAGCGCATCCGGGCCGAACGTAGCCTCGATCCGGCTGCGCACGGCGTCGAGGTCGATCCCGATGGAGGCCAGCGCCTCTCGATCAAGGCCGGCCAGCAGGCTGACGGTCCGGCCGGGTCCCACCAGGCGGATAACTTCCGCGCGGGTCCGTTCGGGGGTCAAACCATGGTCCCGCAGAACGGCGGCGGCCGGCTCGTCCAGCGAGACCAGGGCCAGCAGCAGATGCTCGCAGCCGATGAAGCCATGACCGAGCTGGCGCGCCTGCGACTGGGCCTGGACGACGACCTGGCGGGCGCTGTCGGTGAAGCGCTCGAACATCATCGCCTCCCGATCCGCCGGCCGTGCTTCCGATGCACGGTCTGCTTAGTGACCCCTAGCCGGCTGGCGATGTCCTGCCAGGACCAGCCAAGTTCCCGTGCGTTCTCGACCTGGAGGATCTCCAGCCGTTCGGTGAGCGCCCGCAGGGCCGCCACCGCGCGGAGCCCGACCTCGGGATCGTTGCTGGCGGCGCCCTCGGCAATTTCGAGAGTGGTTTCCATGGCCGTCAGCATAAGCTGACAACACGTTCGTCGTCAACATATGCTGACGGTCCGGCGGGGGCCTGGCTGGAGGATCCACCTGGGGGCCTGGCTAGAAGATCCAGCTGGGGGCCTGGCTAGAGGATCCAGCTGGGGGCCTGGCTGGGCGGTTCTCTGAGCGGCTCAGGGGGAGGCCGACGCCGAAGACGCGGAGGCGGGCGCAATCGGAGGGACGACGCCGGAATGCGCCCACGGCCGGGTGAATCCCACCACCTGGTTGTCGCCCCCGGGGGATGACGCGCTGCCGTAGGTGGAAATCCGGATCGGGAAGCCGGTCGCGTATGCCTCGATCATCTTCCCGCCCCCGATGACCAGCCCCACGTGCCCGGGATCGGTCGCGGTGCCGTCCGATCCCGCGAAAAACACCAGGTCGCCCGGCTCGACCTGGCTGGACGGGACCTGCGGCCCCCACGCCCATTGCACGTTAGACGTCCGGGGAATGTCCACGCCCGCCGCCTGATAGGCCATCATGACCAACCCGGAGCAGTCGAAGGCATCCGGGCCGGTGCCGCCCCACTGGTAGGGCTTGCCGATCTGCTGCTGGGCGAACGCGATCGCGGCGGACGCGGCGTGATTCGGCACCGTGGTCGAGCCGCTGATCGCGGTGCCGGCCAGTTGCACGCACGCGGCCGTGGTGGCGGCCGGGCTGCCCACCGACGGGGCGACCGAGTACCCGCCGCTGGCGTAGGTGCTGGCGTAGTTCTGGACTGTCTGCACGTAGGAATCGAGATGGTTGTAGGCGAAGACCGCCGAGGAGGCGTTGGTGAGTACGCCGTGCGCGAGCAGGTATTTCGCGGTCCCCGCGATCGCGTCGGCGGGATCGTAGACGCTCGCGATCCCATCGCCGTCCTCGTCGGTGGCCACCCCGTTAACCGTCTGGCTGGCCGGATGCACCGGCGCACCGCCCCAGGAGTTGCCGGCCGCACCGCCGATGCCGATCTGCATCGGGCCCGCCGCACCGAAGGCGTTCGACAGGCTGTGCACGCCGGGCAGGGTCGACTGCCCGTTGTCGCTTTCCACTGTGCCGATCCCGGCCAGGATGACCCAGGGAACGCCGTACTGCTGGCCGACCTTCTTGTACCAGCTGAGGTAGTCGGACGGGATCGAGTTCTTCGCCTGCGCGCTGGCCTTGGACTGGAGGGCGGTCTTGGCCTGCTGGGCCGAGCCGGAGCACCCGAAGCCGCCGGTGCCCGCGGAGAACAGCAGGCTGGAGCCGCCCACGATCATGGGGACGGTCAGGGCACCGATCAGCAGCAGGGCCGCCGCGCCGATGATGCCGATCACAACGATCTGGCTGGCCCCGGCGTCCCCGCAATCCCCGCCGTCCCAGGCGGCTCGTGCGACAGCCCCGGTGCGTTCTCCTGTCCTGCGTCGCCCCCCTGGTCCTCGGCCTGGCAGGCGGGTCACGTATTACCTGCCCCGGCCGGTTCGATGTCGTAGACCTGCCACGATTCGCCCTGACCGCTGACCGTCACCGCGTACTGCGCGCTGCTGGTGTGGCCGCCCTGCGTCCCGGTGAGCTTCTGCGTGGCGGTGACCACGAACGTGATGCTGGACGAGCCGAAGGTACGGATCGAGTCGATCGTGGCGCTGCCGGTCGAGACCTGCTTCTGGCTGGTCCGGGCCTGGGCCACGCCCAGGGTCGAGAAGCCGTTCTGCAGCGTCTGGCTGAGCTGGCTGGTGATCAGGCCGTTCATCTGGGCCACGTAACTGGCGGCACTCTGGGTGTAGGTGAACGTGTTGTAGTCGGTGGTGACCTGAGTGGTCACCGCAGCGGCCCGGGCGAGATCCGGCTGGGTGAACGGCAGCCACTGGTAGATGTTCACGCTGGCATTGCCCGCGGCGCCGGTGGGCGACGGCACGGCCGACGGTGAGCCGGCCGCCTGCGCGGGCGAGGAGGGTGGCCGGGACGCCGTTGGCTGCCTGCTGCCGTGCGAGGTGATCAGGAAGATCCCGAGCCCCGCCAGGACAACGACGATTACCGCGAAGAGTGCCTTCTGCTGGCCTGCGGACAGGTCCATCGCGCCGCGCTACTTCCTGCGCCTAACCGGACGGAGCCAGAAGGGCATCGGCGCGTCCGGCGGTTCCGCTCCGCCCGCGTCACGCCCGTCCCCCGGGCGCGCCGGGGCCGCCCACCCCGTCGAGCCCGCCGAACCGCTCTGGCCGCCCGGACCACTCTCACCGCCGGACCGTCCCCGTGATGGGCTCCCGCGGCCGCCGTTGCGGCTGGGGGCCGATGCCCGGGAGCCGCCGCCGGACGGCGCGCCCCCGGAAGCTTCCGGTGTACGGGCGCGTCCCGCCCATCCACCGTTGGACCGGATCGGGCCCGGCTGCCAGCGTGGCCGCATCGCCGCACCAGACCAGGGTCCCCCGGACTGACCGCCGCTCGCCTGGCCGCCGTTCCCGCCGCCGGAGCCGTTCCCGCCGCCAAACCCAGTCCCGCCGCCCGAGCCGTTACGGCCGCGGCTGGGCGCCGGGCGGCCGCCGAAGGCGGGCGGTGAGGAAGGCGGGGCGGGTGACGGCGCCGGACCGGCCGGACCAGCCGGGCTCCGGGGCGGGCGGCCGCCTGCGGACCGTCCCGCGGATGGCCACCACGCTCCACCCGAACGTGACGCCGTGGGCCTGCTCCCGCCTGCGGGCGGGCCCGCCGACGAGGGGCGGCCTGCGGACGCCGCGGCTTGCTTGACGCCGGGGCCGCCGGGGCCGCTGGGCCGGCCGGGGCCAGCGGGCCGACCCGCTGAGGCCGCGGCCTGGCCGGGCGTGTTCGTGACGGGCACTGCCCAGCCCGGCCGGGGGGGCGCTTCACCGCTCCGCACCGCCGCGCCCGCCTGGGCACTGGTGCGCGCCCAGCCGGACCCGCTCCCGGCCTCCTCGCCACCGCCGGTCCGGGGAGGCAACTGCAACGGCGGCGCGGAGCGCCTACCACCCTCGTCGCCGTTCGGCCAGCGCCGGGCACGCTCCGCCGTCGCGGGCCGTACGCCGGGGCTGCCCTGAGCGGCCTGCTCGGCGTCACCTGGCTGGCCGTCGGCCGCCGGCCGGACGCCCGCCGCGGCCTCGTCGGTGACGCCGCGCGCCCCACCCGCCGCCTGGGCCGCGGCCATCTTTCCGGCCGCGGCACCCGCGCCGGCGGCACCGGCCGCGCCGACGATCCCGGCCGCGAGCGCGGCCGCCTCACCGGGATTGCGCCGGGCCCACCGGCCGACGCGGTAGGCCGCGACACCGGGGACGGCGACGGTCGCGGTGTCCCGCGTGACGCGCCGGAAGGTGGTGCTGGCCTGCCGCAGACTGCCGTCGGCACGGTCCTGCGATCCGATGACGCCGTAACCCACCGCGGAGAACAGGTGCTGGAAGGGTTTGCGGTAGATGAAAACCGCGACAGTCACCAACGCGATCATAAGGATCTTCAGCGCCCAGGGCAGTACCGCGTCGCTGGTGCCCATGATGAGCGAGTAGGCGTACAGCAGGACGCTCAGGGCCAGGGCGACCGCCACCTGTTTCATCAGCACGCCCACCAGCATCTCGAACCAGCGGATCGCAATGATCCGGCCGAAACCCGGATGGGTGCCAATAATCAGGAAGAACGGGCCCGCGATGAGCAGCAGCAGGAACCCGAGCTTCAAAATGATCAGGGTGAGGGCGATCAGCATAATGAGCAGCCCGGCCACCAGCGCCGCGAACAGCGCCGCGAACCCGATCTCCAGCCGGGTCGTCCACTGGTTACCCTGGAAGAGCGGATAGATCGCCGGGTTGTTCTGCTGCAGGGCGGACGCGATGCCGTTGTAGGTCGCCTGCTTGGCCTGGATGAGGTTGGACGACGGCTGCTCGTTGGCCGCGATGGCCTGGGCCCACAGCAGCTGCCGGCCGTAGGTGTTCACTACCGTCTGTGGCGCCTTGGCGGAGGTGGCGTACTGGGTCGTGCCCAGCTCGCCGTCCAGCCATGGCTTGCAGACCAGCACCGACCACAGCTCGTTGGCGTTGTTGTCGACCAGCCCGTTGCTGGAGGTGAAGCCGAAGTTGCCGGAGGCCGCCTGCGGGTCACCGCCCTGGACGGGCACGCAGTTGCTGCCGCCGGGGTTGGGTAGCTTCGCGAAGGCGACGTTCAGGACCTGGGTGACGCCGTTGGAGACGGTCGTGCCCACACCGGTGAAGTCGGCGGGCCGGCCGATCAGCCAGATCGCGGCGGCGCACGCCACCACCATCCAGAGCGTGCCCTCGATGGCGCGGGTGGCCCGCTTGCGGACCAGGCCGTTCCAGGCCATCCAGATCGCGCCGAGGATGATGACCGGGGCCAGGTACGGGAAGTAGATCGCGTTGCCCAGCGCGCTGATCAGCCGGTCCACGACGCTCTGCAGCCAGTTCAGGATGCCGTTGCCGGCCGCGGACTGGTACACGGTGATCGTCACGCGGTCGATCGATTTCGCCGCGTCGAAGACCATGCCGGCCACGTTGTTGCCGATCAGCGAGGTCATATCGGAGCACTGAAGGCCATGCGCGGCCCAGAACTGCCCGGCCACCCCGTAACTGTCGTAGAGGGTGTTTCCGGCCGCGACCCCGGCCGGGGGCTGGATCAGCGCGTCGATTCCGCCGTTGGCCGGCTCCGGCTGCGGGATGGACGGCTGGCAGACGTTGTTCAGGTCGCCGATGATGCCGCTCGACCCGGCCGAGCAGAGCCCCAGCAGGCCGCCGATGTCGCCGATGCCCGGTACCGAGCAGACGCCGCCCGCGGGCGCAGCGGGGATAGCCACCGCATGCGCCGCGGTGAGGACAGCCTTGGGCTCCTGGGCTGACCCGGCGGGCGGCGGCACCGGGCCGGGATGCAGCGGAACGGCGGTGGTGACCACGTACGCATCCGTCACGGCGGGCACGGACACGGGCGCGGCGGCGGCGCCGTTTCCAGACGGGGATGACGCGTACGCGGCCGCGGCGCAGAGGGGGACGGCCACGATGGCGCCGATGACAATCAGCAGCCGGGCCACCCAGCGCAACGGGGATCTGGCCTTCTGGGGAACTCCTGGTGAGCTTCTTCGGGTCGTCACTTGCTCGCCTCGCCTGCGGTCTCCCGGGCCGGGTGAGCGCCATCGTCGTGGGGCCCGGAGCCTGCTTCGCCGTCGTGCCCGCGGCCGGGCGGCGGGCCCGGCGTATCCGGCTCGCCGCTGTCCGCGCCGTCCGCACTATCCGCCATGGCCCCGTTGTCTGGGCTGTCCGCCATGGCCGCGCTGTCCGCACCGTCCATGCTCTCGGTGCCGGCAGCGGGCGGCGTGCCGCGCAGGTGCGAGGTCTCGTCCGGCCGGGACCGGGTCGGGTTCGTATCCAGCCAGCGCTGCAGTTCGTCGGAGGCGAGGTCGATGCCGATCCGGCCCGCGCGCCCGTCCAGGTCACGGAAGATCGCTTCGCCGTTGCCGAGACCGCGCAGGACCGCCTTGTGCTCATCGGAGGCTTCGACGCCGAGCAGCGAGATTACGCTCTGCACCTCGCTCCGCTCCGAGGAACGGAACGCGAAGACGCTGGAGATACAGTTGGTCACCTGCTCGTTCAGCAGGTCCCTGGCGTTCTGCGAAACCAGGATCAGCGCGGTGTTCCTCGACCGGCCCATCCGGGAAACCTCCGGCACGAGCTTCGCGCCCTCGGGCGTCGCGGTGATCGCCCACGCCTCGTCGAGGAAGATCGCCTTAGGTATCCGCCGGTCCATCCCGTTCAGCAGCCGGCGGGCGAACTGCGACACTAGGTAGAGCAGCGCCACCGACAGCCGCTGCTCATAGGAGTAGTCGTCCCGGCCGATCGCGGTGTCCGGCAGGGTCAGACCGCCGAGCGTGAACACTGTGGTCCAGCCCTCCGCGTCGACCTGCTGCCCGCCCGACGGCGCGAAGCACAGCCGGGCCAGGCGCATCTCGGAGATGGACCGCATCACGTGGCCGAGGTTCTTCGACGCCGGGTCGGCGGCCTGCTCTAGGTGCCGGACCACCTTCCCCAGGCTCGGCCGCGGACCGGCGGCCACCACCCCGACGGCCTGGATCATCGCGCTTTCGCGTTCCTCGCTCATCCTCGGCAGCAGCAGCCGCAGTGTCTCGGTGGCCATCGTCCGCTTCGTGGCCAGGTCGTCGCCGAAGGAGAAGGGGTCGAGAAGCCCGGGCGCCGCCGACTCCAGCGAGAGTATCCGCGCCCGGCGGCCGCGTGACTGCAGCAGCCGGACCAGGGACGTCGCGTCGCCCTTAGGGTCGATCACGGCGACCGTCGCCCCGCGCAGCGCGAGCTGGTAGATGAGCAGCAGGGCGAGCGTCGTCTTCCCGCCGCCCGGCTCCCCGGTGATCGCGATGGCGGTCGGCCGGTTGCGCCCGGCGGCGATCAGCGGATCGAAGTGCACGATCGCCCGCGCCCGGCCGAGCGTCTCGCCGATGTACGGGCCAATCCAGCCGACACCGTCGGCGATCCGGTCGCCCAGGTCCACGGTAGCGGTCGGCATGCCGCCCGCGATTGTGTACAGCGGCTGCCGCTGCAGGTAGGAGGTGAGCCGGACGCGGTCGCCGGGCAGCGACTCGCACAGGAGCGAGAACTGGTCCCCGGTCGAGTTGACGATGTCGATCCCGATATCGCGGTAATGCTCGATGACCGCCTCGACCCGCCGGATGACGAGGGTCCGGGTGGGGGCGGTGACGATCAGGCGGTGCCACCCGTACACGAACGGCAGGCGTTCCTTGGTGATGCCGTGCTCCAGCATGCGCGCCGCCGCGATCTGCTCGGCGAGCGCGATCGGCGCCTCCACGCCCGCCTCCCTGATGTGCGCGTCCATGTCACGCGCGTGGGCCAGGCGGCGGCTGACGTCCTTGCTCGCCTTCGCGGGCGGGATCAGCCGCATCCGCGAGCTGACCTCGACCGGGAACGGCAGCGAGTCGGCGTAGTGCAGCCACGGCTCCCCGTCCGGGAAGGCCATGACGTCGGGAAAACGGGAGAAGGACAGGAACGCGGCGAAGGAGTCGCCGGTGGTGTGCTCGAGTCGGAGCAGCGTGCGGCCGTTGTGTACCTGACCCTCGAACAGCCCCTCGATCTCCCCTGCGCCCCAGGTCCGCCGATTGGTGGCCGACGGGGGTGGATCGCCGAGCGAGCCCATGAGGGCGTGCCGCAACAGCCAGGCGAGCTCGTCGGAGGTGGCGTGCCGGGCGGCGAGCGCACTGGCGGCCAGCGCGCGGCCGACCCGTTCGGCCTGGTCGATCCACTTGCCGGCCTCGGTCGATCCGACCGCGTCGTCCTCGATGCCCAGCCGGCGCTCGCCGCTCTGATAGAGGGAGATGAACTGCGATAGCACCCCGCCGGACATCTGCGCGCGCATGCCGCGTTGCCCGAGCCGGACACCCAGGTAGATCTCCTTGCTCCAGAAGTCCTTCGTCCACACGTGCTGGTAGGACTCATCGAGGTATTCGCGCCAGCCGGAACCCCCATCGGAGGTGGCGTCCAGGCCGGTGGCCCAGTCCGCCGCCGGGAAGGACCGGTGCGCGATCCGCAGGTGCACCTCGGCGTCCGGCATCCTGATCGCGGCCAGCGCGACCGTGATATTAGTGGCCAGCGCCTCGCGTTCTTCCGACGTCGTGAACTCATACGAAATCGACGGCAGCCGGAAGTACGCCCACGCGTGCGTATCCGTCAGCAGGATCCGGTCGTCGAAATACCGGATGTCGAGTCGGCTGCGGCCCTTCGTCCGGCTGGTCAATGTAGGACCTTCCGGGGAACCGGGGCCGCGGCCAGGCCCGCGACGAGCACTCCGGCGAGAGCGGTGTAGGCGTGCCGGGCCTGCGGCCCGAGCACCGACACCCCGGCGGGCGCTCCGGGCCCTTCGCCTTTTGCATCGCCTGCGGCCAGCAGGTCGTCCCACGGAATGCGGACGATCGCACGGCAGCGCCCGCGCGCGACGGCCTCGGCCTGCTCGACGTCGCTCATACTGGCCTTGCTCACCCCATTGACCACGGTCACCGCGCGGGCCGCCAGCTCAGCGTGCCCGTTGCTATTCAGCCATTCCTGGGTCATCGCCAGCGACCTCGGCGCGTCCGCGCTGGCGGGCGCGACGAGCACGAGCTGGTCGCCGATACCCAGGACCCGGGTCACCTCCGAGGCGCCCGGATCGAGCATGGTCAGCGGGTAATGGCGGCCCGCCCGCTCCGCGAGCCGGGGGTAGTCCCAGTCTCCGGGCACCCCCGGGACCGCGTCGGCGGTGATGAGGTCGAACCTGGCTTCCGCGGCCGCATTCGCCGGGCCGGGCGGCTCCGCGCCGTCCAGCAGCGCGGCCATGCAGAGCGCGGGGGTGACCTGTGCCTGCCGGACGAGCGACCCGTGGCCGGGATGCAGGTCGATGGCGGCGACCGGGACGCCGCGCAGGGCGGCCAGCAGCTGGCCCGTCATCAGCGCGGTGACGGTCTGGCCCGCGCCGCTGGTGCAGCCGAGGAACACAATGCAGCGCGGGCCGGTGAGCGGGAGCCGCGCCCGGTCCCGGTCCAGCGTTTCCTGGTCTCGCTTGCCCGGTCCCTGGCCGCCGGGGACCACCCGGACACGCCGCTGCCAGCTGTCGATCCGGTCCGGCCCGCTCAGAGCGCGCTCGATCGATGGCGCAGGCGGCCCCGCGTCCCCGGGCCCGGCCGGTGGGGCGCCGATCGCGGGCGACGGCGCGTCCATGGTGCGCGGCTGACCCGCCCTGGGGGCCGCAGTGCTGGGGGCCGCGGCGCGGGAAGCGGGGGCGCTGGAGGCTGCGGCCCGGGAAGCGGGGGCGCTGGAGGCTGCGGCGCGGGAAGCGGGGGCGCTGGAGGCTGCGGCCCGGGAAGCGGGGGTACCCGGGGAACCGGGAGCGCTGGAGGCGCTGGGCGCGAGACCGCGAGAGGACGGGCGGCCCCAGAGGGGGACGCCCGCGGGCCCCTGCGGTCCCTGCGTCTCGTGGGCTACCTCGATGGGCGGCGCTATCGGCCGCGGACGGGCCGCAGCGGGACCAGTCGCAGCCCGGACGGCGGCAGCGGGACGACCGGCAGCGGGATCAGCCGCAGCAGGACGAACCGCAGCAGGTCCGGCCGGAACGGGACCGGCTGCCGCGTGGCCGCCCGGAGCGGGACCAGTTGCCGCGACGCCGCCCGGAGTGGGATCCCTCACCACTTGGCCCGGGATGGCGAGCCTCCGTCCCGAGGAGATCGCACCCGAACCCGTCCGCACGGGCGCGGGCCTCGGCGGGCGCGCCGCGCCCGCCGCGCCTGGTGAGCTCGCAGGGCCAGTCCAGCCCAGCACGGACCGTCCGGTCCCGTGGCCCGCGGCGGGAGCGGCACGTCCCAGGGGGGCCCGTTCGGAGCCGGCCCGGACCGGCACGGACAGTCCTTTCAGGCCTCTCGTGCCTGCCGCGTCGCCGGCGGCGGGTACGGGAGCGATCCCGGCGTGCGGCCACGCGCGCGGGCCGGCCTGCGCCCACTGCGGCACCTGATCCGGCCGTCCTGGGCGGGCCTGCCATTTCCGCCGCGCCGGACCGGAGCCCCGGCCGGTTACCGGCCGTGGCTCTGGGGCCGCCAGAAGGCCACGGCGACGCAGGGCGGCCGCCCTGGCGGCCGGCCCGGTGAGCACCTCGGCCTCCTCGGCATAGGCCGGGGCGCGGTGCCACACCCGGGCGTAGACCCGTATCTCATTCTTCTCTGACAATGGGGCGAGGCGGCACCACGTGCGCGGCTCGCCAATATAGCGAAGCTGAGAAACCAGCAGCTCAGGCAGCCGCTTGTTTTCCAGTACGGGCCGCGTTGTGAGCCAGGTCAGAGCGCCGGGCGGAAGGACATAGAGCCAGAGCAGATTGTGGTTGAAGGGCAGCCCAATAGCTACGAGGATGGCCACGTAGGGAATCGTGATACCACAGAAAACTGCGATCCAGCTGATGGGCAGCGGCATCGGCAAGCGGAAATCATAAAGCTTGTAGAGCCGCTTCTCAATTCGCCAGATGTTCGTATACGTGGGCAGGTCCACGAAGTGCGCTCCTTTGGCCGTGACGGGGTTTCGCCGTTACGGTGGCTAGTGGACTCCGAGCGCGTTGGTGATTCCCGTGGCCAATGCCTGCACGATGCTTGGCGTGTAGAAAACGATCGCTATCAGCACGGCCAGCACAATAAACTGGACGAACCGCGTGATCTCACGCGTGAAGAGGAAAAAGAGCGCGACGATCCCCACGATGCCGAGGAACAGCGGCCCGAACAGCCCCTGCAGATAGCTGACGAGCCCCTGAGTGCTGAGGGCAACCGGCTCCGTGACCACGAGATGCAGCGACATAACTCTTCCCTTCCGGGATCATCAGGTACCTGCCAGGCGGCCGGTACCTGCCAGGCGGCCGGCGAGAACCGTGCCGCGCCCACACTAAGGCAGCCCGTTCCAGCGGGGGACGAAGGCTCACCCTCGCCCATAACCTCCCCCAGGAAATACGTCGGGCCCCCCGGGTGTGGTTCACCCCACGTCTGCCCAGTCCGGGCCACGGCGGGATATCCGGCGTTTGTCATGCGCCCCCCGTCGGCTGATTACCCCGCGTCGACGCCGCTATATCTTGCACGTACCATTTCCCGCCCTGGTCGATGACGGTCATGTCATACGTCATCTCCAGCTTGGCGGGGCCGCTGGCGCCCGACCCGGCCAGCTGCCAGACGACGGTGGCGGTGATGTCCCGGGTCGCGCCGCCCGTCGGCACGTACAAGTTCGAGATGCCCGTGTAGGTGAGGGCACCGCCCAGGCCGGACACCGTCGCGCCGGGCGCGAGGAACCGGTTCAGCGTGGCGCTGTCGCCGCTCCCGTAGGCCTGGAAGAAGGCCGGCAGCTGGGCGTTCAGCGCACCAGTCGCGGCCGGATCCGACGCCGCGGCAGGCGGCGAGGGCGGGGCCGCCTGCGGCGGGGCGGCCAGCCAGGCGGGCTCCCCGGACACCACCAGGCCGCCGTTCGCGGCGTAAATCGGCACACCCAGCTGCATCAGCTGCCCGTTCACGCTCGCCAGCAGGGTCACCGCCGCGTGCGTGGCGTCCTGCACGGTGATCCCGGCAACCTGCTCCGAATTCAGCTGGAGGCTCCCGGAGCCGTCCCAGCCAAGCTGCGGGTCAGCGCTGATGAGAGCGCCCGGCACATAATTCGCCAGCTCCTGGGAGCGCTGCCCAGCGGTTGCCATGCTGAAGTTCAAATAGACGGCGCCGAACTGCATGGCGTACGCCTCGGCCAGGGTCACGGGGAACTGGCTCGTCCCAGTGCCGCCCGAGGCCGGAGCGGACGAGCCGGAACGCGACGCTGGACTGTCGTTGAAGATGATCGCCGTGATACCCCGGTAGCCGATAATGAGCAGGACAATCCACAGCACAGCGCGGAGGGTCCAGACCAGCCACCGGCCTCCGCCACCGTTCCACGAGCGGGCCTGGCGGGATCGCCCGCCCGGCTGTCCTGATATGCCGGCATCCATCTCTGGGTCGTCGGCGTACCCAGCCGGCCGCGCTGCGTCATCCACGCCCGAACCGCGAACCATCACACCTCCGCCCGCTCCGCGTTGGGCCTTCATTCGGCTGACGCCACCCCGCCTACCTTAGGACTCATTGTGCGTCATAAAAGCCCGCCATGGGTGGACGTTTTGATTAGTCTTTAGCCTGCACCCGGATAAGCCGATAAAGCCCAGGATCTGCCGATGCGCGGGTAAACCAGCATGCTTAAACGGTGACGCTATGGCCTCGCCTTAGCTGCGCGACCCCAAATGCCCCTCCGGGCGATCGGAACAAGCCGCTGACCTGCGCAAACAACCAGAGACGGCCGCCGCCGTGGCCGCATTTCGTCCCGGCCAGACGCCGGTGACCAGGCGTAGCGCGGCCTCCGTGACTGCGTCCCGGTGGAACGCAGTCACGGATGATCACCCACGCGGCCCTGAGGGGTGACCGAAAAGATCTTCTCGCTCGCCGGGCTTATTCGCTGTCTTGGGAAGCGCCGCGGGTTAAGGCGTGGGCAGCAGCCGGTCGAGGTGGCAGCGGATGAGACGCAGTACTCCCGGTTCCGCTGACCAGCCAGAATGCCGCCGTCTAGACGTTGAAGCGGAATTCCACCACGTCGCCGTCGCGCATTACGTAGTCCTTGCCCTCAATGCGGACCTTGCCGGCGGCGCGGGCTGCCGTCAGCGAGCCGGCCGCGATCAGGTCATCGTAGGAAACGATCTCGGCCTTGATGAAGCCGCGCTGGAAGTCGGTGTGAATGACACCCGCCGCCTCCGGGGCGGTCGCGCCGATCCGGATCGTCCAGGCCCGGGTTTCCTTCGGGCCGGCGGTAAGGAAGGTCTGCAGCCCGAGCGCGCGGAACCCGGCGCGGGCCAGCTGGTCCAGGCCCGGCTCACCCAGGCCGGCCTCGGCCAGCAGTTCGGCGGCCTCGTCCTCGGGCAGCTCGGCCAGGTCCACCTCGGTCTTGGCGTCCAGGAAGATGGCCTCAGCGGGCGCCACCAGCGCGGACAGCCGCTCCCGGAGCGCCGGGTCGGCGAGCTCGTCGCTGTCGGCATTGAAAACGTACAGGAAGGGCTCGGCCGTCAGCAGGTGGAACTCACGCAGGTCGGCCAGGTCGATCCCGGCCGAGGCCGCGCCGGCGAAGAGCGTCGTCCCGGAGTCGAGCAGCTTCTGCGCCCGCACCACGGCGTCGGCCACCCGGTTTCGTTCGGGATCTTTAGCGAATTTGGTTTCCTTGGCCAGCCGCGCTGAGGCCTTCTCCAGCGCCTGCAGGTCGGCGAGGATCAGCTCGGTGACGACGGTCTCAATGTCGCGTTCCGGTGACACGTCGCCCTCGACGTGGCTGACGTCAGGATCGCTGAATACCCTGACGACCTGCAAGATCGCGTCGGTCTCACGAATGTGGCCGAGGAACTGGTTGCCGAGCCCCTGGCCTTGCGCGGCTCCGCGGACCAGCCCGGCAATGTCGACGAAGCGCACGGCGGCCGGAACAATCCGGGCCGAGTCGTACAGCTTGGCGAGCGCGGCCAGCCGTGGGTCGGGCACCCCGACGATGCCGACGTTCGGCTCAATGGTGGCGAAGGGGTAGTTGGACGCCAGCGCGCCCGCCCTGGTAAGCGCGTTGAACAGGGTGGACTTCCCAACGTTCGGGAGGCCGACGATGCCGATGGACAAACTCACGTGGCGATTTTAGGTGCCCGCGCGGACCAGTTGCGGCGGTGCGGGCGCCCAGCCTGGTCAGCTTCGCCGGCGAATGTTGCGCGCACCTGTCGAGACGGGCGGGTCCCGTTCGACTATGGGTGAGTGGCCGGCGCAGGCCTGCCCACGGCGGAGAGGTTCGCCCGACGAAGTACATGTTCCTGCTGGATCAGCGCCGACGGGAAGCTGATCGTGCTGCCCGACCAGGAGCCGGGACGATGGGACCGGGACAAGATCGCTGACGGTGAGTGGCTGCTGGAGACGGCGCTCCGCGCCCGCCTAGACGGCGTGTCAGGGGCCGGAATGTCATTACCGGCTGCCAGTATTGCGACACATGAGCGCGATCATGCTGATTTCCGGACTGGTACTCGGGCTGCTCATCGGCGCGGCCATCGGGTACCTGTACGCCCGCGGCCGGATCGCGTCCGCTTCTGCCGACCTGGCCAGCCAGGCCAGCGCCGCGGCCGAGCGGGCCCGCGCGGCTGAGGATCGGGCGACGATGATCGAGCGGGCCGGGCGGGAACGGGCGGCGCTGATCGACGGCCAGCTGGCCCAGCGGTTCCAGAGCCTGTCCGCGGAGGCCCTGGACGCCAGCACGGCACGTTTCCTGGAGATCGCCGAGGGGCGCCTGCGCGCGGAGAACATCAAGGCGGCCGGGGAACTGGAGAACCGCCGCGCCGCCGTCGAGCATCTCGTCGCCCCCCTGAACGACACCCTCGCCCGGCTGGAAGCGCAGCTGCGTGAGTCCGATTCGGCCCGTCGTGCCTCGCACGCGGCCCTGGCCGAGCAGGTCAACCTGACCAGGCACAGCGCTGAGCAGCTCCGCGGCCAGACCCAGGCGCTCGTCACCGCGCTGCGCCGGCCGGAAGCGCGCGGGCGCTGGGGCGAGCTGCAACTGCGGCGCGTGGTCGAACTAGCCGGGATGGTGTCTCGCTGCGACTTCGAGGAGCAGGTCGCGATGGCCGGGGACGATGGCCCGCTGCGGCCCGACATGGTGGTGCGGCTGGCCGGCGGCAGGAACATCGTGGTCGACTCCAAGGTGTCGCTCGCCGCCTACCTGGAAGCGGTGGAGGCGGCCGATGAGTCCGTGCGCGCGGCCCGGCTCGATGCGCACGCGCGGCACGTGCGCGAGCATGTGGACCGGCTGGCCGCCAAGGCCTACTGGACGGCACTGCGCCAGACGCCGGAGTTCGTCGTGCTGTTCATCCCGGGTGAGGCCTTCCTGGCCCCGGCCCTGGAACGGGACCCCGGGCTGCTCGAGCACGCGATGATGCGCCGGGTGCACATCGCCACCCCGACGACGTTGGTGACCATGCTGCGGACCGCGCAGTACGCGTGGCAGCAGGAGGCGCTGTCGGAGAACGCGCGCGCCGTGTTTGACCTGGGACGCGAACTGCACGCCCGGATTGCGGGAATGGGCCGGACCATGGACACGCTCGGGCGAGCGCTGACCAAGGCGGTGACGGCCTACAACCAGACGGTCGGATCGCTGGAGAGCCGGGTACTGGTCAGCGCACGGCGGCTCAGCCAGCTGGGCGTGGTGGACAGTGAGCTGGCGTCTCCCGCCCCGGTCGAGGAGGCCGCCCGCGCCCTGTCCGCCCCCGAACTGGCCGGATCCGCCCCCGAGCTGCTCACTCCCGAAGTGCCCGGTCCGGCCGCGCCGATCACCCCATCCGGATCAAAACCGGGCACGGAATCGCCCGAAATCGGTGACCACGATCAGCTCATCGAGGCGGCACAATGGACCTGAGACCAGCGATGCCGGGGGTCTCCCGCGGCCAGGCATCGCCACGACGGGAGGATGAAGCGCAGGCGTGCCCGAATACACGTGGCAAGGTCCGGTACGGCCGCGAACCGCTTTGGCGGCCGCGGCCGATGATGGCGTCGGCCGACCCATGGTGCGTGGCACTCCCCCTTCGCCCCGCCGAGGATGGCCGGATGACGTCAGGAACCGGATGAGCCGGCTTCGCCCGCAGACCGTCGCCGGCCCCGGGGAGCCGCGGAGCGCGGCGGGCCGGGCCGAAGTCCCCCGGCCAGGGCTGCGCGGGCCGCGAGCGCGCGGCACGCAGGCTAGCCCCTACCGGGCTCCCAGTCCCCGCGAACCGCGAGATCTCCGCGAACCGCGCGCCCTCCGGGAACCACGGGAACCACGCGGGTCACGGGAACCACGCGGGCCGCGGGAGGGCGGTAGAGCACCCGCGCTGCGCCTGACCGGCCGCGGCGCAATCCTGGCCCTGCTGGTGCTGTCCTTCCTCGGGCTGATCGTGTCGGAGTGGCTGGACTGGGGGATGCTCGCGGACGCGACGTTCGTCGCGGCGTGCGTCGTGATCGCCTGCTACGCGAAACCCTGCGACCTGCTCCCGGTGGCCGTGTGCCCGCCCCTCGCGTTCTTCGTCGCCTGTGTCTGCGCCAAGCTGGCCACGTCCACGGGCGGCACTTCGGCGGCCGAAGGCATCCTCGTCACGCTGGCCACGTCAGCCCCGTGGCTTTTCCTCGGCACGGCGGTGACGATCCTCATCGGGCTTCGCCGTGGTCTCCTCGACAACATCCGTGACCTGCGCCGGGGCCTGAAGGGCGAGCCGGACGGACCGTCGCCGGACCGCGTCCGCCGCGCCGAGGGGAGCGGCCCCGGCGGCCCGCTGGACCCGGGTTCCGGTGGCCGGACATGGAGACACTGAACCTAGGCCACAGTCACGAGCACGAGCCGGGGCATGCGCACGGCCCTTGCGATCTAAGGGAATACGGCTGGTGGGCAGTCTAGGTTTCCGCCGCGTGGCTCTCGGCATGGTCCCGAGTGCGCGGCGGCCTGATCTCGCGCGGCAGGGCGAACGACATGCGTTCCTTGATGGCTTCCACTTCCTCCACGCTGTCGAAGCCGCGCTCCGCCAGCCAGCCGAGCACGCCGGAGACGAGTTCTTCGGGGACTGACGCGCCGCTGGTCACGCCGGCGGTGCTCACCCCCTCCAGCCAGCGCTCGTCGATCTCCGATGCGTCGTCCACCAGGTAGGCCGCAGCCGCACCCGAGTCCTTGGCCACCTCGACCAGGCGGACGGAGTTGGATGAGTTCTGCGAGCCGACCACCAGGACCAGGTCGGATTGGCCGGCGATCTCCTTTACGGCCAGCTGACGGTTCTGGGTGGCGTAGCAAATGTCGTCGCTCGGTGGATCTATCAGGGTAGGGAACCGGTCCCGCAGCGCGGCGACGGTGTCGGTCGTCTCGTCCACGGACAGCGTCGTCTGCGACAGCCAGACCACTTTGGCCGGATCGCGGACGTCCACCGAACCGGCGCCCTCCGGGCCATCCACCAGCCGGACGCGCGTCGGCGCCTCCCCGGTGGTGCCGATGACCTCTTCGTGACCATCGTGGCCGATGAGCAGGATGTCGTAATCCTGAGCCGCGAAGCGCCTGGCTTCGTTGTGCACCTTGGTGACGAGGGGGCACGTCGCATCGATCACCTGGAGTCCACGCTGCTGCGCGTCCGCACGGACGTCAGGGGCGATCCCGTGCGCGGAGAACACCACCACCGAGCCGGGCGGTATGTCCGCGTTCTCGTCGACGAATACCGCGCCGCGTTCTTCTAGGGATCGCACCACATGCAGGTTGTGCACGATTTGCTTGCGTACATAAACAGGGGTGCCGTAGCGCTCGATCGCCATCTCGACCGTCTGCACAGCCCGGTCGACACCGGCGCAGTAGCCGCGCGGCTTTGCGAGGAGGACACGCCTGGTGGTCACAGACATGTCACCCATGTTAGCGAGGGAAGACGGCGCGGACCCGACCGCATGCCAGCGCCCGCGCGCAGCGGGCCACCCGCCGGTAACCAGGCCTTGACAAGGAGCGATTTCGTTTAATTTCGCGACGGCTCCGGTGAGGGGCCGAGGTGCCGCCGGGAAACGCATCGATGAAGAGCGCGACCGAGTCGCTTCCGTATGGCATCCTGCACGTGTCCGTCCCCTTTCAGGGAGAGATACGATATGCGCTTCCCGCAGGTAAGCGAACGGGTTAAGGAGGCACCGGCGCACGCGCTGCGTGCCGTGTTCGCGGGCATCGGCCAGGTTCTGCTGGTCGCCGACCGGATGAGGAACAACCCGGCGGAAGAGGAAAAGGCCGCCGGACCGCGCGCGGACCAACGCGCGGAAGAGGCGGCCGCCACTGCCACGCTGCCCGCGGCCCCCGGGAAGACCACAGCCGCGGAGACCACCACGGCGGAAGGGCGTACGCCCACCGCCGCGGCGAGTAGTGGGGCGGGTGCCGCTCCGGCCACCCCCGCCGCCGAGCCCACGCCGGCGGCTCCGGCGGCCGCCGCCGCGGCTGAGGCCAAGGCCCCGGCGCCCGCAGCCCCCAAGACGGCCGCCAAGACCGGGAAGAGGGCCGCCAAGGCACCGCCGGCCGAGTCGCCCGCGGCCAATCGGGACACGCAGACCGGAAACGTCCGCCTGCTGCCTGACGCTGGCTCCGCGCCCGCCGGGGACGCTCTGGCGGCGCCCGCGGCGCGCGCAGCGGAAACACCGGCGGCGCCCGCGGCGGAAACACCTGCGGCGCCCGCAGCGCCCGCAGCGGAGGCGCCGGCAAAGCCCGCGGCGGTACCGGCCGCCGCAGAGCCCGCCGCCGCAGAGCCCGCCGCCGCAGAGCCTGCCGCCGCAGAGCCCGCCGCCGCACAGGCCGCTGAGGCGGCACCGGCGGCCACGGAGCCAGCCGCCACAGAGACCGCAGCGCCGATCGCCAACTACGAGCAGCTGACCATCGCCTCGCTGCGCGCCCGGCTGCGCGGTCTCACGATCACCCAGGTCCGCGAGCTCATCGTGTACGAGCGGGCGCACGCCGACCGTCCGGACGTCATCTCGATGTTCGAGCGCCGCGTGACGAAGCTCGAAACCCCGGAAGGCTGAGCCGGCCCGGACCATGGCCCTGCAGACGTCGGCCGAATCGCCGGTCCCCGTCCGGACGGTGCTGCAGCTCGTCGGCGGCTGGGTTTCCCGCCTGGGCCGCATCTGGGTGGATGGTGAGATCGCCGAATGCGCCCGCCGTGGCGGGACGGTATTCCTGACCCTCCGTGACCCGGCGGCGGCCGTCTCGGTCCGGGTGGTCTGCGCGCGTGCCGTCTTCGAAGCGACCAATCCCCCGCCCAGCGAGGGGGCCCGGGTGGTCGTGTACGCCAAGCCCGACTTCAACGCCACGCGCGGATCTTTCGCGCTGACGGCCCTGGACATCCGGCCGGTCGGCATCGGTGAGCTGCTGGCCCGGCTGGAGCAGCTCCGGCGCACGCTGACCGCCGAGGGCCTGTTCAGCCCTGAGCGCAAGCGCAGGCTTCCGTTCCTGCCGCGCGTGATCGGCCTGATCTGCGGGCGCGATTCCGCCGCCCAGCGCGACGTGCAGCGCATCGCCGCGCGGCGCTGGCCAGCCGTCCGCTTCCGCGTCGAGCAGACGGCGGTCCAGGGGCCGTACGCCATCGGGGAGATCATCGAGGCCTTGCGCCGGCTGGATGCGGCCCCCGGGGTAGATGTGATTATTGTCGCTCGCGGCGGGGGCTCCCTGGAGGACCTGCTCCCGTTCTCGGACGAGTCACTGATCCGCGCGGTGGCCGCGTGCCGCACTCCCGTGGTCAGCGCCATCGGGCACGAGCAGGACACCCCGCTCCTCGATCATGTGGCCGACCTCCGCGCGGCCACGCCGACCGACGCCGCCAAGCGTGTCGTCCCGGACGTCATGGAGCAGCTGTCCCTCATCGCAGGCCTGCGGGACAGGGCACGCCGCTGCGTAAGCGGCCGGATCGAGCGCGAGACGTCCTGGCTGGACGCGGTCAGGTCACGGCCTGCGGTGGCCAACCCGGTGCGGGAGGTCGAGCGGCACCAGGAACAGGTGGCGGCGCTGACCGAGCGCGCGCGCCGGTGCCTCGGCGCCGCGCTCAACCGGGCGGGCGACGATGTGGCCCATACGCGGGCCCGGCTGCTGGCCCTGTCGCCCGCCTCGACGTTGCGGCGCGGCTACGCGATCGTCCAGCGCGCCGATGACGGCGTGGTCCGCAGCGCGGCCGAGGTCTCCGCGGGTGAGCCGCTGACCGTCCGGTTCGCCGAGGACCAACTCAGCGTGACGGCTGGCCCGGCTGGCCCAGCTGGCCCACCGCCCGGTAAGGGGGCCGGCCGGGCGCCCGCGCGCAAGCAGCCGTCCGGGGCGACGCCCGGAAAACCCGTCCGGGCGAAAGGGCGCGCGGGAGACCGGCAGCCGTCGTGAGCGTCGTTCCGCATCGGCAGACGCGGATCGGGATAGGCTGGCGCGGTGGCAGACAGCGACGGCGGCACGGCTGGTGAACGGCCGGACGAGACCGGCGAGCAGGCCGGGGCGCTGTCCTACGAGCAGGCCCGGGACGAGCTCGCCTCGGTGGTCAAGCGGCTGGAGGCCGGCGGCCTCACCCTCGAGCAATCACTTGAGCTGTGGGAACGCGGCGAGCGGCTCGCCGCCGTCTGTGGGCGGCTGCTGGACGGAGCACGGGCGCGGCTGTCCGCGGTGACGGCTGAGCGTTCCGGCGACGGCGATCCCGACGCGCCGTTCTAAGGCCACACCCGGCGTCCCTGGCGCCAGACCCGCGTCCCTAGGGCCTCAGCGTCCCTACGGCCTCAGCGTCTCCTCGTGCCCGGCCTCCCTCGTGCCCGGCCTCCCTGGCGCCGGGCCCGACCCCGCTCATGCCCTGGCGTCTGCGGCCCTCGGGCGTCACCGGGCGCAGCGACGCGGCCAGGACGCGGAGCTGGGCCCAGGAGGCGTTGCCCGTGATGACGATGGTGGCCCCGGCCGGGTCCGTTTCGTAGAGAGAGCGCTGATCACGGCCGTCATTCACCGAGGCGCGCCACGTCCGGCCGGCGACGCGAACCGGCGCGGCCGCCGGGCCGGCGTTGGTCATCCGGCGGATGAAGCTGGCCGCTGCCGCGTCGCTCTGCTCCACCGACGCGAGCGTTCCGGACGAAGTCACGTAACCGAGAAGCCAGGTCACCGTGCCCGCGCCGTTGGCGCCGCCGAGGGCGACACCCGAGCTGACCGGCGACCACGCCGGTGGCAGCCCGGCCGGCACCAGCACCGTGTACGGCGCGGCCCGCGTCATCGTGGCCAGGTCGCTCTGGTAACTGACGGCCGACGGCGGGCTGGCGTACTGCAGCGGCACGGCCACGATGATGACGAAGGACAGCAGCAGACAGGTCAGCACGGACCGGCCGCCGCGCAGCACCGGGTGAGCGGCCAGACCGCCGCGCAGCACCGGGACGGGGAAGGCGAGCACCGCCGTTCAGCCCCGGTTGGTGATATCGATGCGCCCGATGACGACGAGGCCGGTCCGGGTTGCCCCGCCGCGTGCCGGCGTCTCGCGTCGTTCCCTCATCGCGTAGTGTGCTCGATCTGCCGACATCGCCGTCAGTGCCTTCCGGTCCCGGCCCTACGGGACCGCCGCTTAAGGTGACCATTATCTTGTCCCGCGCGTAGCGAGGGAAGGCGACCGTCCGTGAAACAGGAACCTTGGCCCGCGAGGGCCGAGAATCCCCGTCCTTCAGGGCAGGGAGGAGTCAATAGGCTACGCCGAACCAGTAGCTGTATTTCATGAGCTCATAACCGATCATGGGTGAGGCCAGATGGCCGAACGTACGCTTGTGACGTAACAGGAGGGACGGCCGGATGCCAGCCGACGACGTGAGCACCAATACCACGCCCGACCAGCCCGGTCCCGGCGCCGTAAGTCCGCTGCCGGAGCCAGGCAAGCACGCGCCCGACCGGAACCTCGCGCTGGAACTGGCCCGGGTCACCGAAGCGGCGTCGATGGCAGCGGCTCGCTGGGTCGGCCGCGGGGACAAGAACGGCGCGGACGGTGCCGCGGTCAACGCCATGCGGCTGCTGATCAATTCGGTGTCGATGCGCGGCGTCGTGGTGATCGGCGAGGGCGAGAAAGACAAAGCGCCCATGCTCTTCAACGGGGAGGAGGTCGGCGACGGCACCGGCGCCGCGTGCGATGTGGCCGTCGACCCGATCGACGGGACCCGGCTGTGCGCCAACGGCATGCCGAACGCGGTGTCCGTGCTCGCGGTGTCCGCGCGGGGCTCGATGTATGACCCGTCCGCGGTCTTCTACATGGAAAAGCTGGCCACCGGTCCGGAAGCGGCCGGCATGGTGGACGTCAGCGCCCCGCCCGCGGCCAACATCGGCGCCGTGGCCCGGGCCAAGGCCTGCTCGCCGCACGACGTCACCGTCGTCATCCTGGACCGGCCCCGGCATAAGGAACTCATCCAGCAGGTCCGGGCGGCCGGAGCCCGGATCAAGCTGATCACCGACGGCGACGTGGCCGGCGCGATCATGGCGGCGCGGGAGGGCACGGGGATCGACCTGATGCTCGGCATCGGCGGGACTCCCGAGGGCATCATCGCCGCCTGCGCCCTGAAATGCCTCGCGGGCACGATCCAGGGCAGGCTGGCCCCCCGTGACGACGCCGAACGGCGGCGCGCCCTCGACGCGGGTCACGAGCTCGACCGGGTCCTCACCACCGACGACCTCGTCCACTCCGACGACGTCTTCTTCGCGGCCACCGGGATCACCGACGGGGAGCTGATGGCGGGGGTCCGCTACCGCCGCGGCGACGCCACCACACATTCCCTGGTCATGCGCTCCCGGTCCGGGACGATCCGGAGCATCCAGAGCGAGCACCAGCTGTGGAAGCTGCGCGCCTACAGCTCCATCAACTTCGACTGAACGGACATGCTGCGGGCCGGTCCGCGTGATGTGGCCCGGCCCGCAGGCCTCAGATACGGAGACGGAGCCGGCCAACCGCTGTACGAGCCACGGCACATCGTGCTACCCGTAATCCATGACCGACGCAGCCGGAACTGCAGCCGCCGCGGGTGACCGGGCGGACCCCCGTGTCGCCAGCGCCGTGCTGGAACACGCCCGGACCGGCCAGATCTCACTGGTGCGGTTCCTCTACGCCGACCACGGCGGGATCATCCGCGGTAAGGCCACGCACCTCTCGGGCCTGGAAGCCCGGATGGCGAGCGGTATCGGTCACACGGTCGCGATGATGGCGATGAACATGCTCGACCACCTCCAGCCGGTGGAGGGCATGGGCCCGGTCGGCGAGGTCCGCATCGTGCCCGACCCGCGGACGTTCGTGCCGCTGCCGTACGCGCCCGGCGCGGCCGCGATGGCGTCGGACCTGGTGCGGCCGGACGGGCAGCCGTGGGAGGCGTGCTCGCGGACCTTCCTCAAGCAGGCCATCGCCGAACTGGCGGCCGAGGGGTACGCCATGAGCGCGGCGTTCGAGCCGGAGTTCACGCTCGGCCAGCGCGAGCCCGACCCCGACGGCGGTCCCGACCGCATGGTCCCCGCCGATGACAGCCTGTGCTACTCCTCCACTGGCTTTCAGCGCGCCCACGGCTTCGTCATGGACCTGGTCCAGGCGCTGGAGGCCCAGCAACTCGAGGTCGAGCACTATTACCCCGAGCTCGGCCACGGGCAGCAGGAGGTGGTCATCCGGCACGCCCCGGCGCTGCGCGCGGCCGACAACCAACTGCTGTACCGGGAGACGGTCCGGGGCGTGGCGTTCGGGCGCGGAGTGTGGGCCAGCCTCGCCCCGAAGCCCATTGCCGACCAGGCCGGGAACGGCACCCACCTGCACGGGTCCCTGTTCGAGCTCGGCCCGGACGGCGCACCTACCGGGCGGAACGTCTTCGCGGACGCCAGCGATCGGTACGGCCTGTCGGAGACCGGCTACCACTTCATCGGCGGCCTACTCGCGCACCTGCCCGCGCTCACCGCGCTGACCTGCGGCAGCGTCAATAGCTACCGCCGTCTCGCCCCGCAGATGTGGAGCAGCGCCTACACCGTCTACGGGATGGACAACCGGGAGGCGGCGGTGCGGATCGCGTCCGTGCTCCGCGGCGACCCGGCCAGCTCGGTCAACCTCGAGCTGAAGCCGTCCGACTCCAGCGCCAACCCGTACCTGTCCCTGGGCGCGTTCATCCACGCGGGCCTGGACGGGATCCGCGGGCAGATCGATCCCGGTGAGGCGGTGAACGTGGATCCCGCCACTCTTTCCGATGCCGAACGGGCCCGGCTGGGTGCCCGCCGCCTGCCGGGCTCGCTCGACGCCGCGCTGAATGCGCTGGAGGCGGACGATCTGCTGATGACGGCACTGGGGCCGCTGCGCAGCCGGGCCTACCTGGCGGTGAAGCGTTCCGAGGCGGCCGACTTCGCCGCGCACGACGCCGCCTACGAGTGCTTCCACCACTTCACGAAGATCTGACGCGCCGCTGCCCCGCCACCGCGGCGGCGGGGCAGCCTGGTCAGTGCGCTGGGCGGGTCAGGTGGCCTGGCCGGGCCGGGTAGGTGGGCTCTTGCTGGCTTCGCCGACCGAGGCGGTGGCCTTACGGACCATGGACAGCGGGCTGGCGACGTCCTCCAGCGACTTGCCCTCCGCCGCGACGCCGAAGATGACCTCGGCCACGCCGCCGAGGATCATCGCGCCGGCGCCGATCAGGTAGCCGACGAAGAGCTTGTTCGGGTCGTTGCCGGTGCCGATCAGGTGACCGTACAGGTGCGTCCCGAGCAGGCCGAAGAACTGCGCGATGGCGAAGAACACGGCGATCGCCTTGGCCCGCACCTCCAGCGGGAAGACCTCGCTGGCGGTCAGGTACCCGGCGCTCGCGCCCGCGGAGGCGAAGAAGAAGATCACCGCCCACGCGATCGTCTGGGTGGTCGCGTTCAGCGTGCCCTGCTTGAACAGGATGGCGGTAATGATCAGCAGCGCCCCGGACAGGAGATAGGTGCCCGCGATCATCTTCTTCCGGCCCAGCGTGTCGAAGAGCCGGCCGATGGTCAGCGGCCCGAGCAGGTTGCCCGCCGCGAACGCGAAGAAGTAGTACGGCACGCTGGTGGCCGGGACGTGGAAGAAGAACTTCAGCACCAGGCCATAGGTGAAGAAGATCGCGTTGTACAGGAACGACTGCGTGATCATCAGTGCCGCGACCAGGGTGGAGCGCCCCGGGTAGTGCCTGAACAGAGTGCGCAGCAGCGCCAGGTAGCCGATCTTCTCGGTGGGCGTGATCTCGATGGCCGCGCTCTCATCCACGGGCGGGATCGGGCCCTTGGTCGCCTCGACGTCCCGCTCGATCTCGGCGATGCTCCCCTCGGCCGCCCGCTCACGGCCGTGCATGATCTGCCAGCGCGGGCTCTCCGGAAGGTTGCGCCGGACGTAGATGATGCACAGGCTGAGCACCGGGCCGAGCAGGAAGGCCAGCCGCCAGCCGAGGTCGGCCGACAGGTGGTTGAGAAGGAACAGCGTCGCGATCGTGCCGAGGATCGAGCCCGCCCAGTAGGTGCCGTTCACGGCGATGTCCACCCGGCCGCGGTACCGGGCCGGGATCATCTCGTCGATGGCGGAGTTGATCGCCGCGTACTCACCGCCGATGCCCATCCCGGCGATGATTCGGGTGGCGTACAGGAACACCACCCAGCCGCCGCCGGCCACGGTAGCCGCGGTGAGCCCGCTGCCGACCAGGTACACGCCCAGCGTGATCATGAACAGGTTCCGCCGGCCCAGCTTGTCCGAGAGCTGGCCGAAGAACAGCGCGCCGATCACTTCACCGACCAGGTACCAGGTGGCGATGTCGGCGGCCTGCCCAGCGGAGAGGTTGAGCGTGCTCTTCTGGGTCAGGTCGGCGACCACGTTGGCGGCGATCGTGATCTCCAGGCCGTCCAGGACCCAGGCCACACCCAGGGCCACCACCATCCGGGTGTGGAATCTCGACCAGGGCAGCCGGTCGATTCGCGCGGGTATCGAACTGCGTATCACCGGGGTCCCGGCTGTGCCGGACGCTGACGCCATAGTCGCACCTCCGTCTGGGCGTTCTCGCGGCCCCATTTACCCCTGTAACGGCGAAACACACAGACATATCGTGAGCTGTTCTTCGTCCGCACGCTGGGCTTTGACCTGGTCGAGGATTCTCCGTCGCAGACGAATGACGGCCGCCCCAAGCGATGGGCGGTGATCCGCCCGCCGGGGGCCCAGACGTGGCTCCTGCTGGCCCGGGCGGACGGGCCGGAGCAGCGCGCGGCCGTCGGCCACCAGGCGGCCGGCCGGGTGGGCTGCTTCCTGCGGGTGGACGACTTCGACGCGGCGCATGCGAAGGTGACCGCGGACGGAGTCGAGTTCGTGACGGACCCGCGCACTGAACCCTACGGGCGGGTCGCGGTGTTCCGGGATATCGCCGTAACCGCTGCGACCTGCTCGGGCCGGCGTAACCCGGCCTCCGGGCCAATGGCGCGGAAGCATGGCTTGGTCGCGGCGGCGCCGCCTACTCAGCCATACGCGGACGGGAGCACCGCGTGGCGAGCGGACTTCGCGCGGACGGGGGCACCGCGCGGCGCGGCGCCGCCGCATGCCGCCACCCTACAAGGACAGTTATAGGTACTCAAGTCATGACATCAAGTGAGTGCCGCCCGGCCGGGGAAGGTCGCTGAGGCTGGTACTGGCGGCGGCAACGGGGTGATTCCTGGCCCCGTGCCAGTCCAGGCACACGGCGATCGCGTCGTCGGCCAGGTCGGTTCCCTCGTGGTGCGCGAGGAGGTCGGTGATCAGGTAGCGCACGGCCTCGTTCGGGGCCTGGAGGCGGGAACTGCGCAACGCCGCGGTGAGCGGGGCCTGGCCGTAGACCCGGCCGGACGGCCCGCGGGCCCCGTAAAGGCCATCGCTGAGAATGATCAGGCGGTCCCCGGCCAGGAAGGAAACCGGCTGGACCCGGTAGCGCGTATCGCCGAACATTCCGAGCGGCATCTGCTGGTCCAGCTTGATCGGCTCGATCTCGCCGCGGCGGACGCGGAACATACGCGGCGACCCCGCGTCGACGACCTCGGCGTCCCCGGTCGAAAGGGCGATGCGCAGCAGCAGCGTCGAGGAATGCTGCGTCCCGCCGTGCTGGGAGTAGACGATCTCGTTGGCCAGTTCGGCCGCCTCGGCCGGTCCGGCGCCCGAGCGGCGGGCGTTCCGCAGGGCGTTGACGGTCAGCTGGGTCAGCAGCGCGGCGGCGATGCCGCTTGCCATCCCGTTGCTCACCGAGAGGGTCAGGTACTTCTCGGAGAGCGACCAGTCGAAGTTGTCCCCGGACACCGTATACGCGGGCTCCAGCTGACCGGCGAGGGTGAATTCGTCCGACTCGCAGGCGCGGCCCGGCAGCAGATCCCATTGCAGCTCGGCGGCGATCGTCAGGCGTTTGCGCCGCCTGACTTCGCGGTAGATGTCGGTCGCGGTGTCGGCCAGCCGGATCGACCGGGCCACGCTGGCGGCGATCTCCGTCAGGTCCTCGTCGCTGACGTCGGTCCCAATGGGCAGCCTTACCGCGAGAGCACCCATGCGCTCGCCGTGGACGCTGAGCGGGAGGTACAGATGATCGTCGTCCTGGACGGGACGGCCCGACGCGAAGGCCCGCCCCGCCGGGTGCGAATCGACCGGGACGGGCGTTCCCCCGTCGCCGCCGGCGAACGGGATCAGGTGCGACTGGTGGTAGTCGATGAGCAGGATCTCCGCCCCCGATATCCCCAGCCAGCTGTCGATGGACTCGCGCGCGGTCTGCACGAGCCGGGTCGGGCGAGCGGCCCAGATCGAGCGCTCGATGGTGCTGCGGTCTTCAGGCATGATGTCCCGGGTACGTTCCCTCAGCGCTGGGCCGGCCTTACGAAATGGTTGGACCAGTCACGACTGACGAAATGGTAGGTGCTTTGCGGCACCCGAATGTGCGACAGTGGACACATGGCCTCGCACAAGGCTGACCCCGCCGCGGCACAGCAGGCGGCAGCCGAGGTGGAGGCAGCCGCTGAGGCCCTGGTGGGCATCTGGTCGCACGTCGCGGATTCCCTGGATGTGCGCATCTCGCCCACCCAACTTCGCGCGCTCACCGCGGTGGGCCGTTACGGCGAGCTCAACCTGAGCCAGCTCGCCGAAGCTCTCGGTGCCCTGCCCTCCTCGGCCAGCCGCTTGTGTGACCGGCTGGAGGCGGCCGGTCTGCTCACCCGGGACACCGGCCGCGCGAGCCGGCGCGCCGTCAGCCTGCGCCTCACCGCGGAGGGTGAAGACCTGCTCGAACAGGCACGGCGGCGCCGCCAGGAGCAGATCGCGCAGGTCCTCGACGTTATGCCGTCGGCGGGGCGCACCGAACTGGCCGACGGCCTGGCCGCGTTCCAGCGGGCCGCCGAACCGGACGGCCTCACGCCCGCTGACGCTGACGCGGACACGGACATCGACGTGGGCCCGGACGGATCCCAGGAACCCGGTATCCGTTTCTCCATATCCGCGTGAGACGGGACGGGACGGGACCGGGCGCGGCGGTCACCAGGCGACGCCAGAACGGCCGCGCGGCGGCATCCGGATGAGACAGCGACCGCTGCACGGTCACAGCGGCCCGGCCCGCCCCAACGTCAGCTGGCACACCAGCAGGAACGTGTCGGCTGAGGATGCCAGCAGGGCGGTCCGGTGATATTGCTCGCGAGCCCACGTGCGCGGGATTTGCCGCTATCGCAACCGGCCCGTGTCCCCGCGCCGCACCCTAAGCTGTAAACAAATCACGGTCGACCGACGAGGATCTGCCACGATGCCTGAATTCAGCTACACGGACCTGCTGCCGCTGGGAGCGGATGACACCACCTACCGGCTGATCACCGAGGAAGGCGTCACCACCCGGCAGTCGTTCGGCAAAACGTTCACGGACATCGCCCCGGCGGTCCTCACCCAGCTGACCAGCGCCGCGATGCATGACATCGCCCACCTGCTCCGGCCCTCGCATCTCAGCCAGCTTCGTTCCATCCTGGACGATCCTGAGGCTAGCCCGAATGACCGCTATGTCGCTCGCGACCTGCTGAAAAACGCGTGCATCGCGGCCGGCGGGGTGCTGCCGATGTGCCAGGACACCGGGACCGCCATCGTCATGGGCAAGCGCGGGCAGCACGTCCTCACCGACGGCTGCGACGAGGAACACATCGCCCGTGGCGTCTACGACGCTTACACCACGCTCAACCTCCGTTACTCGCAGATGGCACCGCTGACCATGTGGGAGGAACGGAACACAGGCAGCAACCTGCCGGCCCAGATCGAGATCTACGCCACCGGCGGCAACGCGTACAAGTTCCTGTTCATGGCGAAGGGCGGCGGATCGGCGAACAAGTCGTTCCTCTACCAGGAGACCAAGGCGGTGCTGAACCCCGACCGGATGATCTCCTTCCTGGAGGAGAAGATCAGGTCACTGGGCACGGCCGCGTGCCCGCCGTACCACCTCGCCATCGTGGTGGGCGGCACCAGTGCCGAGTCCGCGCTCAAGACGGCCAAGTACGCGTCGGCCCATTACCTGGACGCGCTGCCGAAGGAAGGCTCGCTGTCCGGTCACGGCTTCCGCGATCTGGAACTCGAGCAGCAGGTACTCGAGCTCACCCGGCGGATCGGGATCGGCGCCCAGTTCGGTGGCAAGTACTTCTGCCATGACGCCCGGGTGGTCCGGCTGCCCCGGCACGGTGCGTCCTGCCCGGTCGCGATCGCGGTGTCCTGCTCGGCCGACCGGCAGGCACTCGGCAAGGTGACGCCGGAGGGCGCCTTCCTCGAGCAGCTCGAAACCGACCCGGCCCAGTATCTGCCCGATCCCACGGACGCCGACGCCGAGGCCGAGGCGGAGGTGGTCCGCATCGACCTGAACCGGCCGATGGACGAGATCCGCGCCGAACTGTCCCGGTACCCGATCCGGACCCGGCTGTCGCTGTCGGGACCGCTCGTCGTGGCGCGCGACATCGCCCACGCCAAGATCGCCGAACGGCTGGACGCAGGCGAGCCACTGCCCGCCTACATCCGTGATCACGCCGTCTATTACGCGGGACCGGCCAAGACGCCCGCCGGCTACGCGTCCGGCTCCTTCGGGCCCACCACCGCGGGCCGGATGGATTCCTACGTGGAGCGTTTCCAGGCCGCGGGCGGGTCGTACGTGATGCTGGCCAAGGGCAACCGGTCGGCGGCGGTGACTCAGGCCTGCCAGCGCCACGGCGGCTTCTACCTCGGCTCTATCGGGGGCGGGGCGGCGCGGCTGGCCCAGGACTGCATCACCCACGTGGACGTACTGGAGTACCCCGAGCTCGGCATGGAAGCGGTCTGGAAGATCGAGGTCCGCGACTTCCCCGCATTCGTCATCGTGGACGACAAGGGAAACGACTTCTTCGCGGACCCATCCGGGCCGGCGCTCACGATCGGCAGCCAGCCGCCCCGGTAAACGCCCGGGCAGGCGCCCGGCGCGTGACCGGTGACCGGGGGAGGCTCGATGAGCTGGCCGGTTGGCAGATCGTGACCTAATTCCCATCGAACTCTCACCAGCAACCTAGGGACCTATCCGCCGATCCCGTGTATGGTCCGGCTATGCACGCTATGGCGGGCACGGGGCGCGTCATAGCGGGGCGCTACCGCCTCAAGGAGCCCATCGGACGGGGCGCGATGGGCACGGTGTGGCGCGCGTGGGACGAGATCCTGGACCGCGAGGTCGCCGTCAAGGAACTGCGCATCAGCGACGGCCTGCCACCGGACGAACGCGCCAAGGCCTACCAGCGGACCCACCGCGAGGCCAGGACCGCCGCGCGGCTCAGTCACCCGGGCGTCGTCACCGTCTTCGACGTGGCCGAGGAGGACGGGCGCCCCTGGATCATCATGGAGCTCGTCGCGGCGCCCTCGCTGGACCAGATCATCGCCCACGACGGGCCGCTGCCGCCGCACCGTGCGGCCCGCGCCGGCCGCCAGCTGCTGGCCGCCCTGGCCACCGCGCACGCCGCCGGCGTGCTGCACCGCGACGTGAAGCCGAGCAACGTGCTGCTCGCCGACGGCGGCCGGGCCGTACTCACCGACTTCGGCATCGCGACCTTCCAGGGAGACCCGAGGCTGACCCAGACGGGCATGGTCATGGGCTCACCGGGCTTCACGGCCCCCGAGCGCATCCAGGGCAACCCGGCCACGCCGGCATCGGACCTGTGGTCGCTCGGCGCGACCCTGTACGCGGCGGTCGAGGGAGACGGGCCCTTCGACGGGGCTGGCGGGGCCATCACCACGATGTCGGCCATCATCAACTCCGATCCGCCGTCCGCCCCGTCGGCCGCCGGGCTCGGCGCGGTCATCGACGCCCTGCTGCGGCGCAACCCCGCGGACCGGCCAGACGCCGCGACCGCGGCGCGGATGCTCGGCGCGATGGGACCGCTTCCGGGCCCCGCCGGCCCGGGGCACGTCTTCACGCCGTTCCGGCCTCGCCGGACAAAACCTGGCGCGCCGGGCGGCGCCGAGGCCGGGACGCCCGGCGCGCCGTCCCCCGGGCCGCCCGGAGTGCCCGGCGTGCCGCCTCCCTGGGTGCCCGGCGCCGCCGCTGGGCTGCCCGGGACGCCCGGTGCCCTCGGCGGGGTAATGCCTGATTCACCTCTCCGGTCGGGCCCTGGCCGGGTCGGCGGGCAGACTCCTGCCCCGATCCTCGGGCAGATCCCTGACGGGGTCGGCGGGCAGAGTCCCGGGGCAGACAGCGGGCCGGGCTCAGCGGCGCTGCCGCCCATGCCGACGTCGGTGGATCTGCCGCTGCAGCCGAGCCAGACCATACCGGTCGAGCTGCCCGAATCCATCCGCGCTGCGGCCAGTCGGGCAACCGGCCAGCCAGGGGCAGGAACCGACAACCGGCCGTCCGACGACACCTTCAGGTTTTCCGGCGCACCCGGCCGACTGACCGTCTCGGCTCCCCCCGCCCAGCGGGATGAGGCCGCGGCGTTCTGGGGCACCGCCCACCCCGAAGGGGCCGCGCCGTCCTGGGGTGCGGGGCAGCCCGGAAGCGCCGGCCAGGCCTGGGGAACCGCCCAGGCCTCGGGAACCGCCTCCACCGACCACACCGGCCAGCCGGCCGACGCCGCACCGGCCTGGGACGCCACACCGCCGGGCGGCCACTCTTCCATGACGCAGGCCAGACGGCGGCCCCGCCGCCCCGGCCTGGTCACGCTCGGGATTGCCCTCCTGGTGATGGCAGTCGCGGCCGGGTTGATCGTCTACCGGGCCCAGCACCGAGCGGGGCTGAATACGGCGGCCAATCAGACCGGCGCATCCGTCTCCAACACGACCTCCGACTCGCCCGTGGCCGCGGCCGCCGGAGCGCCCAGCACCGGGCCGCCGCCCGCCGGATACCGTTCCGTCACACTGGGCGCCGCCACACTGGGCTCGACCTCGGGCTTCACCATCGCGGTGCCGGAGACGTGGAGGTTTTCGATCAGGGGAACCGCCGCCTTCGCCGAGGCGCCCACCGGCGGTGCGTTCCTCCAGATCGACCTGACCCCGCACACGTACCGCGACATGCCCAGGGAAGCGCGCTACCTGGCGGCCTTGACGCAGGAGCAGGGCAAGTTCCCCGGCTACCTCGGACTGGGCATCCGTGCGGCGAACGTCCGGGGTGCCCGCGGCGCTGCCTGGCAGTTCAGCTGGCAGAGTCCGGCCCTGGGCCGGGTACGGGCCCTGGACCTCGTATACAACGCGTCCACGTCGGCCGGCCTGCAGTCCTTCGCGCTCTACATGTCGTCGCCCAACACGGCGTGGAACGGCAATCTGGCCGCCTTCGACGAGGAAGTGCGCACCTTCCGGCCGTACCCCTAGCCGGCGGCCGCTACCGGCCGCCGGCCAGGACGGACTAGCACGGGGACCAGGACCCGGACCAGGACCAGGACCAGGACCAGGACCAGGACCAGGACCAGGACCAGGACC
>Ga0181530_10000998_pt1 | contig 36030 bp, 30 predicted proteins | sample PEATcosm2014_Bin_42_FD_119769 | JGI IMG/M metagenome (GOLD analysis project Ga0181530, IMG submission 119769) | Peatland microbial communities from MTU Mesocosm Facility, Houghton, MI, USA - PEATcosm2014_Bin10_60_metaG | ecosystem: Environmental > Terrestrial > Soil > Wetlands > Peat | place...
CCGCAGAAGCTGCAGCGCATTATCGAAGCGACCAAGGAATATCAGGCGGCGCACCCCCGCAAACCGAGGCAGCGCCGCCGCAGGCATAATACTATAAATAACTAACCGGACGATGTACTAGTCACTTTGGGACGAAAGATTCTTTGCCAACAGATCGAGGGCGCGCGTGTTCAGAAGCAGCAGATGGCCGCGGCCCAATTGAACCCAGCCGCGGCGCTCGAAATCCTTGAGTTGGCGGCTCACCACTTCGCGGGCCGTCCCCAGTTCCACCGCAAGCTCCTGGTGCGTGGCGTCCACCTTGTCTTTTCCCTTGCCGATTTGAAGCAGGCATGCAGCCAGGCGCTGATCGATCCGCCCGAAGGCGACTTCCTCAATCAGCATCAACAGGCTGGAGATGCGCGTGCCGTACGCTTTGAACACAAAATCGCGGAAGGTGGCCGACTGGGCCAGGAGTTCGCGGAAGCCCGGCATGGGCAGCGCCTGGGCTTGAATGTCGGTTTCAGCAATGCCTTCTGCGTCGTAGTTTGTGCCGCTCATCAGGCAGGCGGTGGTTACAATGCAGGTTTCGCCCGGCTCGACACGGTAGAGGACGATCTCGCGTCCATTCTCGCCTACCTTCTGCACGCGCAACTGGCCTGCCAGAAGAATCAGGTAGGCGCGGCACGGGCTGCCCTCGCCGAAGATACGCGTGCCTGCCGGGGCAGCGATGGGACGGGTGAGGCTGCGCAGGCGAGCGCGCGTCGCCTCGTCAAGCAAGGCGATTGCCGGAACGGAGGCAGTCCAATCGCCAGTCTGCGGCCCAATAGCCGGCATGGCCAAGCCCTCATTTGCCGTTCGTGAAGCCTAGAGCCTGTTATTAACTTTGTGCCCGTAACCCCAATGGAATCAGCGCGGCTTTCGCAAGTGACTGAGATTCATGAGGGAAACCGTAAATCCATTCCGTGCCACATCTCGCGAACAGTGCGTTTTGCGCGGGTTTTGAGCATTCGGGCACCACGTGCCGCTTCTCGAAGTTAATAACAGGCTCTAGAGCGATCATATACTCAATCATCTTGGCGGAATCGGTCTGGCCGTTACGCTCTGCCTGATTGGAATGGGGCTCCCCATGAAGGCTCTCCGCGAAGTCTGAGTTCGACCGCTTTTGCAAGGAGTACTTCTCTGGGTATTCGTTGCAGTGGGGTCCCTCATGCCCATTCGCGGCTGCTGGATTCAACTTTGTGGGCTCCCGGAAGAAGTCTTACTTGCGCATGCCAATGCGTCTGGGCGCAATGCCAGGCATGTAGGCTTTTCCGCGGCAATGCTTAAGAGAGTGATCGAGAAGCTCGATATTCCTCCGGTGGACGACTTCATCGCCATGATCCACCACGCCGACTGCGAGAGTTGCGTCTGCCGAGCCACTGCGGACATGTTCCACCTGAAGCGTGAGGACTTCTGCAATGAAGTGGACGGAATCATCTCGGTGGGCAGTTCCACAAAATGGCTGCGGACGGACAGGTCATCTTCAGTTGAGCTTCCATCGCCCATTCCGGCTTAGTGTGCTTTATTGTCCGCTTTCTGAAGGGGCCCCAACTCGCTGTCCAATCCATTGCATCAAGGATGCTGGAACGTCACCATCCGCGAGCAATCCCTGGCAAGGAAACCGCAGCAGGAACGACTGTGCCGCCACGCCCAGCCGGTTGTCATCGTCACGCGGCTGCCGAATCAGAGGCAAAGCTGGCTCGTTGGAAATGTAGTGCAGAATTCGTTCATCGCGGAATCCCGGAAGGCCAGCATGCTTTCCTGTTCGGCGATAAAAGGAATTGAATAGCGGGGCATCGGCATCTATAATCAACTGGGGAGAATCCGGCATGAAAAGCCCGATAGAGCGCCGCTGGGCCTTGGGTTTGGCCGTCTTTGCCATCACCGCAGCCAGCTATGCACAGTGGTCAAACCCGGCCGACGATATTCCTGCCTATCACCCCACCGCCCCGCTCAAAGTGAGCGCCCTGTGGCCTATTCTCTCCGGCAACCAATTAAAGGGTGAACACTTTCGCTATCCCTGGCAGGTGCATGCCTACCAGCAGGCAATCCAGATTGGGGACGTACTCTACCAGCTCCCTTGCTACTGCCGTTGCGATCGTTCACTTGGCCACACCAGCCTGCGCAGTTGTTATGAGACCGTGCACTCGACCGAGTGCTCCCACTGCGCCAAAGAGGCGTTCTTCGCCTACGCTCAAACCAAGCTCGGCAAGACCCCTGCCCAGATTCGCGAAGCCATCAACCGCCACGAGTACGAGTCCATCGATCTTGAGAAGCAGTAGACCCCCGGCTGCGCCAAAATCCAACTTGACGTAGATCAATCTACGCTGCACGAGGCAATTGATTCGGCTCGCACCGACGACTGGAGCGTCACGGTTTAGATGGGATGGATTAGGCTACCCAGAACGTCTTGCAAGGCGTGACGCTTGTTCTGGAACAAGTGGGAAGGGCATTGTTTGTCTGGATTCCGCCTTCATGATTGTCCACGCCCAATATGTCTTGGACGATCAGTCGGAGTCGGAACGTCCAGAGCATTGACCGCGCATAGAATTGAACAGGCCCGGGGCTGAACCTTGTGAGCCAAGGGGTTATTGCGCAAAGCATTGCTCGAAAGCCAACAACGTTCTCATACCTGCCCTGTTGCCCACTTCCTTTTCAAAAGAGGCTTCTGTCAGTCAGCGGCCCCGCTCAACCCGATAGCCCTGATTCACCCAGCTGATTCCGAAGTTGTCGGCGAGATAGAGAACCTTCACGTTGGTGAAGCCCATGTCCCGCAACTTCGTGAACGCAGGCGCAACGTTGCAGCAGCGGTTCAACGCGCAACATCCACAATAGAGCACGATGAACCTCGTTCGAGGGAGAGATTCAACTCTGCCTTGCAAGCCTGCTGGTCCTGTGTACTCTGCGCCGGGGATATGAGCCTCAGCGTAAAGAACATGGGAACCGACTTGCAGAACCAAAGGTCTATCAGCCCTGGCCGCCTTCAGCAAACGGATGAGAACTTCGGGCTGAATCAGCTGAGTCTGGGGAATCGAGAGGTCTTCCGCACGTGGTTCTGCAGCGCCGGAATCTAAGTTGGTCTTCTGTGCACATGCAAAGAGGGAAGCAAGCACTAAAAATAGGGCGATGATTCCCGATCGCGCAACGAGCCGGCTATCCATTCAATCGTCTCCGTGGTAACTCCGACTCCCTGTAGTGCCTCTCCAATTGACTCCCCCCGCGAATCGGCAAGGATGAGTAATTATCTTCCATGTTTTCCGCCAGGGTTCACCGTAATCCAAAGAATGCTCTCGTTTCGCTCTTGAATCGGACCTGTCACTGGGTTGAGGGCTTTCTGTAGGTATCCACTGGGCACGCTTCGCCGCCGCACAAAGCAGATGTGACGCCCCTCCCCTCAGTGACGGTATAAATGCGGTCAAGAGCTGTCAGGTTGATGGATTCCCTGTCTCCACTAGGCCAGTGAATCTCGACGCTGTCGATTGTGTCTGTGTCACCCAATCCAAAGTGAACGCGGAAGTCATTGGACGAGAGGTAGCTGCCGCCACTGAGCACATCCCCGCGCTGGCGAATGCCCCCTGCAGTGAGGTAGACAGTGGCGCCCACTGCGTCGCGCGGACTGTGTGGCCCCCCGATGAGTTTCAAGTCCACCCAATGGTGGTGGTCTGGATTTACATTTCGAAAGAGCGATGGAACCTGGTCCATGTTGTTGATGACGACATCGATCTTGCCGTCATTGAAGAGGTCTCCAAAAGCGGCTCCACGGCCCACGCTGACAACGGCAAGTGCTGTTCCCTCAACTGCCGGCACCAACTCAAACTTCCCGTTCTTCAGGTTATGAAAGAGTAGTGCACGCTGGGCGTAGGTGGAGCCCCACTCCGGGTGCTGGTCCGCATTCGGGTAGGTATGGCCGTTAACAATCAGCAGGTCCTTCCACCCGTCGTTGTCGTAGTCGAGGAACCCAGCGCCAAAGCCTACAAAGGGAATGGTGGCTTCCGCGATACCAGCCGCATAGCTGACGTCGGTAAAGTTGCCCGTTCCGTCGTTGTTGAAGATCACATCATAGTCATCGGCAAACGTCGTGTTCACAAGATCCATGTGCCCGTTGTTCTCATAGTCGCCGGCGGCGATACTCATGTTGGCCACCTCGCGTCCGGCGGAGTTTACCGCATAGCCGCTCTGGTAGCTCTGATCCTCAAAAGTGCCGTTCCCTTTGTTGATGTAGAGATAGTTCGGCGTGGAGTCGTTCGCGACGGCGAGGTCTGGCTTGCCATCATTGTTTACGTCGACGAACAGAGCCCCGAGTCCGTAATATCCGGCAGGATCGCTGACACCAAGCTTTTCGCTGACATCGGTGAAAGTGCCGTCTCCATTGTTGTGGAAAAGATGGTCGTGTTCTCCCTGGATGCCTCGGGGACCGCACATGACGGGCGTCCCGCGGTATAGGCAGGAGTTTCCGTGAACGCATGCGGAGCCTGCAACCGGGGGCTGGTTGACGTCAAACTTGAGGTAGCCAGCGACGAAGAGGTCCAATCGTCCATCGCCATCGTAGTCGCCAAAAGTTGCGCCGGTGGACCATGTGCCGAGGGCCACTCCAGCCTTGTCTGCTACGTCAGTAAAGGTTCCGTCGTGGTTGTTGTGATACAGGCGGTTCTTCCCGAAGTTAGTTACATAGATGTCCGGCCAGCCGTCGTTGTCATAATCGCCGACCGCACACCCGTATCCCCAGCGATCATTGGCGACACCGGCAGTTTTCGTAACCTCTGTGAAGGTTCCATCGTGATTGTTGTGGAACAGAGCGGCGTGCGGTGGAGTTGCCTTGCCGGCAAGGGCATCGTAGGTCGATCCGTTCACAAGATAGATGTCCAGCCAGCCGTCGTTGTCATAGTCCAGAAGACAAACGCCTGGGCCTTTGGCTTCCAGGATGAAGCGTTTCTCAGGAGTCCCTGCTGTGTGATGCCAACTGGTAAGGCCAGCCTGCTGGGCGGTATTCATGAAAATGACGGGCCCTGTCTTGACCAGACCGCCTGCGGTAATGGGCCGGTGTGCCGTGTCGTAGACAGCCTGATAGACTCCCCCGGTCGACATGCCGCCTGGTCCGCTCTGTTGTGGAGTCGTCTGAGGCCAACCGCAAGGCGCGATCAAGAAAAGCAGAGAGATCAAGGAGCGCGAAAGCACCGCACGACCAGGCATGGACGCTCCTCTACTGCAGAAAGGTGCATTGCATCGTCTACATTTGAGCATCCGTAGCTCCTCTACTGTCCCCGCGGCTCGCCGGTCGGCAGGAAAGCGACTCCGGAAATATCGTCTCCCGAAGCGAGCACGTCCCTCAGTTTTTCCGGATTGGCCCCGCTCCGACCGTTTGCGCCGCTGCGGATGGCGGCCGTTTTGAGCAGGCGCAGCGCCGCTGCCGGGGTTGTCTCCGGAGGCAGACGGAATATCCACGGAACGTTCGTTGAGGTGAGCTTCTTGTCGCTGCTCAGGGCAATCACCGGCACAAAGGTCTTCAACGCCAGTTGTTCGGACAGGTGGGCGGCATCGCGATCGAGCGCCACGATCGCGAGCGCGTGCTCGTCCATGAGCGCGTGAACCAGTTGGGTAGAAGCCGCACCCCAATTCTGATCGCTTGCTACGGGCAATAGCTTCCATGCCTGCCCTTTTGCCGCGCCGGCAGACAATTCCGCCTGGAGGTCCGGCGCCTGCGCGACCTGGTCCGCTTTGGGTCCGAAGAGAACCACGCGCACTGGCCCGGCTGGCACGTCGTCGCGATGCGGGCCGGCATAGTCCACGCCATCCTCGCCCACGCGCGCGTACGGCGCCTGCGGTGCGGCGGGTGCTCCTTGTGCGGCAGGAGGTGGTTGCGGCGCAATTGTCGGTTTTTCAGGAGGCGGCTGTTTCTTCATCGTCGCAACGCGATAAGTGATCGCTCCGTTGTGCACTGTGCCCAGGTACATGGGAGCGACATTTTTCTGATTGGGATCGAAGACCATGTGCCCGGTGACACCGTCGTACTGCTCGATATTGGCCAGCGCGTCGTGAATGCGAGCACGATTGAGGCCGGCCTTGCAGATGGAGTCGAGCAGAGCGTTCATCGCGTCATAGGCCAGCGAGGCAAACTGCTCAGGCTTCTCGTGGAAGCGGTCTTCAAAGCGGCGATTGAAGTCGAGCCAGCGTGGGTCTTGGCGGGTGGGATCGTAGGGGAACACCGCTTCAAATCCCTCTGCTGCCGGGCCGGCTTCTGCCAGCAACGTGGGCCCCAGCGTGCGGTAGGAACCAAAGACGCGCTGCTTCATCCCGGCAGCCTGCATTTCCTTGAGGATTTCAGCTGCTTGAGTCTCGTCGGCCCACAGCACAATCGCATCGGCCCGCGAAGAGCGAATCACACTCAACTGCTTTGTAAACTCTGTGTCGCCTGGCATGTACTTCTGCTCGATGACGATCGGGTGGCCCAGCCGCCGCGATGCATCGCGTAGTTTGATCACGCCAAAGCGCCCGTAGCGATTGTTCACCCTGAGAATCGCCACGCGCTTCAGGCCGAGCTCAGTGAATATGCGGCGTGCCAACGTCAGATCCTGCACCCGGTCGTCCTGCAGGTCGATGAAGTACCAAGGGATGTATGTTTCTGGGATGGTGGGATCGGTGGAGGCCGAGTTGACGATGGAAATCTCGGTACGCAGGGCCATGCGCAAGGCAATGTGGGTGGACTCGGAGCTGATGGAGCCAAAGATCGCCCAGTCCTGGTCGTCGTAGACCATCTTGACCACTTCATTCGAGGCCGATCCCCAAATCGTGGGGTCTGTGGGCCGCTCCTCTCCGTAGACCGTCTTCGCCTGCCAGTTGTCGTAGTCGTTGTGGAGCATCAGCTTGAACGGCTTGCCCCCATAGCCGCCGCGGGCATTAGCCTCTTCCACAGCCAACTGCGCGCCGTGCAGCATGCGCAATCCAAAGACCTGTTCCGGGTTATGTTCGATGGGCCCGAAGAAGCCGATGCGCACCTCAGTCACGTTCTTGGGCTCGGGAACGTCCCGCGCCGCTCCGGAATAGATATTGGGGTGCGTGTAGTTGAGGTCATAAGGCGATGCAAACTTGGCATAGGGGCTCAGATCGTCCGGCTCCCCCGCATAGGGCGCAACTACCCGATCCTTGGGCGGCCCCGGCGGATGCGCGCCACACTCACACACACCCGTGCTTTGCGCCGCAGCACTCGATGTGGCGACCGCGGCCCACATGCAGGCCGCAACCAACAACAATCCCTTGCGCATGACAACTACTCCTTGCTGTCTACGGCAGCCTTATCCGTTCGGAACATGGCGATGGCCTCGATCTCGATCAGCAGTTCAGGACGGCAGAGATGCGCCTGGATGCCGGTGGATGCGGGTAGCGGATCGAGCCCCTGCTCCTTGAAGAAGGCGGTGCGCCCAGCATTGAAGACGTCGTAATCACGGTCGATGTCGCGCAGATAGCAACTGGTGCGCACAATGTCGTGCCAGGTGCAGCCCTCGCTTTTGAGCAGGCCGGTAATATTGTCGAAAGTCCGCCGCAGCTGGGCGGGAAAATCGCCGATGTGGACGCTCTTGCCGTTCTCATCGATGGAGGCGGTTCCGGAGATCAATAGAATGGTCAGGCCGTTTAAGTCGATTCTCATGCCGCGCGAGAACGAACTCGGCTTGGCATAGCAATAGGCTTCGTTGAGTACGCCGTGATTGGTCATGGCGCGCTTCTCGATCGGCGCGTGCGCTATGGTCTCGAGTATTTCAGCAAATGCATTCATGATGATGTCGGCTCCTCATGCTGTTATTGTTGTTGGCGTATTCCGTGGCTCAAACCTTTGGCAGTGGCTACCCAGATGTCGTCTCCCTGGAAGTCGATGCCGAGAATGTAGTTGTGGGCCGGCGCAGTGGTGACCGCGACGGGCGTAACGTTGCCATCGGCGTCGCGGACTGTCATCTCCGGCTTGCCGTCTTTGAGCGAGGGGCGATAGACGGCCCAGTTGACGCCGTCGTAGTAGGCCAGCCCCTTGTCGGTGCAGAACCAGGCGCGCTGGGCATCCACGCCCTTAATGAAGTTGGTAAAGTTCGAGGGAAGCCCGCTGTCTTTCGTCAGAAAGTTGTGCCAGTAGCGGCCATCGTACCGGCTGTCGCCGAAGTATGTGGCTGCCCACAGGATGTCATCCACGTAGCTGACGGAAGTCGTAATCTCGTGGATCAGGCCCTGATCCTTGAACAGTACCATCTCGGTTTCGCCGTCCGGATCCTCGTACTTGTCCCAGCGCCCAGTCTTCTGGTCGTATTCCAGGATGCCGCTGCCCCACACTGCGTAGTAGACCTTAGTGGGGGTCGCAGAGACCCCGTACACCCATATCTCGATCATGGGTGTGTTGCGTTCGTTGTAGAGCGTCCACTGATCGGTGTGAAGATCGAGACGGCAGGCGCCTGCAGCCGTGGCCACCCAAACATTCTCACCTTCCACAGATACGCCGTAGACCACATCGTTGCTTAGACCCGAGTTCAACTGGGTAAAGCTGTCAATGCGCCCGCCGGAGATGCGGCTCAGGCCGCCCATGGTCCCAGCCCACACATCTCCGGTGCGCTTGTCCAGCGCAAGTGAAAGGACCGCCCGATGGGCCAGGTCATCCTTGGTGGTATAGGTCTTCCAAGCATGATTCTCGTAAACTGCCAGGCCGTTCTCAGTGCCTGCCCATATGCGCTCTCCATCTACCAGCACCGAGTACACGTGATTGTCGGGGAGGCCGTTGGAGGTGGTGAAGTTCTCAAACCGATAACGCGGCATCTTGGGCGGCGCGGCAAACGCCAGCATTCCAGCAGCCAGAAACATTACGATCATGCATATCTTTTTCATCGCGTCCTCAGGTATTCGATCAGGTCGTTGAGTTCATCCTTGGTCAGGTCGTTGGTGCGGCCGTGTTTATCGTCGGGGTTGTAGAGCGTCCAAATCTCTTCCAGTGAACGCGCCGAACCGTCGTGCAGGTAGGGCGCCGTAAGAGCAATACTGGTCAACGGCGCCGCTTTCAGCAGACCTGAATTGTCTGTGGGCTTGCGCGTCCCCACGTCGGAGATCTTCTGGTTGGTGCCCTTGGGGCCGCTGTGGCAATAGGAGCAACGGTTGCTCTCCGGAATCGGTTTTCCAAACTTGTCTTGAGAGCGTTCGAACAGCGCCTTGCCGCGCTCCTGCGCGGGAGTCAATTCCCCGCCAGGGAGGCGCCAGCGATTAGGCCGTGGCGCCAGACCGCGAACATACAAGACTAGATCGGTAAGGGTCCGGTCGTCGTAGTTCTCCGATCGCCAGAAGTACTTTTCAGTCCTGGGTCCGCACTCGGTGGGAAGATTCGGGTTGCCGCCGTTCCACTTGTAAGGTTCGGTGCCCTTGACGCCCTCGAGCATCTTGTTGTCCACAATATCGCGGCCAAAGCCGTCCGGCTCCAGGTCCCAGGTGAGGCCATCGAAAGTGGAATCGATGTGACAGGTGGCGCAGCCGATCTGGCCCTGAAAGGAAAAGCGGGCCGTATAAAATGCCTGCTCGCCTTTGCGCAGCACGGAGAGCGTCTTCGGCCCAGCCAGCGCGATGGTCGAGGCCACGCGATTGGTGCGCGTGTCGATCACGCTAATCGTATCGTCGAGCCGGTTGGCCACAAACAGCTTGCGTCCGTCGCGCGAAAGCGTCAGGCCGCGCGGATTGTGCCCAACCGCTATGCGGGTCACTACATAGTTGGAGCTGGCTGAGAGATCCTGCGTATAGGGGCTGGGATGCGTGTGGATAAACCGCAGCAGGCGTGGCACATCTACCACTGTCACCATCTCCGAACCGCCGCAGGTGACGTAGATGCGCGACTTGTCCGGCGCAATGGCCACGCCGAAAGGCTGCGAGGCGTAACGCTCCAACTCGTCCAGCGGCACCTCGACCATCTTGCCTACGTCCGCGCCAAAAAGCGTGAGTGTATCGGCAAACGCCCCGCCGTGTTCCAGGTGCGCCAACGGGACAAGATTCTTGGGGTGGTATTCGGCCACCGCGCCGAGGCGTCCATCTGGAGAGAAGGCCAGATGAAAGACGCCGGCGATTGCGTGCAGCGGCATGCGATCGACCACCACGGCACGAGCCGTGTCAATGACCGTGATCTCGGACTCCGGCGCGGTGCGATGCGGAGACGGATTGGGAAATATGTGTGTGGCATAGAGGCGGCTTCCATCCGGGGATGGCGTGAGATAACTAGCGCCCCGTCCGGCTATCAACCGTTTCTCTTCGACGCCGGTCTGGGCGTCCAGAACCACAACATTGCTGCTGATTCGATTGGCCACAAACAGTCGCTTGCCCGCCCGATCCTCCACCACGCTCGACGGTTCCGCGCCCACCGGCCAGGTCGCAATCACGGCAAGCGTGCCTGTATCGATCACCGAGAGCGTGTCGTCCCATGAGTTGGTTACAAACAGCCGGTCGCCCGAGGCAGATAAAGAAAAGCCGCGCGGCACGCGACCCACCGCTATGTTCTTGATCACAGCAAAGCTGGCTGCATCGAGCACGCGCACTTCTTCGCTCTGCTGGCAGAGCGCGTAGATGCGCGCGCCGTCAGGCGAGAGCAGAACCTCAAGCGGCGAAGCGTAGTCCTGCATATCGCTCTCGTCCGCGCGCACCGGATGATTGATGGCGAACCAGAATGCGAACGTCAACAACGCCGCGGCCATGACCGCGAGTCCTGCACCGCACCAAGTTCGGATGCGCTGGCTCACTTTGCGTCTCCTGATTTCGGTTCCTCCACCGTCAGCACACGGTCCACGCTCAGCTTTTCCAGCGTCTGCTCACGCCCGCTGGGCCAGTGAACGATAATCTTGTCCACGGTTATGGCAGCGCCCAGTCCGAAGTGCAGGCGCTCATCGTTCTGCGAAAGATATCCCGAACCCGCCACGCGCTCCGCCGTCTGGCGCTTGCCCCCGGCGAAAACTTCTACACGCGCGCCAATGCCGTCGCGATTGCTCTTTGTGCCAACGAGCTTAATGGCGATCCAGTGGCCAGTACCGGTAGAGACATTGTGCAGCAGCGTTCCCCTGGCGCCGAGATTGACCACGTAGGCATCGACCTTGCCGTCGTTGTCGTAGTCCGCAAAGCAGGCGCCGCGCGATGTGGTTCGCTCGCTCATCACCGGCCCGGCATCGCGCGAGACATCGGCGAATTTTCCTTCGCCGAGTCCGCGAAACAGCGTGTGCTCCTGCGGGATCAGGTGAATGAGTCCGCCGTGGAAGATGAGTATGTCGAGCAGTCCGTCGTTGTCGAAGTCGTAGACGCCGGTACCCCAGCTCACGTACTGCGCGTTGGTCTGCGAGACGCCGTTGGACGCGCCCATGTCTTCAAAGCCCTGCTTGCCCATGTTGTGCAGCAGCCGGTTATAGTGGCCGTCGGTGACCCACAGATCGAGCACCCCCCTACCCTCGAAATCGGCAAAGACCGGCCCCATGGACGAAGTGGACTCGCCATTCTGCCCGAAGGCCGTGCCTGTATCGTTCGCAATCTCCTCGAAGGTTCCATCGTGCTTGTTGTGGAAGAGGAAGTTCTCCGTGCGGTCGTTGGCCACGTAGATGTCGTCCCAGCCGACGCCGTCGAAATCCGCCGCCGTCACTCCCATGGTGCGGCCCACATACGCGCCGATGCCTGACTTCTCAGAAACGTCTGTAAAGGTACCGTCGCAGTTGTTGTGATAGAGCTTGTTGGTCTCGCCCTCGTAGTCCAGCGGCCCCGGATAATTGTCTGCCGCGTAGTAGGCGCGATACTTGGGATCGAATTTGACGTACCGACCCACAAACAGATCGACGCAGCCGTCCTTGTCGTAGTCCAGCCAGGTGGAGCTGATGGCCCAGCCGTCCACCTTGATGCCGGCCTTCGCGGTCACGTCGGTAAAGTGGCCGTTGCCGTCGTTGTGGTAGAGAATGGTCTTGCCGTAGCCGGTGACCAGCAGATCGACAAAGCCGTCGTTGTCATAGTCAGCCGCCGTTACGGCTATTCCGTACATATCCGGATCAAGGCCGGACTGCTCCGTCACATCGGTAAAGTGGCCGTTGCCATCGTTGCGATAAAGATGATTGTGCGGCGGCGGATTTGGCTTCACCTTGAGCGGATACGGGTGCATGGAGTCATCGAGCGGACGCCCGTTGACCACGTAGAGAGACTCCAGGCCGGAGTTGTTGTAGTCGAACCAGATGCACCCTGCGCCTGTGCCCTCCAGCAGCGATCCCAACTGCCGCGACCCGAAGCTGTGCGTAAAGTGGATGCCCGCCTTGTCGCTGGCGTCCTCAAAGCGAATCACCGGCTCGTGCGGAGCCTGCGGCGCGACAGACGTCGCTTGCGCGGCAGGCGCGGGCTGAGCTGGAGGAGCAGCCGGGGCCGGAGGAGCACTTTGCGCGGCAGCAATCGAGACGGCGCCGAATAAGAGAAGAGAGCGAATGAACATCCTAATTGTCTCCCGGCGTTTTCTGCTGCGGCGCTTCTGCCTGCGCCGCGCCTGTCAGATCAACCGGCGTAGTGTTGCGCAGCAGCACGGCCGGCACGCGATTCTCCGACGCGCGCTCCGGTCCCACATGGCAGCCCACGCAGATGCGCTGCTCGCCGCGGCGAATCCAGAACCATCCGTGTTCCTGGCGCAGCACCGCGCCCTTTTGATCGAGCAGGGCAAGGCGGATGGGTTTGTCTGCGGGAGTCTTCACAAAGAATGAACCGTCCGGCTCGACCGGCGACGTGCCCGAAACAACTGTGTGGCCGTTACTGTCCAGCGTCTCCAGCCGCACCGATGCGGGCGTGACTTTAAGATCGCCCCCGCGCGACTGGCGCGCATCCAGCGCCAGCATGTTGGCATAACTCCAATCGTGCAGCCCCGATGGATGACGCTTTGGCCTGGAGCGCGGCGCAATCAAGACCGGCTCGACAATATCCTCGCCGCCCACAGTCAGCACCGTTTCGAGCGCCGCCGTGCCGGGCTTCCACAGCTTCAACGCATAGTGTGTTCCAGCCGCTGCCCGCGCGCTCACCAACCACGCGCCTGAGGCCGTCTCGGCAATCGCGCCCGCGTACTCCGCATGGGGAACCGCGATGGGCTCCTCGTGGGCCAGCGGTGAAGTAAACCGCGCCAGCGAAGCTCCGTGCGTGAACACCACGTCACCCGAGGCCAATTGCCTTCCGCCCCAGCGCGCGCGCCCGTGATCGCAGCGGTACGACTCCACGCCCGAACCGTCGGCGTACACCACATACAGCTCCGGGGCCGTTCCTGACCCGAGGGGGAAGCCGGCCTCAAAAAGAATGCGCCCATCTGCGAGAACATCAGAAGGGAACGCGCTGGCCTGCATATACGTGAGCGGCAGCACCTCTGGCCCTGCCGTCGGATTCAAGGGCGCATAGGTCGGCGGGTGACCGTCCTCCGCGGATTCCAGTTCAAATCCCCGCAGCGTGCGCTGCGCCCACACCATCCGTCCGTCCGGCAGATGGAACGGGCGCACGGCGTCGGTTGCGTATGCAATCACCTTGCGCACGGAGCGATCTGCCAGCGTCAGTTCCCAAATCTGCCACGAATCGCTCGCGGTCTGCTTGCCCGCGAACAGCACCGTCTTACCGTCGAAGGAAATGTTGGCGTCCGAGGAAGCCGCAAAGCCCGCCACCAGCGGCTCCGCCTTGCCTGCATGAACCAGCAGCAGTTGCGCACCCTTGGGAAAGCGCTCTCCTCCGCGCAGTGCCGCCAACGGTTCATAGGCGGGCGCGGCCGTGACGATGAGATCAGTGTCGATCTTCATGGCGGAGATCTGCGCCTTGTTGGGCACAAACCCGCAAACCAAAATCAGCAATGCAACCGATGCGGCAATCGCTTGCACTCTGGCAACAGAACTCATCCCACCGACTCCATGGCTCGCACTTGAGCCGCCTCTCGCGAAGAAGCTCTCAGGCCGAACCGCAAAAGCTCAGGGGCGCGCAGCACCACCGCCCGCAGCGCCAGCCAGGGCTCCAGGTCCGCCATCATTTCGTCGAATCCGGCAAAATCCAGCGACTGCTCGCCGTCGCTCCACGCCTTTTCCGGGTTTGGATGTACCTCGACCAACAGACCATCCGCGCCGGCCGCAACCGCAATTCGCGCCAACGCGGGAACTAGGTCGCGATGGCCGGCCGCGTGGCTGGGATCAGCGATTACCGGCAGATGAGAGACTTGCTTGAGCAGCGCTATTGCGGCCACGTCGAACGTGTTGCGCATCGCTGTTTCAAAAGTTCGGATGCCCCGCTCGCAAAGAATTACATTTGGATTACCGTTATCCAGAATCAACTGCGCCGAGCGCAGCAGGTCGGCAATGGTGGCCACCATACCGCGCTTCAAGAGTATCGGCAGGCCGGAACGCGCCGCTGCTTCAAGCAGCGAGTAGTTCTCCATGTTGCGCGTCCCGATCTGCAGAATGTCTGCATACTGGGCGACCATGGGAACGTCGGTCTCCGACATAACCTCGGTAACGATGGCCAGACCGCTCTCTTCGCGTGCGCGCGCCAGTATCTTCAGTCCTTCCAGGCCAAGCCCTTGAAATGCGTAAGGAGAGCTGCGGGGCTTGAAGGCGCCACCGCGAAGGATGCGCGCTCCGGCGCAGCGGACATGATTGGCGGTGGCCATCAACTGAAACTCGGTCTCAACCGAGCAAGGCCCAGCCATGGTGACGAATTCGCCGCCACCGATCTTCAGATGCAGCACCGAAACCACTGTTTGATGGCGCCGCGCGCTCTTCAGCACATCGGGGGTTTCAGCAAATCGTTCTTGCCAACTACCACGCACGCCGTGGCGCTCCAATCCGGGGAAATGCAAGCCTACCCTGATTAGGTGTATATTGCATCCATCGAAAGGTGGAGGAACAAAAGCGTGCAATCTCGGAGATATATCCCGCTCAAATAAAACACGTTACGGACAGAAAAACACTTTCGAGTGCTTCGCGTTTTTCGCTCGTTTTGCGAGCAAGGTGTATTTTGCACCGATCTCTTCTTTGCGTGCGGCAATCACACCCGGCTCGCCGCACGCTTCAGAGCGATATACTCCTCCGCCAGCCAGCCCACGCTGAGCAGCGTTATCAGGATGATTATGACCTGCTGGATCACGCAATAGAGGCACCATACCTGCAAGACATACTCCTCGATGAAGGTGAGCCACAGGGCAAATCCCAACCCGAAGAGAGCCGCGCCGGTCAACAGGATTCGCCTCCGCGCCAGCCCCAACCCACACAGCACCAGGTAGCCCGCAATGCCTATCGCTGCCACCGGCATATGAGCAATCTCCGCAAAAGGGCTGTGGTTCACTATGCCGCAATCCCACTTTTCGTTGATTGAGCAGGGTTGGGTTTCGGTGGAATAATGGACGTGCAGGGCAAGCATGGAAACCACCACTCCAACCAGGGCAAGCAGTATTATCAGGTACCGCATCGTCTTCATCTCAGTATCTCTCGTTCCATTCTTGCCCGAACGGATCGCCGGCGGGCAGGAAGCACCTCATTCAAGCCTGTTCACCGAAGCCGGGACTCGCGATCCGCTCTGGGCTGGCGCCGTAGGGAGCCAAGGCGCTCTTTGCATCTCGTAGCGATAAACGTCTTTGTGCTCCCCACACTTTAGGCTCAACCCCGGCAGCAGGCGGCGGTTTCAGAGCCAGTTCGACTCGCACAGCAGCACCCATGGCCGCCGCCCTGTTTCGTTGACGCGTTCACGGCTTGCAACTGCAACTGCAACTGCTCAAACATCTTGAGTGCCTGCTGTCCGGTGATATGCTCGGGAGCAACCCAGCCGCGGATGCCCGCCGCCTGCAAGTGCCCAAAGCCGCCAGTTCCAATCTCGGTGAAAACCACATCCGTAAAACCCTGACGAATCGCGATTTCGACGGCACTCCTGCCGTTCAACCCTTCATTCTTTACAAACTCAAGTACCGAACTGTCCGTGTCCGCGACCATGATCCATTCGGCTTTGCCAAAATGCGAAGACATCTGCTCATCAGCGCGATCCGCTGACATCATCACTCCAATTCTGTTCATAAGGCTCCTTGTCTCGGTAGACGACGGTTGAGTCCGCCCTGCGTTGCAAACCTGCAATGGAACGACTAGATGTAATATACATCTAGTCGGGACACTCGTCCAGGAGTGCTAACCTTATTTAAGGAGAGCGGGTCGCAGCTTCCGATGCCGACAAGTCTCAGTTCCAAAGCACGCAGGCAGAATTCTTCGCAGGAGACCGGGCGCCGGTGTTGCAAACAACCCGGCCAGGAACACCCATGCACCTGCGCGATGGGAAACGTCTCCCGCTTTATCGAGCCGGTCGTGTTGCGGATCCTCAAAGAGAAGAAGAGATCGTACGGCTATGAGATTGCCGAATGCCTCGCGCAGTATGCCCTGACGGACGCCACGATCGAGGGCGCGGCTCTCTATCGCACACTCAGAACCTTGGAGGCTAACGGCCATGTCTCCTCGACATGGGACGCTGGAGACGGCCCGGCCCGGCGCAACTACTCTTTGACACCGTCTGGTCATGTGCATTTGCGCGAGTGGGCCTATCTTCTGGAAGGGTTAGGAAAGGCAATGATTGAGTTTGCCCAAGAGACCAAGCAAGGCAACGACGATCGCAAATGATTGCCGGCAAAGAGGCTTCCCCATCTGAAAGACCGGCCATACGAGGTCGAGGTTGGAGCAGCGGAGGAGTCGAGTGATGCGATGTCAGTGAAGACGGTACCCGTGAGTGAACCGCTGAATCCAGCCTGCTTCGTTTGCGGGGAAGAGAACCTGCACGGACTGCATCTTGAATTTCAAGCTTATGGCCGCCGCGCATTTGCCAGGTGGACTCCAACCGCAGGATGGGAAAGTTTTCACGGGATCATTCATGGTGGGATCATATCGGCCGTCTTGGATGAGGCAATGTCCAAGGCTATTATTTCGGGAGGCGATGAGGCCTTTACAGCCGATCTGAGGATTCGCTTCCGCAAGAAGGTCTGCGTTGGGGATGTTGTTTTTGTAAACGGATGGGTAGTGAGTGTCGAGAAGAGAAAGATACAGGCTGAGGCCAGCATCATGTCCGAAGAGGGCGAGGAAAGAGCTCATGCCTGGGGAGTGTTTCTGGTCGCGCGACACTCCTGAGGTTTGCGCTTGAATTGCGGTTTCCAACTCAAGGATGAAGAAGCGGCTTGAACTGTTCTTCGATCGCGTCCAAGTTGGCTTCACCTTGAAATTGAGCCTCGACTTTGCCATGCCTGTCGATCAGAAAGGTTAGCGGAAGCCCCATAACTCCGCCGTACAATTGACCCAGTGTCTCATCGCCCATGGCCACCGGGTAATTCAACTTCAGCTTCCTTACCAGACTGCGCGCCGATGCAGGATCGTCGTCCATTGAGATACCGATAATCTGGAGACCGCGCGGGCCGTATTGACTTTGCCAGGCAGCGAAGCGCGGCATCTCAAGCTGGCATGGCGCGCACCAGGTTGCCCAGAAGTTCAGCAGCACCACCTTACCCCGGTAGGCGCGGAGATCCAGTCTCCTGTTTTTCAGGTCAGTACGCACGAACTCGGGAGCGGCCTTGTGAAGCAGGGAACTCGCCGCAATGGACGCCTGTGCCCCGCTTGCTGCGAGCGACAAGCACAATAACAGTTTCACCGGGCTCGAGCGGCGAAACGCGCGCCGCGGAATCCTCATGGCCTTCGAGGGATCAAGCGTTTCGTGCCCCGCGTCCTTGTTAGCGGCCTTGTTCAACCGGATATCCCTTGTTGGCCCAATCCGTGCCGAAATTGTCGGCCAAATAGAGGACCTTCACGTTGGTAAAGCCCATCTCGCGCAATTTCGCGAATGCGGGACCAAGATTAGGGCAACGAATCCAGGGACAGCACCCGCAATAGAGCACAATCAGCTTCTTCCGCGTGAGTGAACTCACCCGGTTCTGCAATTGTTGGAGTCCTTCTGGCTGCGAACCCTGACCTACGTATTCCGACCCGGGGATGTGAGCCTCCGCATAGAGCAGGTGTGAGCCGACCTGCAGAATGAGAGGCTTTTCCGCGCCGGCGGTTTGCAACAAATGGCGCAGCGCCTCTGGCTGAAGGACCTGGGCCACTGGAAGTGTGAGCGTGCTTCCGGGCGTGACCGATGTGCCAGCATACTGCGCTCGCATTTGGGGACAGGGGGAGAGAAGTACGAATGCAAGAAAAGCTGCGATCGTCATCGATCGCCGAGTCAATCTAATTGTCAAAGTGGCATCTCCATGTGAGTTTTTCCCTGCGGGTTAAGACATTATTAGAATTGCGCCACTTTCGCAGTTCTCTGATGTGTTCCCCATCACATGACTGAACGGAGAATGTTTGCTGCAACCTTCAAGTGAATTACCCTGCAGCGGTAGTGTTGTCCGTTCGAGGCGCAGCGGAGACCACACGATCACCTCTCTGTGAACGCAAGGCTGTCCTCGGCATCTTAGGGCGCCAGAGCCTCGTAGCCAAAGAGTCACGCAGCTTGTAGAAGGATCGCAGAAATGCCTTGAGTTGGTGGGGCATATGTGATGTAAATCACCTGCGCACTGATACTTATGATGGGTAACAATCCACACCTTTCAGCCGATGTGTGCACGGCGACTTCGGCGTAATTTTGCACGTTGATGCACCGACAAGAATCTGGAGCGCGTGTCTGAATCAGGCCCTTGGTGGGCCGGTTGCAGAAGCGGATGCCAAGTTCGTAAGCCCCAGAGTCGCCGCAGGCAATTCTCCATCGAGTCTGCGAGGAGAAGGACGGATCGTAGATGCGGAAGTTTGAAATTGCGTTTGCGCGCTCCACAAACAAGTTGGATCTTGTCTGCTTGCTTCTGGGCTTCAACCTAGGTCCGCTATGACGCTGAAGTCGACATTAGCTCAGGTTCGAGGCTCGTTGCGGGCTGAGGGAGCAAATGTGACTGCAGGGAAAATTAGTATCCTCGTTGTGGAAGGCCACTACGTGGTCCGCAAGGGACTGGTGGCGCTCCTGGAGATGATCAACGGTCTGGAGGTGGTGGGGGAAGCTGCCAATGGTCGAGAGGCTCTTGAACAGTTTCACAAGAACCACCCTGATGTCACGCTGATTGACTTGCGCATTCCCGGGCGAATGGGCGTGGATGTCATTAAGCGCATCTGTCTGGATTCACCTAGGGCCCGAATCATTGTCCTCACTAATTTTGAGGACGATGAGGACCTTCCTCGTGCCCTGGAGGCCGGGGCACAGACTTACTTGTTAAATGGAATGGCGGCTGACGAGTTGGTTGCGACCATCCGGGAAGTTCATGGTGGCAGTTTGCGCATTTTGACCTCACCTTGAGCTTGAGGTGCGAGTTGTTGAATCTTCATGGGAAACGTATCGGACCAAAACTGCTCTCAAGCGCTCTGAATGTTGAGGAGGCGACTTCTCTGGGCGGTTCTCAACATTCCGGTTGAGAAATCGACCCCAATAACCTGGCCGCTTGGACCGACTTTCGCTTGCAGGTATGTGAGCAGCGTACCCGTACCGGTGCAGAGGTCGAGGACCGAGCCGCCGTTCTGTACGGGAACCCTATCAACTAAGAACGTCCTGGCTGCACCCTGCGTGTCGCGAGAATGCAGGGCGATGAAGCCATCGTAAAACCTCGAAAAGATGTCGTAGTAGACCCGTCTCAAGCCTTTCATAAGTTTTCACTCGGCCACAAAGCTGATATATTTCTGGCCATCATGTGCCGGAGACCCGGACGCTCAGGCCGGCCCAGAACTCCACCACGCGTCTCCCGAACTGCTTCTGTAACGAGCCAGCGGCTTCGAGCCCCGTGCAGTGACAGGGCGCTATCAGCCTACAATCAAGGGGCCTGCCCGGTCTATCCAGGTCTTTGGGATGGAATAAATAGAAGATGCGGCTTCAAGGGAAACATGGGGGCATATTGGCTCATAGCCCGGAAAGCGAGATCGAAGTCCTGGGTTACACTATTTGCTTGGCTATGCGGCGCACCATCGCAATTTCGCTGCTGATGATGTTCAGCTGGATGCTGATTGCGCCGCTCTTTGGCCCCGACGCCGACGCGAATCTTCCCCCATGCTGCCGCAGGAACGGCAAGCATCACTGCAGATGCGCATGATGGGCCGGCTCAGCGGCAACCGAAGGAACTTCAGCTCCGCTACCGAGAAGTGCCCCTACTTCCCGGCAAGCACCTGCGCCGTTCATTCTGCAACGAACAAGCCGGAACATGGGGAACAATTCTACGCTGAAGCTGGCCGTAGTACGGCGTGTTTCCCGCAGACTGAGGCTCTTTTCCGGATTTCATTTCCACGCAGCCATCAAAGGCGTGGACCGCCTGCTTTTCTTGCCTGACAACTTGTAGTGCTACACGGATGGGATGGGCGCTTGCCTGTCTCGTCCCGGTGCTTTGAGCTTTTTCAAGCAAGAGGAGAACCCATGAAGAGCAAGCTTTGGCTGGCCCTGTTGCCAGCCGTTTGCCTGTGCGGGGCGGCGGACTCGACCCATGCCCAACAAGGCTCTGGAGTTGAAGTTGCCCGCCCTGCGGAGGCTGCGTCGGCACAGAACCAATCGATTCCCTGTGCAACGGCAAACCTAGCCTCGGCCGGTCGCATTGCGGGAGTCCTGAAGGATCAGTCCGGCGCGGTTGTCTCAGGGGTGAGGATAGAAGCCTGGCACCGGGCCTCGGGGATCAATAGGTCACAGGTGACCGATAGCCAGGGCCGCTTCGTTTTCGATGGGGTTCCCGGAGGCCGCTACCAGGTCACAGCCATTGCCCCTGCCTTTGAAACCGCGGTCATCTACGATATCTCCGTTACGGCGTGCATAGAGACAACTGTAAATATAGTTCTGAAAATCGCTCCGGCAAGGACCGTCGTCGAGGTAATGGAGCCGACCTTTGGAGTCGGCTCCGCAACACCGCACAAAGTAAACGAGAGCGATCGGGCGCGAAGCCGCAATACAGCCGAGATTCTGGGCAACACGCCAGGCGTGAGTTTGCGGGAAAGCGGCCAGCTGGCCAGCATCCCGTTGCTTCATGGATTAGGAGACGAACGCACCAAACTGATGGTTGACGGCATGACGATCTCCTCAGCATGCTCCAACCATATGAACCCGCCGCTTTCCTACATCACCCCAGCTTATGCGACAGAAGTGACTGTCATGGCGGGCATTACGCCGGTGAGCATGGGCGGGGACAGCCTTGGGGGAACAGTCTCCGTTGAATCGCAGCCGCCAGCCTTCGCCAAAGCGAGTGAACGGTTGCATGAAGAGGTCGCTGCATCGGGATTCTTCCGCAGCAATGGCCAGAACTACGGAGGCTCGTTGCTGGAATGGGTTGCCGGGCGCAATCTCGGCCTGGGCTACAACGGATCGTGGGCGACCAACGACGACTATCCCGACGGCAACGGTCACAAGGTCACTTCCACCTATGCGCAGAGTACCGACCACACCGTTACCTTGGCTGCACAGGGGGCAGGCAACCTGCTGGTTCTCCAGGCAGGGCTGCACCACACACCATACGAGGGGTTTGTGAGCGCCCAGATGGACATGGTGCGCAACTATGCGGAGTCGCTCAATCTCCGCTACCGTAGAAACCTCAACTGGGGCGTGCTCGACACACATGTCTACTGGCAGGGGGCTTGGCACTCGATGAACATTGGCAGGGACAAATCGACGTTCCCAATGCCAATGTGGATGCCGATGAACACTCATGGAAGGGATCTGGGGTATACCGTGAAGCTCGACCTCCCACTCTCCACCCGGCACACCCTCCAGGTGGGCAACGAACTGCATCGCCTTGTCCTTGACGACACCTGGCCCGCCGTCCCGGGCAAGGGGCCCATGATGGGACCCAACACTTTCGTCAACATCAACGACGGCCGCCGCATCCGGCTGGGGACCTTCGCCGAGGTATCGAGCAAGTGGAGTCCCCAATGGACCACCCTCGTCGGCGTGCGCAACGATACGGTCTGGACGGACGCCGGCCCGGTGCAGGGGTATTCGAGCATGTATGCGGCTGATGCCAACACATTCAACGGATCGCACCGTGCCCACGCTGATCCAGACATCGATGCTACCGCGCTGGTGCGCTATGAGCTGAACCCCTCGAGCACCTACGAGTTTGGCTACGGGCGCAAGACCCGATCGCCCAACCTCTACGAGCGCTACGCATGGTCCACCAACTGGATGGCCAGCGGCATGATCGGGTGGTTTGGCGATGGAAACTACTATGTGGGCAGCGTCGGCCTCAAGCCGGAGATTGCCCACACCGTGAGCGGATCGGCAAGCTTGCACGACCGGGCACGCAAAGAATGGGAGATCAAGCTTACGCCTTATCTGACCCACATCAAGGACTATGTGGACGTGGATACGTTGGCGACCAGGCCCTATGGTATGAGCAACTTTGCGCAACTGCGCTTTGCCAATCACGACGCTCGCATCTACGGGGCGGATCTGTCGGGCAGCGGTGTGCTTTGGAACAGCGTCAGGTTCGGCAGCGGCCAACTCAGCGGTGTTGCGGGATGGCTGCACGGCGAGCGGCTCGACACGCAGACCGGCCTCTATCAGATGATGCCTCTTAATATCCGCGTCGCCTTCGACGAAGAGCTGATGGGATGGACCGCTGGCATCGGCGTTCAGGCCGTGGATCGCAAATCCGATGTGGACTTGCATCGCCTTGAACAAAACACGCCGGGGTACGCACTCTTCAATCTTCACGCCGGCTATCAGCGAGGGCGCCTGCAGATGAGCGCGGCAGCTGACAATCTGCTGAACAAGGAATATGAGCTACCACTGGGTGGCGTGAACTTCGACGATTTCATGGCGAGCATGTGGTTGAGCCAGATCAAGCCGCTCACGGGCCCGGGACGGTCATTCTATGCGAGTTTGACTGCTCGGTTCTGAAGCGGAAGGAAATACCCACCCGACCGAACGGGGCATGCGTCAGCTTAACCCACGACCCCTTCAACAGTAACCCTGAAATTGCATTAGCGAGCCTGGGAGGGCACCAACCGGCTGCCCGTTCTGGATGGAAGCGATCAACCTCCCTGCTGCATCCACGGCGACCAGATTTGCCGGCCGGCCCACGGCGAGGGAGCCGGCCTGGTTGCCAAGGCCGGTCATTGTGGCTGGGTTAACAGTGACCAACCGCAGCGCCAGTTCCAGGGGCGCGCCGGTGAACGCAATAAAGTTGGCCAAGGCGCGGTTTAGGGTGAGTACGCTGCCCGCAAGAACTCCGCCAGCCATCGCCCTTCCGTTCGCAACCTGGACCGGGAAGCCACCCAGTAGATACTCGCCGTCGGGCATGCCGGTAGCGCTTATTGCGTCGGTCATCAGAATGGCGCGCTCCGGCCCCTTGGCGCGCCACCACAGCTTGACTACTTCCGGAGCGACGTGAATGCCGTCGCAAATCAGCTCGGCATAAAGGGAATCGTGGGTCAGCACGGTGCCCAGGATACCCGGCGCACGGTGGTCCAGCGGGCGCATGGCGTTGAAAGTATGCGTTGCGCTCACGGCGCCGGCGACGATTATCGCGAGGGCCTCGGCGGCGGTGGCGTTCGAGTGGCCCAATGACACGCGCACCCCGCGCGCCGTGGCGTGCGCGGCAAGTTGAGCCGCGCCGGGCAGTTCGGGGGCCAGCGTCATCAAGCGAACATGACCCTCCGCGGCTTCAAAAAGCCGGTCGAAGAGGTCGATGTCGGGCGCGAGCAGATACTCGGCCGGTTGGACGCCGCGCTTGACGGCGGAAAGAAACGGTCCTTCCAGATGAATGCCCAGAAGCCGGGCCTGTGCCTGGGTGGGCGGCTGTGCCAGCAGATTTGCCAGTCCGGAGAGCGCACGGAGGGTCGCATCCAGAGATGCAGTGACGGTGGTGGCCAGAAAACTGCCTGTCCCGTGCGAGGCCAGAAAGCCACCGATGGAAGTAAGGGCTTCGGGCGTCGCTTCCATCACGTCATGGCCGGCGGAGCCGTGGATGTGCACGTCGAGAAAGGCCGGGGACAGTGTGGCGCCAGGGTATTCGAAAATGCGCACCGGGCCAGGCAACTCGCTGGCCGCGCGCGTGCCGATGGAGTCGATTCGTCCGTCTTCGACCAGAACAACGGGGTGGTCGAGCTGGCTCGTCCCGTCCCAAAGCTTCTCTGCCGTGATTGCTGTTCGCATACTGGATACACTCATCCGAGCGATGAACGTGATGCGCTCGACTCGAGATTGTTTGTGCGCGGTCTCCCGGACACCGGAACAGGATCCGCCGCCGGCCATGTCTATTTATGCAGGTGCTTCTCCCTGCCGATCAACAGAATCATCTTGAGGTTGATGCTGAAGAATCGCCATAACTGCCAGGGTAGAAACGTTCGCATGAACAGCGTGAAACGCGTTGGCTGCGTTGCATATACGTTGGTGTTGATCTCTCCCACAGTCGCACTTTCCTTTCCGCTTTTCCACCCGTCAACTTGTTGCACGCTCATTCCGGAATGGCCCGCCAGCCCGGATGGAGCCGCGCCTTGTAGAGAAACATATAGTGCAGAATCACCTTGATCCAATGGCCGGCCAGTCCGATCTCACCGGTTGTGTACTTGAGATCGCGGCCATATTTGGGATAGCGCTCGTAATCGGGCACAATCGGAAAGACGGTCATGGAGGCCGCTGTTCCCTTCAGCAGGCTGGAACCGGAGGAAGCGACGCATGCGGCGCCCAGCTCCGCCATTGAGGCAGCGTGCAGCGGGCCTTCCTTTCCTGTCACTTTGTCCGCAATGCTACGGGCAACCACTCTGCCGATGGTGGCGGAAGGCATGCCAGTCCGCGGCGCCGTCGCGAAGATCGGAGTGCCCTTGGGGCTGGTGTGCGGACGCGAGATGGGGTGGGGTGGGGCAAAGGCGATGCCCGCGGCGAAGATGTTCGGGTAGGTCGGGCATTGGTAAGTACGCGGCCAGTCCGCCGCCTTCCATTGCTCATAGGGCTTTTGCGTGTAGTCGGCATCCACCTTCATGAACCCGTTGGGCGCGAACAGCTTTGCGGTGATCTCTTCGCCCGCGCGGTCGAACGCCTGCAGGCCCACCCCGGCAAAGGGCGGCAGCAGCATGGCCATGTCGAAGGTCAACTCGTGCTCTTCGCCCGCCAGTGTTTCGTAAAACACTCGTCCCTTCTCGATCTTGCGCACATGCGCGCGGGTAATGGACCAGATATCACGTTCGGCAAGAACCGACTCGGTGAAGATGTTGGTGGGGGTGATATATCCATTGCGGCGGATGAACGCGCCGTCCATGCCGAAGTCGCCCAACTCGTATTCATTGGTGAGAAAGATGACCTCGGCCTTGTCCCGCACTCCGTGCTGCCGCAGCTCGAATTCCAGGTTCACCACGTACTCGAATGCTGCGCCCTGGCAGGTGCATTGACCGTGGCCGGTTCCGACGACGAAACGGCAACGTGCTCCTTGTTTCATTCGTTCGACCAGTGCCAGGAATTCTTTCGCAGCTTCCGTCGCGTGATCGGGCGTGCAGACTGAAACGGTGTGTTTGCCTGGGCCGAGTCCTTCCGTAGCGGCAAAATTTAGCTTGGGGCCGGTTGCGTTGATCAAATAGTCGTAGGGGATGGGGATGCGCTCCACGGACTGCCCGGGAATCCTCTTTTCCACCACAACATACGGAGCGGCACTGTCGGCGCTTCCTTCCGGATGAATCGCGACCGCTCGGGCCTGCTCAAAGCGGATACCGGCCTTGCTATAGACCGGCGCCAAAGGAAAGGCGACCTGCTCTTCCGTCATCAAGCCAAGTCCGAGCCAGATGTTGGATGGAACCCAGTTGTAATTCGACTGGGGAGAAACGACGACTACCTCATGCGTCTTGTCCAGCCACGTACGCAGGTAAGAAGCTGCGGTATGGCCGGCAATCCCCGCTCCCAAAACGACCACTCGCGACATATTCTCGTTGTCTCCCGCATCTTGCGCGGCGCTGGGCCCGTTCAATTCAAACCGGAGCGATAGCGGTAGTCGCGCATCCGCCCAATGAATCTCGTTGGCAAGTAGTCTGAGAGAGTTTCACCAGACCTGTCAAGGACAGCTGGCACATTTGGAGTGGAAGTCGGCTACCCTGTACTCCATCGGCAAGCGAATGGATGGTCCTCAGCAAACGGGAAGTGCAGGAATAGGCGATGAAGCTCCGACGACGGCTGCGAATGGAACTGTGACGGTCGTCACCACGCGCGAAGACAGGCGGGCTCAAATGCTTCAAAGGCTGTGCACTCGAATATTTGTGTCACGACTGGTGCAGGGCAGTTCTTCCGCACAAATCACAAGTGCAGGCGTATTATGAGATGCTCGTTTAGAAGTCATACCGGAGCCCGGGATGGAGCTTCATGCATCTGATTTGCGAGGAGGCTCCCTCGTCCTGGAGAACCAGCGCGTTTGCCGATTCCGAGATGGTGTTTCAGGTGGCATATGAATCTTGAGCTCGACTGCATACCGTGTTTTGTCCGGAATGCGCTGGCCGCGGCCAGGTTCGCAACTCCTGACACAGACGTGCATGAACGAATCTTGCGGGAGGCGCTTCAAATTGCTGCAGCAAGGGACTCGACACAGTCAGCGCCTGCGATGAGCCAATATATTCATCGCAGATTGCGCGAGCTGACGGGGATCGCCGATGTTTATCAAGATGCCAAGCAGCGCTTCAATGTTCTGGCCCTGGAGCTTCTCGCAGAGCTGCAAGCAAAAGTTTCGCAGGCTGAAGATCCATTCGCATCGGCTGTGCGGCTGGCAATCGCCGGCAACGTGATCGATTTGGGCGTAAACGGCAGCCTGAAGGAAGTGGATATCAGGCATTCCCTCCAAGATGTTCTTACCGAACCCTTTTGCGGGGATCTAACCTTTTTCCGTACGACTCTCTCGACGGCCGGGCGAATCCTGTACCTTGCCGACAACACAGGAGAGATCGTTTTCGACAGGTTGCTTATCGAACAACTGCCGGCTGGGCATGTCACAGTCGCAGTGCGCGGCGGCCCCGTACTTAATGATGCCACCCTGACCGATGCGCGGGCTGTCGGCCTGGATCAAATAGCGGAAGTGATAGACAACGGATCCGATGCGCCGGGGACCATCCTGGACGACTGTAGCCGGGCATTTCAGGATTGCTTCAACCGTGCGGACGTAATCGTCGCCAAAGGCCAGGGAAATTTCGAGAGTCTGCGCAACGCTTCCAAGAACATCTTCTTCCTGCTGAAGATCAAGTGTTCCGTGGTCGCGACTCAGACCGGTCTTGCGATCGGTACGCAAGCTCTCGTATACCACCACGCCGCACCGATAGGGTAGCGGACGGTCGCAAGCAACAAAGGCAATGCCGATCGTCGTCGAGCTTGGGTTTGCTGACTGCTCCGCGGCGAGATCGTTACGATGCGAATGGGTTGGCACTCCTGCGCAGATCGTAACCTGGTCAGGGTCAACCGCATCACTTTGGCCTATTCAGTTGGCGATGGCTACGACTCGACTGGTAGTGCCTCGTCACAAACCTGGATAGCCCCTTCTGAGATGACTCAATTGTGCCCTGCCAGAGGCAAACTGCTCTCCGCACAGGGATTCCCATCGCACAGCGCGCCGGTTATACCTTGGCCCTCAGTGATCGTGTATATGCGGTTCACCGCAGGAAGCTTCACCGTCTCTTTTGCGCCGGAGGGCCAGTGAATCTCTGCGGTTCCGGCGTCGGTCGCGTCGCCCAGCCCGAAGTGAACGCGCAAATCGTTGGAGGAGAGATAGCTTCCGCCGCTCAGAACGTCTCCTCGTTGACGGATCCCGGCTGCTGCGAGATACACAGTGGCTCCGACCGCGTCGCGGGGGCTCTTGGGCCCGCCAATGAGTCTCAGCTCAACCCATTGGTGGTGATCCGGATTTACGTTGCGAAGCAGCACCGGAACGCCATCCATATTGTTGATGACCACGTCGATCTTGCCGTCGTTGAAAATATCGCCAAATGCGGCGCCACGGCCAACGCTGACCACCGCAAGCCCGGTCCCCTCGACCGCGGGAACCAGTTCGAACTTGCCATTCCTCAGATTCCGAAACAGCAAATGACGCTGGGCATAACTTTCTCCCCACTCGGGATGCTTATCCGCTTCCGGATAGACGTGACCATTCACAATGAGCAGGTCTTTCCACCCGTCGTTGTCGTAATCGAGAAATCCGTCCGCGAAGCTGACAAACGGCATGGTAGGCGTTACCAATCCGGCTTGTAAACTTACATCGCTGAAAAACCCGGTTCCGTCGTTCTGAAAGAGGACATCGTAGTCGTCGGCAAAGTCGGTATTCACCACCGAAAGGTGACCGTTGTTCTCATAGTCTCCCGCAGCGATGCCCATATTCGCGATCTCGCGGCCACTCCCGTTGAGCGCGTAGCCGCTCGAATAACTCTGGTCTTCGAAGGTTCCGTCTCCCTTGTTCATATACAGATAGTTCGGCGAGGTATCGTTCGCCACCAGGAGATCCGGCTTTCCATCCCCGTTTACATCCACAAATAGAGCTCCGAGGCCATAGTATCCGCTGGGATCGTCGACACCCAGTTTCTTGCTGACGTCGGTAAAGGTTCCGTCGCCATTGTTATGAAACAAATGGTCCTGTTCGCCCTTCAGGCCCCGCGGGCCGCACATCACCTGTACCCCGCGGTACTGACAGAAAGCGTAGCCGACCGCCTTTGACCCGGAAACTGGAGGATTGGACAAATCGAAGCGAAGATAGCCGGCCACGAAAAGGTCCAGCCGCCCGTCGCCATCGTAGTCGCCAAGGGTTGCCCCTGTAGACCATGTGCCGACAGTGACTCCGGCTTTTTCCGCAACATCGGTAAACGTTCCGTCGTGGTTGTTATGGTAAAGGCGGTTCTTCCCGAAATTGGTCACGTAGAGGTCCGGCCAGCCGTCGTTGTCGTAGTCGCCAACCGCGCATCCGTATCCCCACCGATCGTTGGCAACCCCGGCCGTTTCCGTCACCTCGGTGAACGTGCCATCGTGATTGTTGTGAAAGAGAGCCGCGTGTGGCGGAGTGGCTTTACCGGCAAGCGCATCGTAAGTCGAGCCGTTCACAAGATAGATGTCCAGCCAGCCGTCGTTGTCATAGTCCAGCAGGCAGACACCCGGGCCTTTGGCTTCCAAAATGAATCGCTTTTCAGGAGTCCCCGACTGATGATGCCAGTGCGTAAGCCCAGCGCTCGCAGCTATATCCTGAAAGACGATGGGCCCGTTTCTTACAAAACCGCCGGCGGTAATCGGACGGTGCTGGCTGTCAAACTCAGCTTTCTGAGGGCCGGCATTGGCCATTCCGCCAACAGATTGCTGCATTCCATCCTGCTGCTCTTGCCGTGAAGCCAATGCTGGCGAGGCCGAATCGGGAACAAGGAGCGTCCAGGCGACGAGAGCAGTCAACAATCCGGATGTGTACGACAACGGGGATTCCTCCAATGCGCGACGTTCATCGCGGCGAGTCTGACGCCGGTTTGCCCGCAACTTCCTTGACGGTGCAGGGCTTGCCCTCGCACAGCGCCCCGGTAATCCCCTGGCCCTCGGTGATGGTGTAGATGCGGTCCACCGCGGGCAGCTTCACCATCTCCTTGGCGCCGGAAGGCCAGTGAATCTCGGCGGTTCCGGCGTCGGTCGCGTCGCCCAGGCCGAAGTGCGGGCGCTGGTCGTTGGCTGAGATGTAGCTGCCGCTGGCCAGCACGTCCTGGCGCATGCGCATGCCGTTGGCCTTCAGGTAGACCGTCGCGCAGGTGGCGTCGCGGGGGCTCTTCGGCCCGCCCACCAGCTTCATCTCCACCCAGTGATGATGATCGGGATTCACGTTCCTCAACAGCACGGGCGGCCCGTCAATGGGATTGATGATCACGTCGATCTTGCCGTCGTTAAACAGGTCGCCAAATGCCGCTCCCCGCGCCGGAATCACCACCGCCAGTCCGGAACCCTTCACCGGCGGAACATACTCGAATCGCCGCCCCTTCCCGTTTGCTTCCGGCACGTTGTGAAACAACAGCGGCCGTTCGGCCCAGGTGGTGCCCCAATCGTGCTCGTCCACCTGGGGATAGACGTGGCCGTTGACCGTAAGCAGGTCCAGCCAGCCATCGTTGTCGTAGTCGATGAAGCCGTCTCCCCAGCCAACGAAGGGAATCGTGGTCTGGGCGATACCAGCCTTGTAGCTCACGTCGGTAAAGCTGGCGTCGCCGTCGTTGTGGTAGAGCACCTTGTAGTCGTCCCCGAAGTCGTCCACGAAAAGGTCTATCAGCCCGTTGTTCTCGTAGTCGCCCACCGCAATGCCCATCGAGGCAATCTCGCGCCCATCCTTGTTCAGCGCAAATCCTGAGATGTAGCTCTGGTCGTCGAAGGTTCCGTCTCCCTTGTTGATGTAGAGAAAGTTGGGCTCCGAGTCGTTGCCTACCACCAGGTCCGGCTTGCCGTTCCCATTCAGGGAGACGAAGATCGTCGAGAATCCGTAGTACTTGTCCTTGTCTTCCACGCCCGCCTTCACCGTTACATCCGTGAAGGTCCCATCGCCGTTGTTGTGGAAGAGATGATCGGGTTCGCCCGGCAAGCCGCGCGGCCCGCAGTTGACAGCCGCGCCGCGATACTGGCAGAAGGCGTAGCCCACGGCCTTGGTGCCGGCGATGGGAAGGTTGTCGCGATCGAAGTGCACATAGCCGGTGACATACAGGTCCAGCAGCCCGTCGCCGTCGTAGTCGCCCCAGGCCGAGCCGGGTGACCAGTTGCCCAGCGCCACGCCGGCCTTTTCGGCCACATCAGTAAACGTGCCGTCGTGATTGTTGTGGTAGAGGCGGTTCTTGCCGTAATTACCCACATAAATATCGGGCCAGCCGTCATTGTCGTAGTCGGCAACGCTCACGCCGTAGCCCCAGCGATCATTGGTGACGCCAGCTTGGGCAGCCACGTCGGTAAAGGTTCCGTCGTGGTTGTTGCGGAAGAGCGCCGCGTGGGGCGGTTCTTCCTTGCCGTCCAGTGCATCGAAGGTCGAGCCGTTGACCAAGTAGATGGAGAGCCAGCCGCTGTTGTCGTAGTCGATCAGGGCCACCCCTGAACCGTTGGTCTCGACGATAAACTTCTTCTCCGGCACACCCATCTTGTGGATCCAGCCGGAGAGTCCAGCGGCTTTGGTGATGTCCTGGAAGACCACCGTACCCTTATCCACAAAACCGCCGGCTGTGATAGGCCGCCTCTGCTCGTCGTAGACCGGGGCGGCCCCTATGCCACCGGCGATGCCGCCCATGCCCTGCTGTGCCTTGGGCGGCTCTTGCGCCGCCGACTGCTGCATAGGTTGCTGATCCGGAGGCTGCGCCTGTTGAGATCGGCAATCACCCGGGATGGAAAGCGCGGCAATCAGGAAGCTGGGGAAAAGTGCGCGAACAGGTAACAACGGGAGCCTCCAAGCCGTGCAGTATAACCCAATCGGGCGCATTCGTTCGGCGGCGCAGGTCACGCATGGGGCAGTCACTTGAGTTTGATTTAGCCAGAGATCCCCTGCACCTTGGGCGGCCTCTTCCTTAGGCTGAATCCCGTCCGGCCAGCGCCTCCCTTCCGCCTGATGGAGATACGACTGATTCATGCTGATAGCATTTCCGTATGAACATGCAGCCGCTTCGCCAATTCCTATGTGCCGTCACTCTTACTTGTGCAGTCCTATTTCTAGGCACGGCTTGTAGCCCTTTCGACGTACGCGCGCAAGGGGTTTCTGCAGCTCAGGGACCGGATCGCGCCCATGTCGAAGAGGTTCTGAAGGGGCTCAACCGGGGTCACTCCGTAGGCCAGGTCGCGGTTTCCCCGGACGGCAAGCGGCTGGCCTGGATTGACTGGGCGAAGGAGGGGGCCGAGATTCGCGTTGCTCCGCTTTACGAACTGCAGAAAAGCGAGCGCGCAACCGCGGCGGCCAAGCCGGAGTTGCACTGCCACGAGGGCGCGATCTCGTGGTCGCCGGATGCGAAGGCGCTGGCCTTCTTCTCCGATTGCGCCAAGGCGGGTGAGCAAGCCGACCTGTATCTCACCCAGTTGGACGGCAGCCCGGCGCGGCGGCTTACCGAGTTGAAAGGCTACGTGGAGGCGCCGGCCTTTTCGCCTGATGGAACTCGCATGGCTTTCCTCTATGTGGAAGGCGCAGCGCACCCGGCCGGGGCGCTTTCGGGAATGACGCCACTCGCTGGCGAGATTGGCGAGGAGGGGGGCGCGACTGAACGTGTGGCTCTGGCCGCGACCGATGCGGTCAAGCCGGCTCCTCCAATGCTGGCCACGCCGGCCAATCTACATGTGTACGAGTTCGACTGGTCGCCGGATTCCAAGTCTCTGGCCTACGTGGCCGCAGATGCGCCGGGGGCAAGCAAATGGTCGGTGGCTAAGCTCTACACCCAACCACTCGGCGGCGCGCCAAAGGCCATTCTCGCGCCTGCGGAAGTCTCCGGACCGCTCCATGGCCTCCAGATTGCCGTGCCGCGCTGGTCGCCGGACGGGAGGGCCATCGCCTTCATCGGCGGGCGGATGAGCGAACAGGGCGCGACGGGCGGCGACGTGTGGATCGTCTCTTCCGAGGGTGGCGCGCCGCGTGACCTGACCGCGCAGAGGCCCACGTCGCCGGCCTGGATCGAGTGGGAAGGCAACGATTACCTTTTTGTCAGCGAGTTGGCGGGCAGCAATTGCCAGTTGATCCGCTTTCACCTGCAAGGTGATCGGACCAGCCCCGGTGGGCAAATCAGCTTCGGTTCGCCGATATTCAGCTTTCAGGGCATTGTGGGAGACGGGCGGCTGAAGCTGAGCCTCTCTTCCACGGCCGACCACTCGCTGTTCGTCTTCAACGCCAGCACCTTCGACCACCCATGGGAGATCTATGGAGCCAGGCCGGGAACGGTGATGACCTCCGGTCTGGAGGGTGTGATGCAAGTGTCGCACTTCAACGACGGCGTGGAACCGGCCTGGGGCAGATCTGTTTCAATTTCGTGGAGAAGCGACAAAGTCCGTTTGCTGGGCTGGCTCATGCTGCCCAAGGACTACGATTCGACCAAGAAGTACCCGCTTATTGTCGAGGTCCACGGTGAGCCGACCTCGTCGGTAGAGTCCCACTGGGTTGGGGACGGCGGCCAGAGCGTAGCGGGCTTCTCCGCGCTGGGCTACTTTGTGTTGCAGCCCAATCTTCGCGGCAGCTATGGGCAGGGCGAGGACTTTACCTTGGCCAACCGCACGGACTTCGGCGATGGCGAACTGCGCGACATTGTGGCCGGGGTGGATGCAGTTGAGGCAAAATACCCCGTGGATCCGAAACGCGTGGGTCTCACCGGGTGGAGCTACGGTGGATTCAAGACCATGTATGCAGTGACCCAGACCGACCGGTTCAAGGCGGCGGTGTGGGGCGCAAGAATCTCAAACTGGCAGGACGACTGTAGCGAGAGTTCCATCATACAGCGGTTGACACCGTATTTCGGCGCCTCAATCTATGACGATCCGGATGTCTACGCGAAGAGTTCGGCCGTCAACTTTCTCAAACAGGCCCACATGCCCACGCTAGTGGTAGTGGGCGACCGGCACGGCCAGTGCTCGGTGCCGATGTCGTACGAGTTCTGGCACGTGCAGAGCGCCCAGAATGAGTCCACGCAGCCTGTGTTTAATCCCAACGAGGGGCACGGCTTTGGGAACCCAGCCGACCGGCGCGAAGTGATGGAGAGGGCTGTCGAGTGGTTCGCTCACTATTTGCCGGCGAGAGAGTAGCGGAGAGCCGGTTAGCCATCCGGGCTTGGCCGAGTCTGTGGGTGCAACAAAACACAGTTCGTACCTTTCGATACCAAAACCAGCCTCGCGAGGGAACCGCCGTGAACCCCGTCTACAATCGACAGACGTCGGTCGTATAATGTGCTTGTCATCCCAAGAGCATCAGGCGGCTCCACGGGCGAAGGTGCAGTTGCAGGTACGAACATGAAGAAGCAAGCTGGCAGAATTCCGAAGGCAGTGGAACAGAACTCTGTGGCAAGCGTTTTACAAATGCCGCATTCTTCATTGAAGACAGGGAACAGCCGGCGTCTTCGAGGCGCTTGCGGTATCATTGCGGCGCTGATGAGCATATCGATTCCGGTGACGCTTGCGCAGCAAGCCTCTCCACAACACCCGGACGTTGTTACGATTCACGGCACAGTGCTCAACTCGGCGGGCAAGTTGGTTGGCGATGCGGTCGTGCGGCTGGAACAAAAGGATGTTCCAGGCGCTGCGGAGACGAAAACCAATGCTGCAGGTGCCTTCGAGTTTTCGGCCCTCCGAACAGGGAGCTATATACTCAGCGCGGAGAAATCGGGACTGCGCAGTCGTGCCGCTGCCGTCATCGCATCATCCCCCGGAGACCAAACGCAGGTTGATTTGGTCCTCGACGATTCGGGGGTGATCCATACAGATTCCAGCGCTTCTTCTCCGTCTTCGGCCCAAGCCATGGAATTCGCCGACAGGCCGACTTTTACCGTCGCGGGAGTCGCGGATTGGACTGCGGCGGGCGGGCATGGATCGGATTTCCCCTTGCGAACCAGCGAAGCTCTCGTGCGTGAGACCCTCACGCTCAAACCGGAGGGTGCGGAGAACAGCGCACCGGGTGTCTCCGGCGGCGTCAGTGAAACGAATGAATCTGAAATCAAGCTGCGCGCGGCTCTTGCCAACGCTCCCGGAGATTTTGTTGCAAACCATCAACTTGGCGACTTTTATCTCCAGGCTGGCAGGTATCGGGACGCTATTCCGCTTTTGCAGACCTCATATCGGATCGATCCCAAGAATCCAGCGAACGAGTACGACCTGGCGCTTGCTTTGAAAGAAGCAGGCGATTTCTCGCAGGCCCGGGAGCACATCCAGAAGTTACTGGCGCATCAGGAGACTGCGGATTTGCATCGCTGTGCAGGTGAAATTGACGAGAAACTGGACGATCCTTTGTCCGCCGTCCACGAATATGAGCAAGCAGTCCGCCTGGATCCCAGCGAACAGAACTACTTCGAGTGGGGATCCGAGTTGTTGCTCCACAGGGCCGTTTGGCAAGCACGGGAGATCTTCGGAAGGGGGGCGAAGGCGTATCCAAAATCGGCCAGAATGCTGGCTGGGCTGGGTACGGCTCTATTGGCGGGCGCTCACTACGATGAGGCGGCACTCCGCCTATGTGAGGCTTCCGACTTGACTCCGGCAGACCCCGAGCCCTACATCTTTATGGGCAAGATAGAGATGGTGGCTCCCAACCCATTGGTGTGTGTTGAGCAGAAGCTGGCGCGGTTTGCCGAGCAACAGCCCGAGAACTCTCTTGCGAACTACCTTTACGCGATGGCCTTATGGAAAAGGCAGGAACAGTCACCGGACGAGCCGGTCTCGCGACAGGTGGAAACCCTGCTTACAAAGGCTGTGACGATCGACGCTAAATGCGGAGACGCTTACCTGCAACTCGGGATTCTCTATTCTTCCCAACGCAATTATGAGAAGGCGATTGGCTTTTACACCAAGGCAATCGAAGTGAATCCACAGCTCGACGATGCTCACTATCGGCTGGGGATGGCTTATGAGCGGACCGGAGAGCCGGCAAAGGCCAAGCAGGAGTTGAAGCTATATGACGAGATCAGGAAGCAACAGGCAGATGCTATCGAAAGTCAGCGGCGGAAGGTTAAGCAGTTCTTGGTAGTCGTCCCGGGGCAGCAGGCTAATCCCTAGGCCCAATGGATATCAAAATGACCGATCCACCAGTACAATGATCGCGAAGTCTCGCCGAAGTGGACTCGGAAAGCCCTGAAAGAGCGGCCAGTAAGGGTGAATCTGTCTCAGTAGTCGATGTCGCATCTCTATGGGCAGAGATTTGCTATTGTGGAGGGTGCTTTTAAAGGGCGGCGTCATGAACATGCGGTGGAGGCAATTGCTTCTGTTATCGGTTCTCATTCCGGCACCCACGGCTGTCCGGTTAAAAGTCGAACAGATTCAATTGGTTGCAGGAGTCATATAAGTCATTTTGAGAGTTTTCTATCTGAAGTGCCTGTAAAATGGGGGTTTTCTCGAACAGGGTAACACTCA
>Ga0181530_10000999_pt1 | contig 36018 bp, 30 predicted proteins | sample PEATcosm2014_Bin_42_FD_119769 | JGI IMG/M metagenome (GOLD analysis project Ga0181530, IMG submission 119769) | Peatland microbial communities from MTU Mesocosm Facility, Houghton, MI, USA - PEATcosm2014_Bin10_60_metaG | ecosystem: Environmental > Terrestrial > Soil > Wetlands > Peat | place...
CAGCCGGCGCAGCCCATCTGGCGCCATAGGTCGAAATCCTCGTGCTGGCCGCGGATATAGACCATGCCGTTGATGCTGGACGAGCCGCCCAACACCTTGCCGCGCGGCCAATAGATTTTCCTCCCGCCGGCACCGGCATCCGGCTCGGTCTCGTAGCACCAGTTGACCGACGGATCGGCGAAGGTCTTGCCGAAGCCGAGCGGGATGTGGATCCAACGGTTCCAGTCGGCGCCGCCGGCTTCCAGCAGCACGACGCTGGTGGCCGGGTCTTCGGACAGCCGCGCCGCCATCACGCAGCCGGCCGAGCCGGCGCCCACCACGATGAAGTCGGCCTCGATGACGTCCTGTTGCGTGGCCATGTTCGTTTCCCCCGATCCTACCCACCCAGCCATCTTCCCGTGGCCGGGCTCGCTCCCAGACGCATCAGGATAAGCGGCCGGCCGGGGAAAAATTGTGTCATGGCCGGCGCAGGTCGGCCACCCACGACTGTGCTGCGCATGGCACCGTCATCCGTGGGTGGCCGGCCTGCGCCGACCATGACAGGAATTGAAACAATCACGCGGCCATTCGTTCCGCAGCCCGCGCCGCCGCACGCACCAGATCCGCCGCCTTCTCCGCAATCATAATGGTGGCCGCGTTGGTGTTGCCGGACACCACCGCCGGCATGATCGACGCATCCACCACGCGCAGCCCGCCGATGCCATGCACGCGCAGCTCCGCGTCCACCACCGCCATCGGATCGCTGCCCATTTTGCACGTGCTGGTCGGGTGGAACACCGTGCCGCCATACTGCTTCGCGTAGTCCAGCAATTGATCGTCGGTCTGCACCGCGTCGCCCGGGATGTATTCCGACGCGATGAAATGCTGCATGTCCTGCGTGCCCAGCAACCGCCGCCCCAGCTTCAACGCATCGACGATGGTGCGGCGATCCGTCTCGGTCGCCAGGTAGTTCGGATGCATCGCCGGCGGGTCCGCCGGGTTGGCGCTTTTCAGTTCCAGATAGCCGCGGCTTTCCGGTCGTAACTGGTACGCCACCAGCGAGAAGCCGGAGAACTTGTGCAGCCCCTCGGCCGGCCGGTCGGCGCTGAAGATCACCGTGGCATACTGCACATCCGGCGTCGCCAGCTCCGGCCGCGTGCGCGCGAACAGCCCGGCCTGCGCTGCGGCGATGGTCAGCGGCCCCTTGCGTTGCAGGAAATATTGCAGGCCGGTGCGCAACATCGCCGTCTTGCTCAGCATGATGTCGTTCACCGTGATCGGGAACCGGCACTTCTCGACGATGCGCGCCTGGTAATGGTCCTGCATCGACCGCCCGACGCCCGGCAATTCATGCCGCACCGCGATGCCATGCTGCGCCAGGTGCGCCGCCGGCCCGATGCCCGACAGCAGCAGCAACTGCGGCGAGTTGATCGCGCCGCCGCACAGGATCACGTCGCGCGCCGCGCGCACCGTGCGCGCGACGCCATCCTGGCGAAACGTCACGCCGACCGCGCGGCGGCCTTCCAGCAGGACGCTCTCGGTCAGCGCGTTGGTCATCACGCGCAGGTTCCGCCGCTTCATCACCGGCCGCAGATAGCCGATCGCGGTGGAACACCGCCGGCCGTTGCGCGTGGTCAGGTGGTAATAGCCGGCGCCCTCCTGCGTCGCGCCGTTGAAGTCGTCGTTGCGCGGGAAGCCGAGGTCGGTCGCGCTCTTGATGAACGCCTGGCTGATCGGGTCGTACTGATGGATGTCGGAGACGGCGAGCGGCCCGCCGGTGCCGTGGAACTCGTCGCCGCCGCCCAGCTTGTCCTCGGCACGCCGGAAATACGGCAGCACGTCGTCGAACGACCAGCCGGTGTTGCCGAGCTGCCGCCAGTGGTCGAAATCCTCGTGCTGGCCACGGATATAGACCAGCCCGTTGATCGACGACGAACCGCCCAGCACCTTGCCGCGCGGCCAGAAGAAGCGGCGGCCGTTCAGGTCCGGCTCGGTTTCGTAGCACCAGTTCACGCGCGGATCGGTGATGGTCTTGCCGTAGCCGAGCGGCACGTGGATCCAAAAATGATTGTCGGGCGGCCCGGCTTCGAGAAGCACCACCCGCGTGCCCAGGTCCTCGGACAGCCGCGCCGCCATGACGCAGCCGGCCGAGCCGGCACCGACGATGACGAAGTCGGCGTCGATCGTATCGTGCGGAGCGGCCATTTCCGCGTTTCCCCCTATTACGGCACGGGGTAACAGTGCGCGATCAGGGAGTGCGGGTCAAAGGCGTGCGGGGCGTACGCTGCACCCTCACCCTACCCTCTCCCGCGTTGCGGGAGAGGATTCTGCGGGCACCCTAGCCTCTCGCCCGTGGCGGGCCGGAAGAATTGATTTTCGCCCAGGTGTCGCGCAGCCCGACCGTGCGGTTGAACACCAATCGTTCCGGCGCGCTGTCCGGATCGGCGCAGAAATAACCCAGCCGCTCGAACTGCACCGCCTCACCCACGGACGCCGAGGCCAGCGCCGGTTCCACCAGGCAGTTGCGCAGCACCTCCAGCGAGTCCGGGTTGAGGTCCGCCATCACGTCGCCGCCGCTCGCCGCACCCGGATCGGGGCGGGCAAACAACGTGCTGTACAGCCGCACCTCGGCCGGCAGCGCATCGGCCGCCGACACCCAATGCAACGTCGCCTGCACCCGCCGCCCGTCCGGCGCGTCGCCGCCACGCGTCGCCGGATCGTAGGTGCAGCGCAGCTCCGTCACCGTGCCGGCCGCATCCTTCACCACCTCGCGGCACGTCACGAAATAGGCGGAGCGCAGCCGCACCTCCCGCCCCGGCGCCAGGCGGAAGAATTTTCGCGGCGGGTCCTCCATGAAGTCGTCGCGCTCGACGAACACCTCGCGCCCGAACGTCACCCGCCGCATGCCGGCCGAGGCATCCTCGGGGTTGTTCATCGCATCCAGCGTTTCGGTCTGGCCCTCGGGAAAATTCTCGATCACCAGCTTCAGCGGCCGCAGCACCGCCATGCGACGCAGCGCGGTCTTGTTCAGCACCTCGCGCACCGCATGCTCGTACTGCGCCAGGTCCACCACGCTGTACGCCTTCGCCACACCGACGCGGCGTACGAACTCGCGCAACGCCGCCGCCGGCACGCCACGCCGCCGCTGCGCCGCGATGGTCGGCATGCGCGGATCGTCCCAGCCGGACACGTGCCCATCCCGCACCAGCGTGGTCAGCACGCGCTTCGACAGCACGGTATAGGCGATGTTCAGCCGCGCGAACTCGTACTGGTGCGGCCGCGACGGCACCGGCAGGTTCTCGATGCACCAGTCATACAGCGGCCGATGGTCCTCGAACTCCAGCGTGCAGATCGAGTGCGTGATGCCCTCGATCGCATCCGACTGGCCGTGCGCGAAATCATAGGTCGGATAGATGCACCAGGCATCGCCGGTGCGCGGATGCGTCGCATGCAGAATGCGGTACAGCACCGGATCGCGCAGGTTCATGTTGCCCGACGCCATGTCGATCTTCGCCCGCAGCACCCGCGCGCCGTTGGGAAATTCTCCCCCCCGCATCCGTCGGAACAGATCCAAATTCTGCGCCACCGAGCGGTTGCGGTAGCCGCTCTCCCGCCCCGGCTCGGTCAGCGTGCCGCGCATCGCGCGGATCTCGTCGGGCGCCGAATCATCGACATAGGCCTTACCCGACCGGATCAAATGTTCCGCCCATTCATAAAGCTGCTCGAAATAGTCCGATGCATAATACTGATGCCGGCCCCACTCGAACCCCAGCCACCGTACATCCCGCGCTATCGAGTCGATATACTCCTGCTCCTCCTTGGTCGGATTGGTATCGTCGAAGCGCAGGTGGCAGCGTCCGCCGAACTCGGCTGCGACGCCAAAATTCAGGCAGATCGACTTGGCGTGGCCGATATGGAGATAGCCGTTCGGCTCGGGCGGGAAACGGGTGACCACCTCGGACACCCGACCAGCATCGATATCGGCCTGAATGATGTCGCGAATGAAGTCGCGTCCCGCTTCGGTTGTCCCCGCTTCGGTCGTCGTCTCAGTGGCCACCATTCCCTCGGCTCCAGGCAAGCATCCGGCAGCAACCTACACGGCGGGGAGAATTTTGCCAGGACACGCGAAAATTCTAGTCGCAGGCTGGCGATCCGGCGCGGATTGCGATAGCATCCGGGTTTCCGTGAACGGGTGAAACGTCATGCGCCTGGCCGTTGCCCTTGTCGTGGCATTCATCGTCGCCGCCTGCGCCATCGGGCAATCCGGGGCGGAGCATGGCTTCGTGCGCGGCGACGGCGCCCGCGCGGCCCAGGCGGCACTCGACGCCCAGGCGATCCTGCAAGGCATGGCCCAGGCCCGCGACGCCAGCCAGCGCGTGGCACGCGACATCCACCAGAATGAGCCGGGCGCTGCGCCCGCCGCCGTCACGCGCTGAACCGCGACCGCACCCGTTCGCGGTGCGCGGTGTACACGCCACTCGCCGCGATGATCGTCGCGCCTACCAGCGTCCAATGGTCCGGCAGGGTGCCGAACACCAGCCACCCGGCGCACCCCGCCCAGACGAGCTGCGCGTAGGAAAACGGCGCCAGCACAGAGGCCGGAGCGTGCCGATAGGCCACCACCACGATCGACTGCCCGACCGAGGCCAGCACGCCCAGCAGCACCGCCAGGCTCATCTGCCCGGGCGTCGGCCACGTCGCGTCGAACGGCAGCAGCAGGCTCAGCACCAACGCGCCGACACCGGCCGACCATAGCACCGTGGTGGACGGCCGCTCGATGTCCGCCATGCGCCGCGTGATCACCAGCGCCAGCGCCCAGCAGAGCGCCGAGCCCAGCGGGAACAGCGCCGCCGGCTGGAACCCCGCCAGCCCCGGCCGCATCACCACCACCACGCCGGCGAGCCCCGCGACCACCGCCGCCCAGCGGCGAATCCCCACCTGTTCGCCCAGCAGAGGCACCGACAGCATGGTGGTAAGAACCGGGGAGACGAAGCTGATCGTGGACGCCTCGGCCAGCGGCAGCCGGCGCAGCCCGTACACGAACAGCAGCGACGAGCCGACCAGGCACAAGCCGCGCGTCACCTGGAGCGCCGGGCTGCGCGGCCACACCGCGCGCGGCCTGCCGCGGCGCACCAGCACCGCCGCCACCAGCACGAAAATCACGTAGCGCAGCCAGGCAATCTCCACCACCGGAAGGTACGCGGTGAGCACCTTCGACGTCGCGTCGGAGATCGAGAACAACACGGTCGAACCGACCGACAGCGCGATGCCGCGCAGCGGGTCGTCCGTCCGCGGCATCAGAGTGCTGCGGCGGGCAATTCTCTCCCCCTCCCCTTGTGGGCTTGAGCCGCGAAGCGGATCAAGGCAGGGGGAGGGGTGCGTACAACGAAGGACGGCGACGGCAAGCACCCCTCCAACCCCCGCCCTCAAGGGGAGGGGGAAGAATCTGCATCACGTGGCCAGGATCAGCCGCGCCAGTTCCTGCGGCTCGGTCAGCATCGGGTAATGCCCGGTGTCCAGCTCGAACCAGCACGCCTGCAACTGGTCGGCGGCGCGGCGCTGATGCGCAACCGGCGGGTTCACGCTGCGCTTGCACCAGATCACCGTGGCGTTCCAGCGCTGCACCCAGAAGCTGTCGAGATTCACCGGCTCCTGCATCACCGCGATCGGGTGCGGCGTGTAGCGCGCCAGCGCCCAGTCCAGCGTCGCCGGATCGAGCGAGGCGAACATGCGGTTGCGTGCGTCCTCCGGCGACGGGCCGGTCGCCAGCGGCGTGGTCACCGCGGTCGGTCGCTTGACGAAGTCGGAAATGCGCTCGCCGTGCATCAGCGACAGCGCGTCGGCCAGCACGATCCGGCCGATCCGCTCGCGGGCCAACTCCGCGGCGCGGCACGCCACCATGCCGCCGGAACTGGTGCCCACCAGCACGACGTCGTGCAGGTCCTCGTAGAACAGCAGGTCGGCGACCTCGGCGGCGTGCGTCTCAGTGGTGATGCCGGGGCGCAGCGCGTGCTTGCGCTCGGCGCAGCCATCCAGCGATGGCGCGAACACCGTATGCCCCGCCGCGCGCAGAATCGGCGCCACGCGCGCCCAGATCCAGCCGCCCTGATACGCCCCGTGGACCAGCACGATCGTTGCCATCGTTTCCCCCCTTATGCCGGCAGATCCGCCTTGCGTGGCCGGCTGCGGGCAAGACCACAGCAGCGGCGGGAGACGATGTCCAGCCAGACGGCCGGCGTTCCAGAGTCAAGTGCGTGCGCTTGCGCGGCGACCTGTTCAGTGTCTGTCCGAGCACCAACCGAGGCATGAGAATCGGTCAGCCGGCGGCGATTGACCCGGGGAATCCGGCACGATTCGATGCGGTGAGCATCGCTTGGGGGGAGGATCGGATTTGCACTGCGGAGAACCGTGGCCGCTTTGATCGCAGCCACCTGCGCTAACCCAGCGATCCGACCGACGAGGAATGGGCCTATGTCCCCGATATCCCGGCCATCGCCTCCAGAACGGCGCAGACCGCCGCGGTGTCTTCGGCTGCGTGACCGTTGGCCATCGCCGCCGCGTAGATCGGCATCGTCGCCGACAGCAGCGGCGTGGGGCAGCCGAGCTCGGCGGCGTACTGGCTGATGATCGCCATGTCCTTCTGCCAGAGTTCCATCTTCATCGATGCAGGCAAGTAGTTTCGCGCGGCCATCATCGGTGCGCGCAATTCGAACACGCGCGAGGTACCGGCGCCGGCGGTCACCAGGTCCACCACCTGGCGCGCGTCCAACCCCGCCTTCACGCTGAGCACCATCGCCTCGGCGCTCGCGACGTTGTGGATCGCCACCAGCAGGTTGGCAACGAACTTCATTTTGCTGCCGTTGCCGAAGGCGCCGACGTCGTGCACCGCTCGGGAGAAGCCGGCGAATAGCGGCCGGCAGGCCGCGATGCTTTGCGCATCGCCGCTGGCATAGATCACCAGGTCCTTGCTAATCGCCTGCGCGCCGGTGCCGCTGATCGGGCAATCCAGTGCGACATGGCCGGCGGCGCGCAGCACCGACTCGATCGTCAGCTTGTCCTTCAGGGTCAGCGTCGATGCCTCGATCACCACGCGGCGTTCCGCCCCGGCGGCGGCGATCGCCGCGGCGGTGGCCAGCGCCGCGGCGGGACTGGGCAGGCTGAACAGCAGCACCGGCGCCACGCGTGCCAAAGAAGCGACGTCGGGGGGAAGCTCCACGCCCGCGGCGGCAAGCTCGGTGCGGCGCTCCGTGACGATGTCGTAACCCAGCACACGCCAGCCGGCGGCCACGAGGTTGCGCGCCATCGCGCCGCCCATGGTACCGAGCCCGATGACACCGACCGTATTCTGCATGACGCACTCCCCTCTCCGCTGGCGCCCTCGCGCATTGGCAGGCGCGGACGCCGCATGGTAGCGCTGGCTCATCGACCGAAGGAAACCCCATGCAGCTAGGCTTCTTCACCATGCCGATCCATCCGCTGGACAAGGACTGGCGGACGTCGCTGCGCGAGGACCGGGCGGCCTTCATCCTGGCCGACGAGCTCGGATTCACCGAAGCCTATTGCGGCGAGCACAGCACCGACGCGGCGGAGAACATTACCTCCTGCGCGCTGTTCCTCGCCACGCTGGTGGACCAGGTGAAGCAGATGCGGCTGGGCACCGGCACGGTGAACCTGCCGAACTCCCATCCCGCACGCATCGCCGCCGAGATCGCCATGCTCGATCACCTGCTCGAGGGGCGATTCAATTTCGGCATCAGCCCGGGCGGCCTGCCGTCGGACGCCGAGGCGTTCGGCAATCTCGGCCCGCACCGCGGGGAGATGTTCCTCGAATGCATCGACCAGGTGCTGCGCATCTGGCGGTCGCAGCCGCCCTATGACATCCAGGGCAAATACTGGAATGTTTCCACCGCGCGCACACTGATGCCGGAGATTGGCCAGGGCGTGCTGGCAAAGCCATTGCAGCGGCCGCATCCGCCGATCGTCACCACCGTGGTCAGCCCGCATTCCGCCAGCGCGACCCAGGCGGGGCAACATGGCTGGGATATCATCTCGGCGAACTTTTTGCTCCCGCAATGGGTGAAGACGCACTGGCCGAAATATGCGGAAGGCTGCGCGCAGGGCGGACACGCGGCGGACCCGTCGCGCTGGCGAGTGGCGAAGAGCGTGTTCGTTGCCGATGATGCCACGACGGCGCGGGACTACGCGATGGGGCCGGGCAGCCCGTACCGGTTCTACTACAGCCAGTTGCTGGCCAAGATGCTGAAGGCGGGACGCGCGGTGATCTTCAAGCCCAACCCGAACCTGCCGGACGAGAGCGTGACGCTGGACGATGTATGCGAGCGGCTGATCATCCACGGCACCCCGGACAGCGTCGCCGACCAGCTTCTGGAATTTCGCGACGAGGTCGGCCCGTTCGGCACGATGCTATATGCCGGGCATGACTGGCGCGATCCGGCGCTGGCGCGGCGGTCGATGGTGTTGATGGCAGAACAGGTACTGCCGCGGGTAAATGCGGCAACCGGATAAGGGGGGACAGATGTCCGCACACGGGATTCGCATGCTGGGCCGCACCGACCAGGGCGGGCGGCCGGATGGCGTGCAGGTGATGGTGGCGCGCGGTCACGCCTATGTCGGGCACATGTTCGCCGACGGCATCAGCGTGATCGACGTCGCCGATCCGCGCGCGCCGAAACCGGAGCGCTTTATCGCCTGTCCGCCGAACACGCGCGCCAGCCACATCCAGGTGCATGACGGGCTGCTGCTGGCGATCAACGCGGCGAATGTCTGGGCGTTGCAGCGCTACGACGCCGCTGGCGACTATTTTGGCAAGCCGCTGGCGGATAGTTTCAGCAAGCGTGCCCGGGAATTTGCCGCCGGAATGCGGGTGTTCGACCTGACCAACCCGGCCGAGCCACGCGAGATCGGCTTCATGCCGGTGCAAGGCATCGGACTGCATCGCATCTGGTGGGTGGGTGGTCGTTACGCGTACGCCTCGGCGCATTTCGACGGGTTCACCGACCACATCCTGGCGGTGATCGACATGGCGGAACCCACGAAGCCGGAAATTGTCGGGCGCTGGTGGCTGCCCGGCATGCATCGCGCCGGAGGCGAGGCGCCGACCTGGCGCGAGGGCCAGCGCTTCGCGCTACATCACATGATCACCGCCGGCGATATCGGCTACGCGGCCTGGCGCGACGGCGGTTTGACGGTGATGGACCTGTCCGATCCGACCCATCCCAAGCTGCTGGCGCATCGCATGTGGTCGCCACCCTATGCCGGCGGGACGCACACGCCGCTGCCCTTGCCGGGCCGCGGACTGGCTGTGGTCGCGGATGAAGCGACCAGCAATCGCTGCGCCAAAGGTCTTGCGTACACCTGGGTGGTTGACGTGCGCGCGGCGTCCAACCCGATCACGATCGCCACGCTGCCGACGCCGGGCGAAGCAGACTTCTGCGCCAAGGGAGGTAAATTCGGGCCGCATAACCTGCACGAGAACCGGCCCGGCTCGTTCCAGAGCGAGGAGATCGTGTTCGCCACCTGGCACAATGCCGGCGTGCGGGTGTTCGACCTGCGCGATGCGTATCAGCCACGCGAGGTGGCCCGCTTCATTCCACCGCCGCCGGAGCGGATCGTCGATATCCGTCCGGGCGCCGAGTTGGTGACGCAATCGACGGATGTGTTCGTCGCAACCGACGGCACGGTGTATGTGACCGACACGAATGGGGGAATGTCGATTCTCGCGTACGAGGGATAATAACGGCCGGCGGCTGCGATCTCGCCCGCGGTTCTCCGGTCATCGCAATGAGGCAGCGACGGCCCCCAGCCGCTCAGGCATCCTGGAGTGTAGAAGACAGAAAGATTGCCGGATTCGCGGGCATCAGCGGCAGCCCGTCGTCCTACCCCGCCTCAATCCGGATCATCGTCGGTGTCTCCAGCACCGCATCCAGCGCGGCGATCCGTTCCAGCGCCGCAACCATGGCGCTCTCCTGGGTCTCGTGCGTCACCAGCACCACCGGCACCGCCTCGCCCGGCGAGCGGCCGCGTTGCAGCATCGATTCCAGCGACACGCCGAGATCACGCAGCACCGCGGTGACGTCGGCGATCACCCCCGGCCGGTCCACCACCATCAGCCGCAGGTAATACGGGCCGACATGCATGCTCATCGGCACCGACGGGGCGTTGGACAGCGCGTCGAACGCGGCGCCCCACACCGGGGTCAGCCGGTTGCGCGCAATATCGATCAGGTCCGCCACCACCGCCGACGCGGTCGGCCCGGCGCCGGCGCCGCGCCCCTCCAGCATCACGCGGCCGACGAAGTCGCCCTCGGCGACCACGGCGTTGAACACGCCATCGACGCGCGCGATCGGCGCTGCCGCCGGCACCATGCACGGATGCACCCGCGCCTCGATCCCGCCATCCGAACGCCGCGCGATACCAAGCAATTTGATGCGGTAGCCAAGCTCGGTGGCGAACGCGATGTCGAGGGCGGAGATCCGACGAATGCCTTCCACGTGCACCGCGTCGAACGCCACCGGCCGGCCGAACGCCAATGCCGCGAGGATGGCCAGCTTATGCGCCGCGTCGATGCCGTCGATGTCGAACGACGGATCGGCCTCGGCGTAACCCAGCTTCTGCGCATCGGCCAGCACTTCGGCGAACTCGCGGCCACGCTCGCGCATCTGCGTCAGGATGTAGTTGCAGGTGCCGTTCAGGATGCCGGCGATACGCGAGATGCGGTTGCCGGCCAGTCCCTCGCGCAACGCCTTGATCACCGGGATGCCGCCGGCCACCGCTGCCTCGAACCCGAGCGGCACGTTGCGCGCCTCCGCCGCCGCCGCCAGCGCCGCACCATGCACCGCCAGCATCGCCTTGTTCGCGGTGACCAGGGGCTTGCCGGCGGCGATCGCCGCCTCGGCCAGCGCCCGCGCCGGCCCGTCGGAGCCGCCGATCAACTCCACGATCACATCCACCGCCGGATCAGCCGCCAACGCCACCGGGTCCTCGTACCAGCGCAACCCGGTCAGAGGAACGCCGCGATCCTTGGTGCGGTCGCGCGCCGACACCGCCGTGACCGCGATCGGCCGGCCGGCGCGCGCCGCCACCACGTCGGCATTGTCGCGCAGCAGCTTCAGCACGCCGCCCCCAACCGTGCCGAGCCCCGCCACAGCAACCGAAAGCGGCCGACTCATGACCGATGCCCTGGATGCTGGCGCAGGCCGGCATGGCCAGCGGGCACCGACCGATCGGGAAAAGCCGAGGGCTCTACGTTCGGCAGGCGACGCGGAGCTATGGCGCCCCCTGTCCCGAACTGGTTTGTCTCATCGGTGATCATGCAACTGCCCTACCCGCGGAACGCGTCTCGAGGCCGTGGCGTAGCAGGTTCTTGCGGCGGCGGGAAACCGCGAAGAACCGGTACCAACCGGCGGAAAGATTGACGGGCGGCACGGACCGCCCCGCCCGTCGTGGCCGGGCTTGACCCGGGCCGTCCTTACCGACGTGGCGCCGCGATAGACCGGACAATCGCACTTGAACGATAAGCCGCCACCCCCCCTCGTCATGGCGAGTGGGCCCCGCGCCAAACACCATTACCCTGCGGCGATAGATGGCCGGACCTGACCCACGGGCGCCTGGTACAACGCAGGCGAAGCGGAGGCGAAGCTACGGCCCCTTTGGCTTACGGATCGATCGATAGTCGTTTCGGTGGGCTGAACCACCACCGCTTTTCGTCCGTGCAACAATCGCGGCGGGCACGACCCGCCCGGCCACCCTCCCGCGACACGATGCGACTCGATGGACACGGCCGCCACACCCGCTAACGTCGCGCGCGAAAGGAATCCGGCGATGAGCATGGTCCAGGAACTGCTGCGCCCCGCACCAACCGACTCCGGTGCACCGGCCGCGCACCGCCGCAGCCTTATCCCCCATCCGATCATCATGATGATCCTGATCATCGCCGCCGCGGCATTGCTCACCTGGATCATTCCGTCCGGCCTGTTCGACCGGGCGCCGAACGGCCACGTCCTCGCGGGCACCTACCACGAAATTCCCAAGCAACTATCGGCCGACGCCCTGCTGCTGCCGCACCGTAGCACGCCGCGCCTCGCCTACCCCGCACCGCTCGTCGCGCTAGCCCTATCCATCCCAGCGGGGATGACCGCCGCCGCAGGGCTGATCTTCATGATCATGTTCCTGGGCGGCATGTTCGGTGTGCTGCGCGCCTCCGGCGCGCTGGATGCCGGCATGGAGCGTCTGCTCTCCGCCACCGGCGGCAACGTCTATCTGCTCGCGCCGGCATTGATGATCGCGCTGTCGGCGGGCAGCACGTTCCTCGGGCTGATCTCGGAATATCTTGTGCTCATCCCGATGATGCTGGTGCTGGCGGAGAAGTTGAAACTCGGGCCGCTGTTCGCTGTCGCGCTGGTGGCAATCCCGGCGAAGCTCGGCTACCTGGCCTCGGTCACCAACCCGCTGCCGTTGGTGATCGCGCAGCCGATCGTCGGCGTGCCGGTGTTCAGCGGTGCCGGATTCCGCCTGGTGATGTGGGTGGTGTTTCTCGCCCTGGGCATGGCGTATCTGTTGGTCAACGTGTGGCGCAGCGGTTTTTCCCCCCGCGCCGATGCGGGGTTCGCCGCGCCGAAGCTGACCCCGCGGCAGGTCGCGGTGCTGGCCGTGCTGGGGCTCGGCATCCTCGCCATCGTGTACGGTGCCGACGCGCTGGACTGGCGCAATCCGGAACTGGCGGCGTTCTATGTCGGGTTGGCGGCGGTGATCGCGGTGCTCGGCGGCGTGCGCGCGGAACCTGCGGCGGAAGCGTTCGTCGATGGCATGAAGAGCATGATGCTGGCGGCGCTGCTGGTCGGGCTGGCCGGCGCGGTCGAGGTCGTGCTGCGCGAATCGCTTGTGCTGGACACGATCATCAACGATCTGGCGTCGCTCGCGCGCGATCGGGCGCCGGTGATGGTCGCCGAGGCGTTGGTGGCGATCGAGATCATCCTCGACGTGTTGATCCCCTCGACCAGCGCGAAGGCGGCGATCTCCATGCCGATCCTGTGGCCGATCGCGCAACTCACCGGCGTGTCGGGGCAGACGACGGTGCTGGCCTACCTGGTCGGCAACGGACTGACCAACATGGTGACTCCGACCTCGGGGATGCTGCTGGCGTATCTGGGAACCGGGCGCGTCCCGTACGGCACGTGGATGCGCTTCATCCTGCCGTTGTGGTGCGTGCTGCTGGCGCTGTCGCTGCTCGCCGCGGCGATTGCCGTGTGGATCGGGTATTGAGGGCGGACGGTGGTGCACGCCATCAATAGTGCAGCGTCAGGCCGATCGACCAGAGCTGCACGCGTGCCGCGGTATCGTCGCGCCGGCCGTTCGAGTATTGCAGTGTCAGCCCGACGATTTTGCTGGGGTCGAAATTGAAGGTGCCGGATGCCTGGAACAAACCCAGGCTCTTGCTGAAGCCGCGCGCGGCGTAGAAGTCGGTATAGGATGCGCCGATGTCGATCGGGTTGCTGGGCAGCAGGTCGAATTCCAGTTGCGGACCGATCAGTCCCCCCAGGCGCACATAGTCGTGGTTCAGGCTGGGTTCCGTGGGGTGGCCGTAATTCATGAACCAGCCGGCATTCGCCCGCAGGTCCAGTTGCAGCATGCATTTCACCATCATCTTGTCAGGTGTCGGATCGCAAGCGTCGGTCGTATGATTGATCGGCACGTACTCGTCATAGAATACCGGCGAGAATTGCGTGTTCAGGGACAGGATGTCGCTGCCGTCGACGAAGTTGCGCAGATAGTCCGGCCGCACCGAGACGAACCACCACGGCAGGTCAGTGTCGTGAGGCGCCGGGATGTCGGTCGAGAGAGCGACCCCGTAATCCAACGTGTTGGCCGAAAACGTCGTGGTGGTGACGCCCTTGGTGGTTTGGATCTTGGTCTCGCGATCCATACCGATATAGGGCGTGAGCGTGATGTCCCGCAGCGCGCCAAGACTGCCGAGCGCCAGCGGAACACCCAGCACGCCGATGACGTTGTTGGTGACGGCGCTGGTACCGCTGGTCTGGCCGAAACTCAATTTCGCCGCGTTGCCGGAGAGATAGTTATTATCGGCGACATGCGACAGGTCGGGGGCTGACGACGTGCCCGATGCCGGCGCAGCGGGTGTCGCCAACTGCGCCGGCACCGACCGCAGCCGGATGTAGTGCTTGACGAAGGTGCTGGTGGCCGTCTGCACATCCTGCTGCCACTTCGGCGCGCCTGGTGCGACGCAGCGCAGCGGATGCGTGGTTGGGTCCTGTAGCAACACATCGATGTTTGGCAGATTTTGGTAGGCGGCGATGTCGGCGACCGTGGGTGGCGCGAAAGTGACGCTGGCGCCGCCATTCGATTCGCCGTGCCGATTGCTCAGCGCTCGCTCCAGTTGGCCGCGCGTAGAGTCTCTCATCTTTTGCTGCAGCGCCGCATCGCCGCCCTGGCAGGTGCCATAGATGCTGCAGAAATTCTCTTGCAGACCCATGTCGGTCAGAATGTCCTGGTGGCGCTTGCTGCGTTGGCTGGATATCGCAGCCAGATCGATCGTGCCGGTTCGCTTGATGGTTTGCGCCATGGACGCATCGATCTTGCTGTCTTCCGACGCGATCGTGCGCTGCAGCAGCGGCAACAGCTTGTACTGGTAGACCGTGCTTTGCAGGAAATTCTGGACATCCAGGAACGGGACGCCATTTTTCATGTCGCAGATCGCGTCCACCGACGTGAAGACCGGCTCCTGTACGCTCGGGGCGGTGTCGGCCGCCGCCGGACGGATGGCCAGAAACGCCAGACAGCCCAGGCCGATCATGCGCAACAGATGCGATGCACGCCGCGAACGCGACTGATAGCAAAGTTTCATAACCTGCTGACCTCGCCTTTCGACGGTTCGAATCAGGCGCCTGCCACTGGAACCACGTAACCGCCGTTGACGAGAGCCCTCGCGACCGGATCGATCAGATCGGCGATGAGGGTGGTGTAGAATGGGTCGGTCATGGTGGCCTGGTTGATGGTGTAAGCGCCTTGCAGCAAGTTTGCCGGCCGCGGGAAATTCGCGGGCTTTTCCAGCTCCTGGCTCGCATGGTCCAGGATAGTGCTGACAGCGGCGGAGTTGGCGTAACCCAGCGTGCCAAGCGTGGTGTTCAGGTCGGCACCAGGCCCCTGATTGCGAATAATAGCGTCCCCGATCGCCCAGGAAACGAGATCAACGAGTTTGCCGGGGTCGTTCGCATTTCCATTGCCCATCTGACCACCTTATGTGCTGCAGTCAAAGACCAAGCCAACGACTGCCCGAGGTGCAGATCGCGTCGCGGCAGGCTGGAGGATCCTGTTCAGGATCAAAACGCTACAGCTTTGACACGAATGCGTCAACACTGTCACTACTGCCGGTTTGCCCTCGCCGCGGCGCCGCCGGCGATCCCGGCACAGGGAGGCGTGCCGTACGGCGGGAGGTTGCGTTGCATCCCGCCTCCGCTATCGCCCTCGTTGCACGCGTCCCACCACCACTAACACCACGGTCACCACCGCGACGATTACCGTCGCCAGCGCATAAAGCTCCGGCGTGGGACCCAGCTTCAGCGTGGAAAACACCACCATCGGCAGCGTCGAAGCGCCCGGACCCGAGGTGAAACTCGCCACCACCACGTCGTCCAGCGACAGCGTAAATGCCAGCAGCCAGCCGGAGATCAGCGCCGGCGCCAGCAGCGGCACGGTTATCAGCGCAAACGCCCGCCAGGGCGGAGCGTAGAGATCCGTCGCCGCCTCCTCCAGCGTGGTGCCGGCATCGGCCAGGCGCGCGCGCACCACCACCGCGACATACGCCACCGAGACCGAGGCATGCGCCAGGGTCACCGTGATCGCACCGCGCTGCGCCGGCCAGCCGATCGTTTGCTCCAGCGTGACGAACAGCAGCAGCAGCGACAGGCCGGTGATGACCTCCGGCAGCACCAGCGGCGCGGCGACCGCGGCGGCGAAGGCGGCGCGCGCGCGGAAGCGGCCGAAGCGTGCCAGCGCGTATCCCGCCAGCGTACCGACGATCAGCGCCAGCGTGGCGGACAAGGCGGCAATCCGCAGCGACAGCAGTGCCGCGTCGATCAGGCCGCGGTCGTGCGCGAGCGTAACATACCAGCGGGGCGAAAACCCCGCCCAGGCGGTGACCAGGCGCGAGGCGTTGAAGCTCAGCACGATCAGGAACGCGATCGGCGCGTAGAAGAAGGCGTAGCAGGCGATCAGCCAGGTCATCAGGAAAAAGCGAGGACGCAAAGCATCACTCCCCTGTCATTGCGAGAAGCGCGGCGACGGAGCAATGTCCTGCATGGCGAGCATCGGCTCCCCAGGCGGGGGATTGCTGCGTCGCCGCGCGCCTCGCAATGACAGGAAGAGCCGCAGCCCGCAGGCAGGAACAAGCAGCAGGACTACCAGCAGCATGCAGGCCAGCGCCGCCGCGGTCGGCCAGTCGCGGTTGGCGAAGAACTCGTCCCACAGCACGCGGCCGATCAGTTGCGCCTGCGGGCCGCCGAGCAATTCCGGGATGACGTATTCGCCGACTGCCGGGACCAACACCAGCAGCGCGCCGGCCCAGACTCCGGGCAGCGACAGCGGCAGCGTCACCGACAGGAAGGTGCGCCATGGCGGGGCGCCGAGATCGCCGGCGGCCTCGAGCAATGTCGGGTCGAGGCGCGACAACCGGGCGTAGAGCGGCAGCACCATGAACGGGAGATAGGTATAGACGATGCCGATATACATTGCGTTGTCGGTGTACAGCAGCTGGACCGGCGACAGGTGACAAAACACCAGGGCGGCGTTGATCCAGCCGTCGTCCTGCAACAGGCCGATCCAGGCGTTGATGCGCATCAGGAAGCCGGTCCAGAACGGCAGCATCAGCGCGAGCAACAGGGCGTTGCGCCGATGCTCGGGCGCGCGCGCAATGGCCAGGGCCATCGGGTAGCCGGCCAGCAGGCAGACCAGCGTCGAAAACCCGGCCACGCGCAGGCTGAGCACGAAGGCGTCGCGATAGAGCGGATCGTTGAGGATGAGCGCGAAATTGTCCCAGGTGGCGTCGAGCTGCGGGATGCCGCCGATCCAGTGCAGCAGCGGCGTGTAGGGCGGCACGCCGTCGGCTGGCGCGGACAGAGCGATTTTCAGCACGACGGCCGTGGGCGCCAGCAGAAACAGCGCCAGCCAGGCCCAGGGGATGACAAGAACAAGCGTGCGGGTGCGCAGCATGGAAGTTGCCGCAAGCCGCTACTCCCCCTCCGCTTGAGGGAGGGGGTTGGGGGGAGGGGTGCGTACACCCTCTGTCGTCGGCTGTACGCACCCCTCCCCCCAACCCCCTCCCACAAGGGGAGGGGGAGTCACGTCCACATTCACATCCACACCCAAACCAATCTGATACCGTTTCATTCGCGCAACACGATGCACGCATCCGGTTGCCAGGACAGCGTGACGCTCTCGCCCATCGCGGGATGTACCGCACCCAATCCGTCATGCAGCGCCTGGGTGACGCGCAACACCGTATCGTTGGGCAGGCGCACGCTGTGGGTCAGCGTCTCGCCGGCGTAGGAACGTTCCGTCACGACGCCGGTCAGGCGGTTCGGCGCCTCCGTCGGGCCAATACGCAGACGTTCCGGACGCAACGCCAGCAACGCCGGCCCGGGCGCGGCCGGTGTCGCCGTGCGCACCGTTACGCCGAGCCCCGGCAGCCGCAACCCGTCCGGTTGCGCAACGGCCGGCAGGATGTTGGCGGCACCGAGGAACTCTGCGACGAAGCGGCTGTTCGGACGTTCGTAGACCTCGGCCGGCGAGCCGACCTGGGCCAGGCGGCCGCCCTGCATCACGCCGATACGGTCGGCCAAGGTCAGCGCCTCCTCCTGGTCGTGGGTCACCAGGATGAAGCTGGTGCCGAGACGCCGTTGCAGCCGTGCCAGTTCGCCGCGCGTTTCGATGCGCAGGTTGCGGTCGAGCGCCGATAGCGGCTCGTCGAGCAAGAGCAGCCGCGGATTGGGTGCGAGACAGCGTGCCAGCGCCACGCGCTGCTGCTGACCGCCGGAAAGCTGGTGCGGACGACGGTCGGCGAAATCCTCGAGGCGCACCAACGCGAGCATCTCGGCGACGCGCGCGGCGATCTCGGTGCGCGGGCGGCGCTGCTGGCGCAGGCCGAAGCCGATGTTGGTCGCGACGCTCATATGCGGGAACAGCGCGTAGGACTGGAACATCGTGTTGACCGGCCGCCGGTGCGGCGGCAGCGACGCGAGTTCGATGTCGTCGAGCAAGATGCGTCCGGCCACCGGCTGCACGAACCCGCCGATGGCGCGCAGCAACGTGGTCTTGCCGGAGCCGGAGACGCCGAGCAACACGAACAATTCGCCGTGGCGCACGGTCAGGTCGAGTCCGTGCAGCGCGTCGGTGGCGCCGTAACGAACGGTCAGGCCCTCGATGCGCAGCAGTGGCGAGGCTGATTCTCCCCCTCCCCTTGTGGGAGGGGGCTGGGGGGAGGGGTGCAAACAGCCAAGAACCGTGGCTGTACGCACCCCTCCCCCCAACCCCCTCCCACGAGGAGAGGGGGAGATCATTGCGACCCCGCTTTGACCCGGGCCCACATGCGCGTCCGCGCGCGTTCGGCGGCGAGCGGCACCGGGCCGATCTGGAACAGGTGCGCCATCGCCTCGGGCGTGGGATAGACCGCAGGATCGCTCAGCAAATCCGGACGGATCATCGCGCGGCTGGCCGGCACCGCGTTGGGATAACGCACCGTGTTGGTGATGCCGGCCATCACGTCCGGCTGGAGCAGGTAATTGATGAACTTCAGTGCGTCGTCCCGGTGCGGCGCGTCGGCGGGAATGGCCAGCATGTCGAAACCGATCTGCGCGCCTTCCTTCGGTACCACGAAACGCACTGTGATTCCGCGATGTGCCTCCGCCGCGCGCGCCGCCGCCTGCGCCACATCGCCGGAATAATCCAGTGCCAGGCACACCTCGCCAGCAGCCAGCGCTTCCAGCGTGCCGCCGGACGCGAAATTGCGAATGTAGGGACGGATGCGCATCAGCACCTGTTCGACCGCTGCCAGGTCGCCGGGATCGGTGCTGTCGGGGCTTTTGCCGAGATAATGCAGCACCGACGGGATCACGTCGATTTCCGAATCGAGCATGACGATGCCGCATGATGCAAGCCGGCGGGCGTTTTCCGGCTTGAACAGCAGATCCCAACTGTCGAGCACCGCATCCGGCGCCAGCGCGCGGATCTTGTCAGGCTCGATGCCGAGGCCGGTGCTACCGAACAGATAGATCGCGCCATGCGCATTGCCGGGATCGGCGCGGGCGACACGCTGCATCAGCGCCGGATCGAGGTTGCGCCAGTTCGGCACGCTCGCATGGTCGATCGGTGCCAGCGCGCCGGCGCGGATCAGCCGGGAGAAGCTCGGTTCGTCGCTGGGCACCACGATGTCATAACCGGAATGGCCGGTGAGCAGCTTGGCCTCCAAGGTTTCCAGGCTGTCGTAGACGTCGTAGTTCAGTTTGACGCCGGTTTCCTTTGCGAACCTTTTGAGTGCCGCCGGGTCGATGTAGTCGGTCCAGTTATACACGTTCAGTACGCGTTCCTCTTGCGCGTGTGCCGCCCGAGCAATGAAGAGCATGGCCAACAGCAGCAGGCCGCATACCCACCCGTCATGGCGGGCGAAGGCTCGCCATCGACGACGGTGCGATGCCACACGGCGCACCGTCGTGGATGGCGGGCCTTCACCCGCCATGACGGCTGGGCGCGATGCCCGGAACCGCATCAGCGTGCACCCGCGGGCACGAACGCGGCCTGGGTGCCGCCGTCCACCGGAATGGTCGTCCCGGTAACGTAACGCGCCGCGTCGGACAGCAGAAACCCGATCACGTCCACCACGTCGTCGGGCTGCGCGATGCGGCCGACCGGGGAAACGCCGGACGGGCGATAACCTGGCGACGCTGCCGGATCGCTCACCGCGTGGATCATCGGGGTATCCACCGTGCCGGGTGCCAGCGCGTTTACCAGTACGCCGGACGGCGCCCATTCCACCGCCATCACGCGGCAGAGCTGGCTGACCGCCGCCTTCGATGCGGCATAGGCACCGCCGGCGATCTTCGGCCGCAGGGCGGCGACGGACGACAGCAGAACGATACGCGCGGGATGGTCCGGCGTGGCGGCCTTGCGCAGCAGCGGCAACGCCTCCTTGGCGCACAGCCAGGTGCCGCGCGTGTTCACCGCGAACACCTGGTCGAAGTCGTCGACGCGCATGCTGTCCATCGGCGATGTGCGCAAAATGCCGGCGCAGCAGATCAGCGCGTCGAGCGTCGGCGTGACGCAGGCGATCTCGGCGAAGGCGGCGACGACGCGGGTGGCGTCGGTCACATCGCAGACGATCGGTTTGAAGCGGTCCTGGAAGGCCGCGACTTGCGCGGCGGTGGCGTCGAGCCGGTCGCGCGCGGCGTCCAATCCGAACACCGTCCAGCCCTGGTCGAGCAATCGCCGCACCGCTGCCTGGCCGATGCCGGACGCCGCGCCGGTGATCGCGACGGTTCTGGTCATGTCGGTCCTTCCAACTGTTCAGGAGACCAGGCGAGATGTACTACAAGGGCGCAAGCGCACAAGGTCCGCCGCGGCGCCGATCGGCCTCGCGCGGGACGCCCGATTTGCGTAGACCTGCGCCAAGCCGCTCACTGCCGCGCCTGGCACGATCCCGCAACCGGGCACCGGTAGAGTCGCCTAGTCGCGCGCCACACCAGCCGTCTTCATCGCTGCTTCGTGTTGCTGCACGGTCTGTTCAAGCTCGGCGATCCGCTTGTGGGCTTCGATGACCAGCTTCGTCAGCCCATTGATCAGTTGCTGGTCCTCGGCTGTCTGGAAATGATTGAGGACGTCGTCCCCTTCCATCGGCTTACGCTTGTTCATGGCGTGCGGTATCGCGTCGCACAGAAAATCTCCGACCGGTCGCGCAACCCCGCGGGCGAACACCAACACGGTGTCGTTCCACGAATCCTTTCTGCGCCTGGCGACGAACGATTCGACCAGGGTCACGCTTTGCCCCGCGTGGTTCGCCCAGGTCTGCAGTGCCAGGCCGGCATCCGGATAGAAGCGCCAGTTGTCGGTCGGAAAGCGATGATAGTCTCCGTTCGAGGGTACATTGATGTAGATGTATCCGCCGGACTTCGTCACCCGCGCCATCTCGAGGAATGTCAGCCAGAACATCGGGTCGTGTTCGAGACATGAGGTCGATACGATGATATCGAAACGTCCGTCCTCGAACGGGAGTTTGTGCGAATCCTGCAATGTCACGTCCACCCCTTCCCCGGGGGACATGTCAACGCCGAGATAGGTCGATCCCGGTGGGGCGCAGTTTCGCAACGAGCCGTTCACGTCCTGCGAGCCGACGTCCAGGATGGCCATGCCGGGGACGCCATAGATCGAGAAGAAGGCGCGGCCGATTTCGAATGCGGTGTCGTGCATGACTGGCCCTTGGACAACGGGCGGGTGAGGGCGGCAAGGCTCGGCGGTTCGCAGCGGCGCCAGCCCCAGATAGCTTAGGCCAGCGTTCGATGCTTGTAACCTGTGCGCTGTCACGTACCCGGCGGAGCGCCGGCGGTCAGTAAGAACAGTACTATTCAGTAACCATATCGCGCGATGCATCGCTTGGTTGCTGCGCGGTTGCGGCGCGATGACGGGTGGATCATTGCACCGGTCAGGCAAAGAAGCGCAGGAACCACTGTAGCGTCGCCTCCGGTGCCTCTTCGGCAATGTAGTGGCCCGCGTCGATCGCCGCGCCGGTGACCTCCGCCGCGCAGTATTGCCGCCAGACCGCCGGCGCGTCGTACCATGCACCGATGCGCCCCTGCGATCCCCACAACACCAGCATCGGGCATTGCACCCGCACGCCTGCCGCGCGGCTGTCGCGATCGTGCATCAGGTCGATGCCGACAGCGGCGCGATAGTCCTCGCACATGCCGAGGATGTTGTCCGGGCGGCGTGCGCCGGCCAGGTAGTCTGCCAGCGCCTCCGGGTGGAACAGATCGGTTGGACGCGGCGAACGCGACGTGTGGTAATGGAACCAGGTTTCCGGCGCCGCATTGATCAGCACTTCCGGGAACGGGTGCGGCTGGGCGAACCGGAACCAATGGTAGTAGCCCAGCGCGAAATCCATGTTGGCGCGTTCGAAATGCTCGATCGTCGGGACGATGTCGAGCACCGCCAACTGCGCGACCCGGCCGGGGAAATCCAGTGCCAGCCGGTGCGACACGCGTCCGCCGCGGTCATGGCCGGCGAGGCGGAAGCGGCGGTGGCCGAAATGTTCCATTACCGCGACCATGTCCTTGGCCATTTCGCGCTTGGCGTACGGCGCGTGGTCCGGCGTGGCCGGCGGCTTCAGCGATTCGCCATAGCCGCGCAGGTCGGGGCAGATCACGGTGAAGCGCTCCGCCAGGGCCGGCGCGACGCGGTGCCACATGCAGTGCGACTGCGGATTGCCGTGCAGCAGCAGCAGCGGCGGGCCGGAGCCGCCATGGCGCACGCGGATGCTGCCGTCGGGCACCGCCACGTGGGTCAGCGTGAATCCGTCGAAGAATGCCATGCTGTGTCGCCTTCGCAGATGCGATCGAAGGCGACGACGTTGAACCCGTCGGCGATTTGACGCCAGCACGAACCGGCGACGGCGGCGCGCATGATGGGCAGGGTGGCACGGCTGGCGTCGTCCTGTGCCAGCAGCGCGAGCACGGCCCGGCGAGCGCTGCCGATCCGGGCGAGCACCCGGTCGGGCGGCTCGTCACGGTCCACCACCAGCAGGCGCTGTGTCGGCGGCGACTCGATGGCGAAGGCGCCGACGATGCCCACGCCGTCATTGCCGCGCGGCAGCAGCACAAGGCCGCCCTCGGCGAGCCGGTTTGCCGCCGCGGCGGTGGCGCGGGCGGGCTGCATCGTCTCCGGACGCGTCATCAGGCCGGCGAGCGCGGCGGCCTGCACGGCCAGCAGCACGGCGAGAACGGCGCGGCGCGGATAGCGCGGCAGGCTGGCCAAGGCGCCGGCCAGCAGCAGCGCCACGAAGGGGGTCGCGAAAGCGAGGTAGCGCAGCTCGATCGGCGTGTTGTGGAACACCAGGCCGAGTGCCAGCAGGCCGACCGGTGGCGCGGCGGCGGCGGCGGCGAGCAATCGGCGGGCGGCAGGGGATCGGGCGATGCGGCGCCAGCGCGCGGCGATCAGCGCGGCGCAGCCGACCGCCAGCACGGCGAGCGCGGCCGCGACGGCGGGCTGCGACGAGGCGGAGACATACAGCGGCAGGCCGCCGAACAGGTTGGCGGCGGCGTAGCGAGCCAGGCGTTGCAGCGCGTCCAGCAGGTGGAACGGCGGGAACTGGCCGGCACGGCTGCCGCGCTGAGCGAGGAAGAACCACAGGTCGGCCAGGAGGAACGGGAGGCAGCCGAGGATGCCGTAAAAAATCTCTCCCGCGAGAGCGGGAGAGGTCGAGACGCGCAAGCGTCGAGGGTGAGGGTGCTGCGGCACGCACGCTCTCCTTCTCCAGAGTGATCGAAAGAGAGCGGACAGCGTGCCGACCCGATCACCCTCACCCGGATCGCTTCGCACCTTGACCTCTCCCGCGCGTAGCGCGGGAGAGGTCAAGGAAGCCACCGCGACGAACACCGCGAGGTAGTTCGCGCACGTTGCCGCCCCCAGCAGCAGCCCCGCGCCCACCGCCCGCGGTCGGCGGCCCTGCGCGGCCAGCAGGACCGCCACGCCCCACAGGGTCAGTGCCTGCGCCAGCGCAAAGCCGCGGGCGATCGCGCCGGTATAGGCAAACCCGTAGCAGCCCAGCGTCAGCAGCATCGCCAGCGCCGGCGGCGCCGCGACGCGCCGCGCGATCGCCGCCACCGCCGCCAGCGCCGCCATTCCGCACAACACGGAGAACAGCCGCGCCGCGAACAGCCCGTCCCCGACCAGCCGGCGCCACAACGCCACCGCCCAGAAGTACAGCGGCGGATGCACGTCGATCGCCCGCAGATCGCGGGCGATCGCGCCGAGGCTCGCATGCGCTGCCTGCAACCCAAGCACGTCGCCCGCCGCGAAGGGCGTCTCGGGCCAAACCGGCCGCGCCACGCCGGCGGTGAGGAACAGCGTGTATTGCTCGTCATACTCGGCGCTGCGCAGCGCCGCGGTAACCGTCAGCACGATCGCCGCCAGCGCCAGCACGGCCGCGCAGGATATCAGCCTCGCGTTAACCAATTATTTGCCTGCCGCTGATTGGATGCGCCGCGTGCCACCCTAGCGGCCAAGCGTTAACAAACCTGGTACTGCGCCTCATGCTGGACGCCGCCTCACCGTGCGATCGTCCGCCGCCGGTCTTCTCGGTGGTGGTGCCGGCGTTCAACGAAGCCGCCGGGATCGCCGCGTTCCACCGCCGCCTGGCCGCCACCATGGAACCGCTCGGCGCGTGGGAGGCGATCTATGTGAACGACGGCAGCGAGGACGCCACGCTCGCCGCACTGCACGCCTTGCGGCGCGGCGATCCGCACGTCGCCGTGGTCAACCTGTCGCGCAATTTCGGCAAGGAGATCGCCACCACCGCCGGCCTCGACCACGCCGGCGGCGACGCCATCATCGTCATCGACGCCGATCTGCAGGATCCGCCTGAGGTGATCCCGACCATGGTCGCGGCCTGGCGGCAGGGCTTCGACACGGTCTATGCCCAGCGCCGCGTGCGGCTGGGCGAGACGCGGCTCAAGCGCGCCACGGCGGCGGTGTTCTACCGGCTGATGCGGCATGCCGGGCAGGTCGAACTGCCGCCCGACACCGGCGATTTCCGCCTGATGAGCCGACGCGTGGTCGATGCGGTCAGGCAGTTGCGCGAGCACCACCGGTTCATGAAGGGAGTGTTCGCCTGGGTCGGCTTCCCGAGCTGTGCGGTGCCCTATGACCGCGCCCCGCGCCATGCCGGGGCAACCAAATGGAGCTACTGGAAACTGTGGAATTTCGCGCTGGAGGGCATCACCAGCTTCACCGTCATGCCGCTGAAGATCGCCACCTATCTCGGCTTGTTGGTGGCGCTGCTGGCGGTGATTTACGCGGCGGAAGTGGTGGTGAAGAAGCTGCTGTTCGGCAATTCGGTCCCCGGCTACCCCAGCCTGATGACGGTGGTGCTGTTCCTGGGCGGCGTGCAGTTGGTCACGCTGGGGGTGATCGGCGAGTATCTCGGCCGGGTGTTCAATGAAACCAAGCAGCGTCCGCTGTACCTGGTGGAACAGTTCGCCCCTTCGCTTTCCTCTCCCGCAAAGCGGGAGAGGGTCGGGTGAGGGTGACGCGTGCGCCCCGCTGCACCGTCACCCCCGTCGATCCGCGCCGCGGCCCGACCCCGCTTTGTGGGAGAGGGATCATCCTGTGTCTCCTCCTCCTCTTCGCGGTCGCCGCGCGGGCTGAACCGCCGGCGGAACGCCTGCAAGTCCTGCATCGCGGCGTCAGCATCACCGGCTGGTTCCGTTTCCCGGCCAGCGCCGATCCGGCCGCGCTGCGGTCCTATCTGAGCGATCCGGCCATCGCCGATCTCCGCCGCGCCGGCTTCAGCTTCGTCCGCCTGCCGGTGCAGCCCGAGTTGCTGCGCAACGCCCCCCAGCGCCTGCCGCCGCTGATCGACGCAATCCGCCGCTTGCAGCACGCCGGGCTCGGGGTGTTGATCGATGCGCATCCCGCCACCTGGCATCTCGAGACGAGCGAACCGGACCGCGCCGAACTCTTCGCCTTCTGGCGCACCCTGGCGCCAGCGCTGCGGGGGCTCGATCCGCGGCTGACCTTCCCCGAATTGCTCAACGAGCCGGTGTTCCGTGGCGCGCCGGAGCAATGGGAGGCGTTCCAGGAGCAGCTTCTGCACGCGGTCCGCATCGCCCTGCCGCAACACACGGTGGTGCTCACCGGCAATGACTGGGGCAGCGTCGCCGGCCTCGTAGCGCTGCGGCCGGTGGACGATGGCAACGTCATCTACAGCTTTCACGACTATGAGCCGGCGGAGTTGACCGCCCTGGCCGCCTACCGTCCCGGACTGGACCGTGCCGCACTCGCCTTCCTCCCCTTCCCGGCCGACCCGGCCGTATGCGCGACCCTCGCCGTCGGCACTGATGCCGAGACCGGCGGCGTCATCCGATTCTACTGCGCGCTGCATTGGGACCCGGCGCGGGTCGCAGAGCATATCGCGACTGCGGCGGATTGGGGCCGGCGCAACCACGCCGCCGTGTTGCTGGGGGAGTTTGGCGCTTCCGCCGCGCTCGGTCCGGTCGCCCGCGCCGCCTGGCTGCGAGCAATGCGCGAGGCCTGCGAGACCAACGGCATCGGCTGGGCGCTATGGGGCTACGACGACGTCATGGGCTTCGCCGTCCCGCGCCCGCCCGGTCAACATCCGGAGTTGGACCCGGGGGTGTTGCGAGCGCTCGGCCTGGCGCCGCCAAGCTAATGGCCGCCCTCGGCGATTTGGATGCGACCGGGAGGGATCGAGCGACCGGCGGGATCGCCGCGGCGTAACCGCGACGCAGGGTGGATCAGCGCGGCGCCATCCGCCGTTGCGCTCGACCGGCGGCGCACGGCGGGCGGCGCCGCGCTTGTCCGCCCTGCGGTTTGTGCGGTCCGGACACGCCAACACGATCGCGCCCGGTCCCGGGCCGATATCGGCGCGCACCCGCAGGCCCGATGAGGTTCTCGACCGGCCTGCCGGCGGGCCAGACGGGGTCGTTGTGGCGTGACTCCAGCGTGACAGACAAAGCCGACTTCGCCGCAGTGCCGGGGTAATTGCCGTCAATAGGTGAAAAATCTATTTAGTTACGCCCATAAAGAAAAATGCCCCCGGGAGGACCCGGGGGCAAGTATACAGGGAGGCTTCACGTCTGGGAGACGCAGGGGCCAAAGACCCCCTTCCGGCCACAAGGACCGGAACACTGGCGGCAGAGCCGCCGTAACCAATAAATGCACTTTAATATCGGGCGCTAAGGCATTCCACCGCCAAAACCCGGAAGCGGCCATGTCCCATGCGCATGCCCCGCCGGGAGATCAGCGCGGAACCCTGACGCGAGCCGGAGTCTTTCCGGACGCCAGGACGTTACTGCCAGCCGCACCGGAATCGGCTGCCGCTTGGCGCGCACCGGCCGTTCCCCCGTCATGGCCGGACGCGACCCCAGGGGCCTCAGAAAAAGCGGGCAAAGGAGAAGATTCTCCCCCTCCCCTTGTGGGAGAGGGTTGGAGGGAGGGGTGCGTACATCCTCGGCCAGCGGATGTACGCAGCCCTCCCCCCCGCCCCCCTCCCACAAGGGGAGGGGGAGAGGATTGCCTCCACCACCTCACCCTGATGCGCGACTCCAGCCGGCCATGACGTGAGGAGCGCCGGTGCAATGACGAGGTCGCGTCCGCGGCGGGCGGTCAGACGGAGCGAACGGTCCGGGCCAGCCCGAGACGCTGCCGGCTTCAGTGGATCTCGGCCAGCCGCGCCAGCAGGAAGTCGCGAAACACCGCCACCCGCTTCGAATTCCGCAATTCCTCCGGATAGACGAAGAACACGTCCACCTTCGGCGATTTCAGGTCGGGCAGGACGCGCACCAGGTCCTCGACTTCCGGCATCAGGAAATCCGACACCGCGCCGATGCCGAGGCCGGAGCGGATCGCCAGCACCACCGCTTGGGCGTTGTTCACCTCCAGCGAGGCCCGGCGCGGATTGCCGGGCCGGCGCCCGACCTCCGCCAGCCAATTGATGTCGGGCACCGGCGGACGATAGTCGCCGAACAGCACCAGCTTGTGCGCGTCCAGGTCCTCCGCCCGCTGCGGCACCCCGTGCCGCTTCAGGTATTCGGGCGCGGCGTAAAGGTGCCACTCGATCGTCATCAGGTGCCGCTGCACCAGGTCCGGCTGCTTCGGCGGATGCATGCGAATCGCCACGTCCGCCTCGCGCATCGCCAGGTCGAGGTCCGAATCGTCCAGCAGCAACGAGATCGACACGTCGGGATAGGCTTCCAGGAAGGCCTGCAACCGCGGCGCCAGCCACGACGACCCGAAGCCGACCGTGGTGGTCACCTTCAGCCGGCCCGCCGGCTTTTCACGGCTTTCGGTCAGCAGGGCCTCGGTCATCGCCAGCTTGGCGAACACCTCCCGCACCGTCCGGTTCAGCGCCTCCCCCTGCTCCGTCAGGATCAGGCCGCGCGCGTGCCGGTGGAACAGCGGCACCTGCAACGCCTCCTCCAGCGCGGAAATCTGCCGGGAGACCGCGGACTGGCTCAGGTTCAACGTGTCTCCGGCATGCGTGAAGCTGCCAGCCTCGGCCACCGCGTGGAACACCCGGAGCTTGTCCCAGTCCATCCCCTCTGCCTCTCCCATCGGGCCAGGGTTTTCCCCCGGCACCGCCGAATCCCGTCGCCCGCGGCACCGCCCGAGCGACCATAAACGTCAACGTTAAACGATCTGGCGCGAGTCTGTTGGGCTAATTCGTGCCATTTGCCAAATCATCCGCTAGTCCGCTGCCAGCGAAGCCTGCCCCGCGGCGGGTTCCCGGCCCTGAACCGCGTCCAGGTCAGCGCCGGCGAGCGCCGCCGCTGCCTCGGCCAGGAACTTTTCCGCCTCCAGCGCCGCCATGCAGCCGGTACCGGCCGCGGTCACCGCCTGGCGGAACACCTTGTCCTGCACGTCGCCCGCGGCGAACACGCCCGGCTGCGAGGTGCGGGTGCTGCCCGGCGTGGTCAGCACGTAACCCTCCGCGTCCATCGCCACCTGGCCGGCAAAGATCGCGGTGTTGGGCGTATGGCCGATAGCAATGAACACGCCGTCCACCGGTAGCACCGAGACGGTGCCGGCCTTTACGTCGCGCAACCGGACGCCCTCGACCCCCTCCGGCGTGCCGCCCCCGACGATCTCCTCCACCACGCTGTCCCACACCACGCTGATCTTCGGGTTCACCAGCAGCCGCGCCTGAAGGATCTTCTCCGCCCGCAGCGCGTCGCGCCGGTGGATCAGCGTCACGTGGTCGGCGTGATGTGTCAGGTACAGTGCCTCCTCCACCGCGGTGTTGCCGCCGCCCACCACCGCCACCCGCTTGCCGCGATAGAAGAATCCGTCGCAGGTGGCGCAGGCGGACACGCCGCGACCTTGCAGGCGCTCCTCCGATTCGAGCCCGAGCCAGCGCGCCTGGGCGCCGGTGGCGAGGATCACCGCATCCGCCAAGTACGTGTCGCCCGAGTCGCCGAGGCAGCGGAACGGCCGGGCGGAAAAATCCGCCTCGACGATCACATCCGGCACGATGCGTGTGCCGACATTCTCGGCCTGCGCCGCCATCTGCTCCATCAGCCACGGCCCCTGGATCGCCTCGGCGAAGCCCGGGTAGTTCTCGACGTCCGTCGTGATGGTCAGTTGCCCGCCTGGCTGCAGCCCGGCCACCAGCAGGGGCTGCAAGTTGGCCCGCGCGGCGTAGATCGCCGCGGTATAGCCCGCCGGTCCGGCGCCGATGATCAGGATGCGGCTGCGATGCGTATCAGGCATGGGTCCAAGTCCAGGTCTGCATGGCCCGACCATAGCCCGCTCCGGCCCGGCCAGGCAAAGCCCTGCTGCTGGCCGGAGGGAAGGATATTTTGCCGACGAACTGTTGCAGATTTATCACGCTCGATTGTGGCATGCAAGCCATACCGCGTTGTGCGGTCTCGCGAACTTGACCGGCCCGCGGCGCACAAGCTAATCGCAAGCACTCGCGGAACGGATTACCGTTACGCGCGATGCAACGTGCCTACCAACCCGCTTGCACCCTCTTCCAGGGACGAAACCTAATGAACATCAAAATGCTCGGCGCTTTCGCCGCCGTCGCCCTGCTGGCGGCGTGCGCGCAACAGACGGCCACCACTGCCCAAACCGGCACCGGCGCGGCCGCCACCTCCGGTCCGGTACCCGGCAGCGAGGAAGACCTTGTCGCCAATGTCGGTGACCGGGTGTTCTACGACTTCAACAAGTCGAACCTGAAGCCGGATGCGCGCGCCACGCTCGATCGCCAGAGCGGCTGGCTGGCCAAATACGCCAGCGTCAACGTCCAGGTTGCCGGCAACTGCGACGACCGCGGCACGGAAGAGTACAACCTGGCGCTCGGCCAGCGCCGCGCCAACGCCGCGGCCGACTACCTGAAGGCCAAGGGCGTTGCCGGCTCGCGGATCTCCACGATCAGCTACGGCAAGGACCGCCCGACGGCGAGCGGCGACAACGAGCAGGCCTGGGCGCAGAACCGCAACGCGATCACTTCGGTGAAGTGATCCCGGGGGCAAGCGCCCGGGGGCGAGCCACCGGATAAGTCCGGCGGCGGGCTCCTGAACCGGGGTCGAACCACCGGAGCAAATCCTGTGGCGATGGCTCCGCCGGGGTGCTGCCCTGCGGGTGAAGCTTTGGTCACCTCTGGAGTCGGACCACCTCCGGACTCCAGACGAGCCGGACTTCCTGTCATGCTGGAACCGGCGGCCCCAAGGCCGCCGGTTTGGCATTTCTGAGGCCTGCGCCGCGGGCCGCACATGAGGGAGACGCGCATGCGTTTGCTGCCGATCCGGACACTGGCGATCCGGACCCTGGCCCTGGCCGGTCTCCTGCTGCTGACGGCATGGCCGGCCGCGGCGCAGATGACGCGCGAGGAAATCGGACTCCGCAACCAGATCTACGAGTTGCAGCAGCAGGTGCAGGCGCTGCAACAGCAAATGGCGCAGGGCGGGGGCGGCGGCTCCTATCTCGGCCGCCAGGGCTATCCGCCGCCGCAGTCCGGCGGCAGCAATGACATTGTCGCCCAGTTGCTGGCCCGGGTGCAGACGCTGGAGGAAGAGGTGCGCACGCTGCGCGGCCGGGTCGATGAGGCGCAGAACCAGTTTCAGCAGCAAGCCGCGGATCTCGGCAAGCGCATCGATGACCTGAAATTCCAGATGCAGAACGGGCAAGCGCCGGGCGGCGCGCCGACCGAGGCGCCACCACCCGCCGGACCTGGCGCGCCGCTCGGTCCGACGACGGAGGTACCGCAGGCGACGGGGCCGGGAGCACCGATTTCGCTCCAGCCCAACCCGACCCTCAGCCCGCCGCCGGGTGCCCTCGGCAGCACGATGGCGCCGCCCGCCCAGCCCGCGCCGCCGCCGGGACCGCCGGTGCGGCGTACTCCCGAGTTGGCCATACAGGAGGGTAACGCAGCGCTGGCGCGGCGCGACTACCCGGCGGCGGAAGCGGCCGCGCACGAGGTGCTGAACAACTACCGCACCTCGCCGCGGGCGTATGACGCGCAGTACCTGCTCGCGCAGGCGCTGGCCGGCGAGCGCCAGTTCTCGCAGGCGGCGATCGCCTACGACGACACCTATAACCGCAACCGGAAGGGCGCCCGCGCGCCAGAGGCACTGGTCGGCCTGGCCAACGCACTGACCGCCATCAACGAGAAGCGCGCCGCGTGCGACACGCTGAACAAGCTGCATACCGAGTTCCCCCAGGCGCGGCCGGAGGTGCGCGACGCCGCCGCGTCGGTGCAGCAGCGGGCGGGCTGCCGGTGACCGGATCTCCCGCGCCGCGCGCGGGAGAGACGCCCGCATCGACCGGCGCGATGCGCCCCACCTGGGGTCCTGGCTCTAACAGGGCGAGCCCGGCCTGGTGCATTCATTGCGGGTTGACCACCGGCCAGCGGCGGCCGAACACGCGAGCCCGCCATTGTCGATACGCAAGTCGTCAGGAACCGGCCTGGGCCTCGGCTCCGGACTGTATCATCGATGTGTCGGATTTCAGTGATTCCGAGCCTTTGACCTGATTTCAATCATGCCTATCCGGTTTAGACAGACACCCACAAGGGGGTGTGGATGGTGTCCGACACCAGCCCGCGTAAAAGCTGACTCATCGGTCGCGTCCCCCGTCATGGCGGGCGCCGGCCCGCCATCCACGACTATGTCGCTTGCAACAAGGCAAGTCGTGGATGCCGACCGGAGCCTGCCCCCGGGCGCTTGACCCGAGGGTCGGCATGACGAACGTGGCGCCGTTCATGGGTCAATCTATAGGCGGGCTGGCATGAGGCCGTTCGTTGCTCGGCATCGCTTGTCAGACCAAGGTACAAACCTATGCCGGGCTATATTCCCGCGATTGGGCGCACGACTGCATATGGTCGGTGTGTGGCTTAACCGGATAGGCATGATTTCAACATAATCTCCAAAATTATTGACGCCGGCAGGCTTTGTTGCGACCATGTCTAGCCGGCCGGCGTCGAGAAGATCGGCCGCTAAAGCCATGGGGAGACCAATGAGCGCGACAGTAGCGGCGACCGTGCCGATGTACGAGTTGTACGACGCCCCGACGAAGCGGGTGGCAGACAAAGCCAAGCGGGCGGCTGAGGCTCTGGGCGGCCAATGGTTCCATTTCTGCCAGGATGTCTACCTGCGCGGACGCCAGTTGGGAGCGAATGGCGTTTGCTATGCACTGTCCTATGTATTCATGGCGCGGATCAAGTCGGGCGCCGGGGGATTTACCTCCTATGTGTTCTCGGCGGCGGGACGCAACGAGGTGATGGATCTCTGGACGATGCAGAAGCAGAGCGTCGGCGGCTGGGAGAAGATGTTCCTGGCCGGCGTGGGGCTGAAGGAACGCTACCAGCGCCGCAACGACACGGTGCAGCAGATGCAGATGCTTGTCACGATACCCGGATACTATGGGGTCGGCCTGACGAATTGGTATTCCGACGAGACACATGCGCTGCCGGAGAAGCTGTCGGGGCACGCCGTCGCGGTGATCAACGACAGCGACAAGCACTACACGTTCGACCCGAACCTTGGTGCAGGATTGTTCACCTCGGCAGATGCGGCCGCGAGCATGCTGGTGAGGATTTGCAATAACGTCTACAAGGAATATGCCAAGGGCGAGACGTTACTGTCGCGCTATTCATAGGGCGTTTTCAGCCTGACCGGGAACGCAGCACATCCTGCTGTCACGGCGAGGAGCGTAGCGACGCAGCATTCCCCCGCCTGACGAACAGCGGGTCCCCAGGCGGGGATTGCTGCGTCGCTACGCTCCTCGCCGTGACAGCAGGCTCGTCGAGTCCGGTCACCCTGGAAATGCCACCATGGCGGCGGCATAGTGCTCCAGCTCCTCCAGGCAGACACGCAGCCCGCGATCGCGCAGCTTGTCGCGGCGCAACACCACGGCCAGACAGCGCGCGGCGGCGGGGCGCAGCGGTCGCATCGCCATGCCCTCCGGCAGGCCCACGCCGGACGCCGCCAGGGCGGTGCGCGGCAGGATCGTCGCGCCGAGGCCGCTCTCGGCGAGCACCTTGATCGCCTCGACGCTGCCCAGTTCCATGATCGGCCGCGGCGCCAGCCCGGCGCGACGGAACCAGGCATCCACCAGGCCGCGCGTCGCCCCGCCGCCCTCGTACAGGATCAGCGGCAGCGCGGCGAGGTCCGCCGGACGCACGAACGCCGCATCCGGCAGCATCGCCGCCGGCGCGTAGGCGACCAGCGGCTCGACCATCAGCCGCCGTGCCTCCAGCGACCGGTCCAGCCGCCCGGCCAGCGTCACCAGCGCGAGGTCCAGCCCGCCCGCCAGCACGCGCTGAAGCACCTCCGACGTGTTGCCGGTGGCAATGATGATCTCCAGCCCGGGCATGCGCTGCTTCATGCGCGTCAGCAGCGGCGGCAGCAGATGGATGCAGGCGGTGGCCCCGGTGCCCAGCCGCACGCGTCCGACCTCGCCGCCCTGGAACGCAGCGGCGGCGGCCAGCAGGTCGTCCACCGCCGCCTGCACCTTGCGCGCCTGCGTCAGCACGGCCTCGCCCACCGCGGTCGGCCGCATCACCCCGGAGCCACGTTGCAGCAGGCGGATTGCCAGCGCGCGTTCCAGCTCCTTGACCTGCTGGCTCGCCGCCGGCTGGGTGATGCGCAAGGCCCGCGCCGCCGCCGACAGGCTGCCGGTTTCGACCGTGGCGACGAAACTGTGGAGTTGCCGGAGGGTGGGGGCGCGCATAGGCCAAACTTATGCTGATGCGGCGTATTGCAAAAATATTCTTTGGGTAGCGGCGCAACCCTGGCAGCCTCGCCGTGTCATGGAGATGCAACGATGACCCTGTCGCCCGACCCCATCACGATCCGCCCGGCGACCGACGCCGACATGGATGCGGTGGCGGCGATCTATGCCCACCACGTCCTGCATGGCCGCGCCTCGTTCGAGACCGAGCCTCCGACGGCCGCCGAAATCCGCCGCCGGCGCGCCGATGTGGTCGGCAAGGGCCTGCCGTATCTGGTCGCTGAACAGGCGGGCGAGGTGTTGGGTTACGCCTATGCCGGCGCCTACCGGCCACGCGCCGCCTACGCCAATACGGTGGAGAATTCGGTGTATCTGCACCCCGATGCGGCCGGCCGGGGCATCGGCCGCCGCCTGCTGTCCGCGCTGGTCGCCGCCTGCGAGCAATGCGGGCTGCGCCAGATGGTCGCCGTGGTGGGCGATTCGGCGAACGAGGCCTCGATCCGGCTGCACGAGACGCTCGGCTTCCGGCGCGTCGGCGTGCTGCGCGACGTCGGCTACAAGCATGGGGTCTGGCTGGACAGCGTGCTGTTGCAGCGCAGCCTGGGGCCGGGCAGCGCAACCCCGCCCAGTCGCACCGATGGCTGAGGATCCGCCCGCGGCGTCCCGCCGGGTCGTCATTGTCGTGCTGGGCATTGGCCAGGTGCTGGTGTGGGGCTCCTCCTATTACCTCCCGGCGGTGCTGGCGAAGCCGGTCGCCGACGCCACCGGCTGGCCGCTGTCCTGGGTGATCGGCGGGCTGTCGCTCGGCCTGCTGGTGTCGGGCCTGGTGTCGCCCAAGGTCGGCGACCTGATCGAACAATACGGCGGCCGGCCCGTGCTGATGGCCAGTGCGGCGCTGATGGCGGCTGGCTTGCTCTGCCTGGCCGTCGCCCCGAACCTGGTGGTGTTCACGCTGGGCTGGCTGGTGATCGGTGCCGCGATGGGGGCGGGGCTGTACGACCCCGCCTTCGCCACGATCGGCCGGCTTTACGGCAAGGGCGCGCGCGCCATCATCACCTCGCTGACGCTGATCGGCGGCTTCGCCAGCACGGTGTGCTGGCCGCTCAGCGCGCTGCTGCTGGAGCATTTCGGCTGGCGCGGCACCTGCGTCGCCTACGCGGCGGTCAATCTGTTCCTGGTGCTGCCGCTCTATCGCTTCGGGCTGCCGGCCGAGGCCCGCCACGTCGCCGGAGCGGCCGCCGCCCCGCTTGCTGCGACGCCCGACGCCGCCCCGCCGCCGCCCCGCGGCAGGCTGCATCACCTGCTGTTTTCCCTGGTGGCCGTGAGCATGACGCTGTCCTCCATCATCGCCTCGGTGATGTCGGTGCAATTGCTCACCGTGCTCGAACAGCGCGGCGTGCCGCTGGCCACCGCGGTCGCGCTCGGCGCAATCATCGGGCCATGCCAGGTCGGCGCCCGGCTGATCGACCTGCTGGCGGGGCAACGCACCCACCCGGTCTGGGAGGGGCTGTTGTCGGCGCTGTTCGTGACGCTGGGCCTGGGCCTGCTGTTGACCCGCCAGGACGCGGTGGTGCCGGCGCTGATTGTGTACGGCGGCGGGATCGGCCTGCGGTCGATCGTGCGCGGCACCTTGCCGCTCGCGCTGTTCGGGCCGGTCGGCTACCCCAGCCTGCTCGGCCGGCTCGCCTTCCCCATGTTGCTCGGCCAGGCCGCCGGACCGTCCGCCGCCGCGGTGCTGCTGGTGCAATTCGGCGGGCACGGCGTGCTGGTCGCGCTGTTGTGGATGGCGGTCGCCACGCTGGTGTTCAGCGCGATGCTGGTGCCGTTCGGGTATCCGGGCGCCGCACGGCTGGTTCGCGGCGCCGAAGGGCGGCCCGGCTGAGCGCATGTCCGGTGCTGCGATGCCCGGCGATGGCTTTTCGGGTCGCGGAATTGGTGCAAGGGGTTCTGGCAGACTCCGATGTGCCCGGCCAACCGGAGCGGGGAGGCCTTGTCTCACGACCGTCTCGTTTTCTGCCCCGCGGGACCGCAGGGCTTCGCGTGAGACGCAGC